>Ga0134123_10000647_pt1 | contig 22944 bp, 22 predicted proteins | sample KB303_FD_96460 | JGI IMG/M metagenome (GOLD analysis project Ga0134123, IMG submission 96460) | Terrestrial soil microbial communities without Nitrogen fertilizer from Kellogg Biological Station, Michigan, USA - KB3-0-3 | ecosystem: Environmental > Terrestrial > Soil > Unclassified ...
CACCAGCGATGCGAAGGGGGACGCGGACAGAATCCGTTCCACGGACGGGATCGCCCGGAGCGCGGAATCAACGGCCGTGGCGGAGGATTTAGCCATATGCCCAGCCCATCAGGCTGCAAGGGGCGTATTTTAATCGTCGAACGTGATCAAACAGGACGAAGAGCTGGACCAGCTCGAGGAAGACATCCGGCGGCTGAAGAACAAGTACGACATGTTCTTCGCCAACATCGTGAAGACTCCGCCCAGTTTCCACCGCCACCAGATCGAGATTTTCATCCACGAGTTCAGCAAGCAGAGGATGCGCGACAACACGCGCCGCTTCCGCTTCAACCAGATCCTGTCGCGATATAACCAGTACCGCGAAATGTGGGCGCGGAAGATCCGGGAGCGCGAGGAGGGTCCGCTCGATTTCCGGATGCGGCAGCGCGCGCTGAACGCGCCCTCGGAGCCGAAGCCGTTCCCGCCGCCGCCTCCCCCGCAGGAGGACCGCGTAACGTCGGCGGGGGCCGATCCGTATGTAAAGATGACGCCGGGCGCGAACGGAGAACAGATTCGCAGTCTGTATGAACAGATCGAACGGGAACATCAGAAGCTCGGCAAACAGCCGAACGTCACGCTCGAGCAGCTGGCGAGCATGGTGCAAAAGCAGGCCGAAACGGTCCGCGAGAAATATCACGTGAATCAGGTCGCCTTCCGCGTCGAGACCGTCGACGGCAGGGTGAAGCTGAAAGCGAAACCACTTCAGGACTAATGCGAATGAAACGTCTCCTCATGATTTCCGTCGCCGCGCTGGCCCTCACGCTGGCCATATCCGGCTGCGCGGGGCTGCTCGACCGCGACGACCATCCCTACGACAACCCGTTCTACGCGAAGTACCTCGACACCGGCTCGGCGCTCGACGCGCAGATCCAGCGCACGCTCGAGGCGGTGCGGCAGAATCCGAATTCGGCGCGCCTGCACAACGACCTCGGCATGCTGCTCGTGCAGAAGGGCTTTCCGAAGGACGCGGAGCGCGAGTTCGAGCGCTCCGTGAACGCCGACAGCCACTTCTATCCCGGCTGGTACAACCTCGGCCTGGTCCGCGCCTCGCGCGGCGAGCAGTTCGGCGCGCGCCATGCGTTCAGCCGCACGATCGCCTACAAGCCCGGACACGCCGCGGCGCTCTTCCAGCTCGGCCTCATCGAGGAGAAGCGGCAGAACACGGAGCACGCGATCAAGCTCTACGCGAAGGCGTTCAACATCAATCCCTCGCTGCTCGACGTCCGCGTCAACCCACGCATCCTCGACTCGCACCTGACCGCGCTCGCGCTCATCGAGCTCTATCCGGCGATGCACGAGCGGCAGAGCATGCAGTTCCACGGAACGCCGTCCGCGTATCGCGAGCCGGCGCAGCGCGAGGCGCCGTCGCCCCAGCCTCCGCCGCAGAAGATCGTGCCGCCGGCCCCGCCGCCGACCGATCCTTCGCAGCTGCCGCCTCCGGCAACGACGACGACGTAGAGCGAGGCGCGCACGCTCGAATCGCGGATCGCCCGACGCTATCTCTGGACGGCGCGCAAGCACGCGCACACGGCGTTCCTGTCGCTGATCAGCATGCTCGGGCTCGCGGTGGGCGTGGCGACGCTGCTCATCTCGATCGCGCTGCTGTCCGGACTGCAGGGACAGATCAAGTCGCGGCTGATCCAGTCGAGCCCGCAGCTGCTCGTCGAGCCGGCGGGCAGCAACACGATCGCCCACGCGGACGCGATCATCGCCGCGGCGCGCGCGCTCGGCATGAGCGACATCCGCCCGTTCATCAGCGGCATCGGCTATGGCGCGACCGAGGACCAGCAGCGGCACCAGCCGGTGCGGCTGCGCTCGTTCGTGCACGGACATGAGCCGCGCGGCGACACGGCCTCGCGCAACACGCGCGTGCCGGTCGCGCCGAACGAGCCGCGGATCTTCGTCACGCGCGGGCTCGCTGCCTCCCTCTCGCTCGACCTCGGCGACCGCATCACGATCATCGCGCCGCGCACGCGCCTCACGCCGTTCGGACCGGTGCCGGTGTGGAAGAAGTACCGCGTGACGCGCCTCGTGCTGCCGGCGGGCGAGGAGAGCAGCGTCGACGCCTGGATCGAACAGTCCGAGGCCGCGTCGCTCTTCGGAACGGACGGCAAGCCCACCGCGATCGAGATGTACGGTCACGCCGACCGCGCCGAGGAAGTGCAGGCGGCGCTGGCGAAACAGTTTCCCGGCACGCAGTTCAAGACGTGGAAGGAGATCAACCGCCCGCTCTTCCTCGCGCTGCGGCTGGAGAAGGTCGTGATGTTCGCGACGATCTCGCTGATCATCTTCGTCGCCGCGCTGAATCTCGTATCGTCGCTGTCGATGCTGATCCTCGAGAAGCGGCCGTCGGTCGGCGTCCTGCGCACGCTCGGCGCGAGCCAGGGCAGCATCCTCTCGCTGTTCATGCAGGTCGGCCTGCTGATCGGCCTCACCGGCACGTTCCTCGGCAACGTGTTCGGCATCGGGCTCGCGTGGGCCGCGAATCGCTATCACCTCATCCCGCTGCCCCCCGACATCTACTTCATCAGCTATCTCCCGTTCGTGCTCGACCTCGAAGACGTGGTAGGCGTGAACATCATCGCCATCGTGCTGTCGGTCGTCGGCACGTGGTATCCGGCGCGCATCGCCTCGCGGCTCGATCCGATCGTCGCGATCCGGGAGGAGTGATGCGCCGCGCTCTCCTCTTCGCGCTGCTGCTGGTCGCCGCCGCATGCGGGAAGCCGCCGGTGCAGGACGAGGTCACGATCGAGTTTCCGCGCCAGGGCGAAGGCGTCATCGTGACGGCGGAGACGAAGTTCGAGCTCAATCCGCGCAACAACGAGATCCGCAAGCGCGTCGACGCGGCGCGCGATGCGGCGGTCTCGGGCACCGACCCCTGGTCGTTCCGCTTCGGAAGGCTCACGCCGGAAACGGAGCGCGTGACGTTCCAGCGGAACCGCGGCGCGCTCGAGACCGTGACCCGGTCCGTGCGCATCCCCGCCGAGGATCTGCATCGGGCGTTCTCGGACGTCGCGATCACGATCAACGTCCTGCGCGGCGACGGCTGGCGGGAGCTGGCGATGTACACCGGCTCGAGCTCGCGCGCGACGCGCGAACAGCAGCGGCGGTTCGACGAGGCGCTGAGCTCGTGGAGCGCCGACGTCGCGAAGTACTTCACCGCCGTCGGCGACCTCTATTCGTACCTCGACGAGCAGCCGGAGCGGGCGAAGTACGTGTTCGGCGCGATTCTGAGCAAGGACGAGGAACAGCCGGGCGTGACGAAGGAAGAGGCGCCGCTGGTCGAGGCGGTGGTCGACTCGATGGTGAAGATCGCCGACCGCATGGACCAGCAGGACGCGCGTGCGGAGTCCTTCGCGGAAAGCGCGGACCTGATGTTCAACCCGTTTCCGGCGCGCATGGTCATCCGCGTGCCGGGCGACGTGCTCGCGGTCGAGGGATTCGAGAAGCCGGCGAAGGAGCTGGTCATCGAGCCGGTCGATCTCTTCAGGGCGATCACCGCGCTCGAAGGGCGGTGGATCTCGCCCGATCCGCTCGCGGCGCTGATGCGCGAAGAGCCGGTGAAGGCGGAAGAGATCGCGGAGCTGCCGCGGCACACCACGCTCGTGGCCAGTTCCACGGACGTCGAGGCCGCGCTGCGCGAGAAGCTCGCGCGTCCGCGCTCCTATGTCGTCCGCTGGCGCGACTGATCGTCGCCCACTTCCTTCGTCATCACCACCGCGTTCTCGCCGTCGGGGTAATAGCGGGGGCGGATGTACGCCGACTCGAAGCCGAGCCGGCGATAGAACTCCTGCGCGCCGTCGTTCGAGTGCCGCACTTCGAGGGAAATCGTGCGGATGCTGTGCTCGCGCGCGAAGGCGAAGCAGTCCGCCATCAGCGCGTCGGCGACTCCCTTCCGCCGCTCCGGCCCCGTGACGGCGATCTTGTTGATGTGCATCTCGTCGAAGTACCACATCGAGAAGAGGTACCCGATGATGTGACCGTCGCGCTTCGCGACGCGGTTGAAGCGCCACTCGGTGACCAGCTCGTTGTCGAAGAACTCGCGCCGCCAGGGGACGGGAAAGGACTCGCGTTCGATGCGGTGAATGCTTTCGAGGTCGGCGCGCGTGGCGGCGGCGATGACGAGGTCACGCATTCTGTTTCTGCAGTTTCACTTCCGCCTCGGCGAGCCGGACGTAGATCGGCGTGACGTCGCGATAGCGCTCGCCTTCGCCGCGCTGTTCGATCTCGATCGCGCGCCGCGCGCAGCGGAGCGCGACGTTCCCGCGCTGCAGAAACTCGCCGACGGCGATTGCGCGCGGTTCCGAAACCTCGCGCGCGAGATGCGGCGGCTCGAGCTCGCGGCCGTCCTCGAAGACCGAGACGTACCACTCGCCGCGCCCCGCGTCGTCGACAATCGCGGCCCGGCCCTGCTCCCCATGCGCGATCGCCTCGTGCGTCGACATCGCGCAGATCGGGCGGCCGAGGGCGAGGGCGAGACCCTGCAGCGTCGCGAGACCGATGCGGACGCCGGTGAACGAGCCCGGCCCGCGCGTCACCGCGAAGAGATCGATCCGCGCGCGCTCGATCGCGTTCTCCGCCAGCACCCAGTCGATCGCCGGCAGCAGCTTCTCATTGCGCGAGCCCTTCCCCTCCAGCGCCACCGCGCCGATCAACACGCCGTCGCTCACCAGAGCGACGGAGAGGATGGGGAGGGAGGTGTCGGCGGCAAGGACGAGCATGTTCGGGTTGCTGGGTTGCTCAGGAACCCGACTTCAGCGACGGCATCTGCAAATCAATCAACTCGATCCCCACCCGGGCCGCGGTTTCCCGCGAGCGCTCGTCCCGATAGAACTCGCCGTAGAAGATCTTGCGGATGCCGGCGTTGGCGATCAGCTTGAAGCAGTTCCAGCAGGGCGAGGCGGTGGTGTACAGCTCCGCGCCGTCCACCGAGACGCCGTTTTTGGCCGCCTGCAGGATCGCATTGGCCTCGGCATGCACGGTCGTGACGCAGTGCCCGTCCTCGACCACGCACCCGACGTCCTCGCAGTGCGGGAGGCCGCGCACCGAGCCGTTGTAGCCGGTCGAGAGCACCGTCCGGTCGCGGACGATCACCGCCCCGACGTGCTTCCGCTGGCAGGTCGCCCGGGTAGCCGCCTGGTGGGCGATGCCCATGAAGTACTGGTTCCAGTCGGCGCGCATCGGCGGCGGATTTTAGCATCCGCGGAATGGGCAACATTGCGCTCCGTGAGCCGCGTCACATTGTGGCTTTTTTGTGGCGCCGAAGTTATTCGCCATTATGGACGAGAACATCCCACTTCGCGGATGCTTTATGCGGTATCGTCATAATTATTGGCTGGAAGTGCTTGTTTTGTGAGGGTTTACGTTTATTCGCAATACTCCGAAATCAAGTGTTTTTTGATGAGTTTTTCGTTGACTCGCCCGGTTCGATTCAACAAAATACGCCCTCACGTAACGGCCCCCGGTATTCGGTTCACATTCGGTTCACAAGTCGGTCACAGGGAGCTCAAGGAATGGATAAACGCTATTCAACAATCATCTTTGTCCCGCACGCGCGGGCCAAATTCCGAAAGTTGAAGGTGTCGCACCGGCTGCTCTTCTCCCTGATCTCGCTGGTGACCTCCTCGCTCTGCCTCTCGACGTTCTTCTCCGTCCAGTACTTCACTTCCCTCTCGCAGACGCACGAGCTGTCGAAGCTGCGCCGCGAGAATCGCGAGCTCCAGACCGCCAACGAGCAGTTCAGCACGTCCGTGGAGTCGCTCCGCGGGCAGCTGCGGACGGTCGAGGACCGCACGAGGAAGCTGGCCATCATCGCCGGCATCACGACGCTGGATGAGACGAGCCAGGGCGGTTCGGGCGGTCTGCGCAGCGAGGAGCCGATTCCGAATCCGTACCGCGACGACGTCGACAAGATGAGCTTCCGCTCGCACCGGCTGAACAAGGATCTGGCGCTGCTCGAGCAGAAGTTCGTCGCGCAGTCGCGGCTGCTCTCGTCCACTCCCTCGATCGCCCCCGTCCGCGGCATCCTGACGGACGGCTTCGGCGGCCGCTCCGATCCATTCACCGGGGAGCGCGGACAGCACAACGCGGTCGACATCTCGTCGGCGGTCGGTCAGTCGGTCCGCTCCCCCGCCGACGGCATCGTGGTCAAGGCGGAGTGGGCGAACGGCTACGGCAACGTGATCTTCATCTCTCACGGCTACGGGTATTCGACGCGCTACGGGCACCTCTCGAGTTTTGCCGTCCGTCCCGGCTCGCGCGTGAAGCGCGGCGACGTGATCGGCTACGTCGGCTCGACCGGCCGCTCCACCGGGCCGCACCTGCACTACGAGGTGCGCGTGAACAACAATCCGGTGAACCCGCTCGAGTACATCCTCAACGCGTTCTAGGACTGCGGCGGCAAGCCGCCGCTCTGGTACGGGCCGCCTTCCAGGCGGCCCTTTTGTTGCACCACGTTCGCCATGGCGAAATGCGACGTCTGCGGCAACGACTACGACAAAGCCTTCCAAATCACGGGACCGCTCGGCGGCGGCACGTTCGACAGCTTCGAGTGCGCGATCCACAAGCTCGCGCCGAAGTGCTCCCACTGCGGATGCACGGTCATCGGCCACGGCATCGAGGCCAATGGCAGGTACTACTGCTGTGCGAACTGTGCGCGGGAGTCAGGTGAAAAAGGCGCGCGCGATCGGGTTTAAACGCGCTCTTCTTCACCCTTGGGCAGGTCCCAGCGTTCGGTGATGCGCTCATGCGTGAGCCAGCGTTCGCAGTCGAGCGCGGCCTGACATCCCGAGCCGGCCGCGGTCACGGCCTGGCGATAGATGTGGTCGACGACGTCGCCGCAGGCGAACACGCCCTGGATGTTCGTGACCGTGGAGTTGCGGTGCGGCAGCTGGATGTAGCCGGCCTGATCGAGATTGAGCTGGCCGACGTACGGCTGCGTGTTCGGCGTGTGGCCGATGGCGACGAACAGGCCCTGGGTGGCGTGCGACGTGGTCTCGTTGGTGACGAGGTTCCGCAGCGTGAGCGACTTCACGCCGTTTTCCTTCGAGCCGATCACTTCGTCGACGCCGGTGTTGAAGATGAAGTCGATCTTCGGATTCGAGAGCGCGCGCTCCTGCATGATCTTCGACGCGCGCAGCTCCTCGCGGCGATGGACCACCGTGACCTTCCGCGCGAACTTCGTGAGAAACGTCGCCTCCTCCATCGCCGAGTCGCCGCCGCCGACGACGACGATGTCCTTCTCCTTGAAGAAGAATCCGTCGCAGGTCGCGCAGTACGAGACGCCGAAGCCCTGCAGCGCCTGCTCGCTCGGCAGTCCGAGCTGCTTCGCCGAGGCGCCGGAGGCGACGATGACCGCGGGCGAGACGTAGATCCGCTGATCGGTGCGCACTTCAAACGGATGCTCGAGGAAGTTCACCTTCTCGACCGGCTCGAGCGCGCTGAATTTCGCGCCGAACCGCTCCGCCTGCAGGCGCATGAGCTCCATCAGCTTCGGCCCAAGGATCCCCTCGGGGAAGCCCGGGTAATTCTCGACGTCCGTCGTGATCGTCAGCTGCCCGCCGGGCTGCATGCCCTCGAGCACGAGGCACCTGATGTTCGCGCGTGAGAGGTAGAGCGCGGCGGTGCAGCCCGCGGGCCCCGACCCGATGATGATGACCTGGTAGTCTGTAACCCGTTCCATTGCGCGCGGATTGTAATGGTTGCGCAGTCACGCGGTCACGCGGTCACGCGGTCACGCGGCAAAAGCAATCGAGACCGCCGTGAAACCGCGTGACTGCGCGACCGCGTGACCGCGTGACCGTCAAAACAGCTTCCGCTCCGGCTGCAGGGCGGCGAGGAGGGCGTCGCCGAGGACCTTTTTCTGCCACTCGCGCATCGACGGCACGTCGAGGGTGTTGCTCGTCGCGACGCCGGCGAGGACGTGGCGCGGCGCGAGCACCGAGGGATCGATCTTCAGTTCCTTGGCGAAACGGTCGCGCACCTTCTTCAGGCGATCGATCCGTGCCTCGAGCGCCTTGTCGCGGATCCACGGCTTCGGCGCGCTCTTCTCCGGCAGCTCCGCCTCCGGGATCTCCATCGCGCGGTTGACGATCTGGACGAGCTCGCGCCCGTGGCGGTCGCTGTGATAGCGCGACAGCGCCTTCACCTTCGGCAGGTCGCGCGTCGTCGCCGGCTTGAGGTTCGCGAGCTCCAGGATCGCGTCGTTGCCGAGGATCTTGAACGGAGGCCGGTCGGCCCTGCGCGCGAGCTGGTCGCGCCATTCATACAGATCGCGCACGATCGCGAGCGAGCGGCGATCGAGACCGCCGATGTTCTTCATCTTCCGCCACGGCTCGGCGTCCTCGTCGTTCTCGCGATGGCGCACGTTCTCCAGCCGCGCGAACTCCTCGAGCGCCCACTCCCACCGCCCGAGCGCGGTCAGCTCCTCGCGCAGCTTCGCGGCGAGCGCGGCGAGGTAATGCGTGTCGGTGGCGGCGTACGCGAGCATGTCCGGCGTCAGCGGGCGCATCGACCAGTCCGCGCGCTGGTGGGTCTTGTTCAGCTTCACGCCGAAGTGGCGGTCGAGCAGCGCGGCGAGGCCGATGCCTTCGTATCCGAGGAGCTGCGCGCAGATCGAGGTGTCGATCAGGTTGCTCACCACGAAACCGAAGTCGCGATGCATGATCCGCAGGTCGTAGTCGCCGCCGTGAAAGACTTTTGTGATCGCCGGATTCGCGAGCAGCTCTCCGAATTTCTTCAGGTCGACCTTCGCGAGCGGATCGACGATGAGGTCTTCATCCGGCAGCGAGATCTGGATCAGGCAGACTTTGTCGAAGTACGAATGCAGCGAGTCGGCTTCGGTGTCGACGGCGATCTGATCGTGCGTGCCGACGCGCGCGAGCGCGGCGTCGAGTGCGTCCTGGCGGTCAATCCACTTCATCCCGCGACCGCCCCCAGGCCGATCGCGCTCAGCTTGTCGTTGAAGGCCTGCCGGTCGAAGTCCGGCAGCGTCAGGAGTCTCCGCACCATCGCCTCTTCCCCGGCCACCAGCAGCATCAGGGCCAGGTCCTCCGGCGCCGCGATGCGAATCGGACGCTCGCCGATGCGCGCCTCGCGTCCCGCCGACACCATCCGCCCGTAGAGGGCGTTGCTGGCGACGAGGACGTGTACGCGGATGTCGCCCCCTGCGGAACAATGGTTCAAGGGCACCAGATCGAGCTCTTCGCTCTGCTCGATCTCGTCGCGCTCGACGCGGAACCCGCGATTGCTCGCCATCATGGCCACCTGGTTCTTCTGTGGCGCCTGCATGAGCGCGAGCACGTCGATCGAGCCCTCGCTGACCTCGGCGCCGAGCCACGCCGACCGCGCGACGCTGCCGACGAAGATCGACTCGATGCGCAGCTTGCCGAGGAGCTCCGCCACGGCGTGAATCGCCTCATCGTGGCGGGCGGCGGCGCGGATGTGGTGCATGGCGGCGCGATTTTGTCACGCCGAGGTACCATTGCAAGCAGTGAAGGCCCGCCTCCTCGAGATCGTCAATAAGCATTGGGGATACGACGCGCTGCGCCCCCTGCAGGAGGAAGCGATGCTGGCGGCCCTCGGCGCGCGCGACTCGCTGGTCGTCATGCCCACCGGCGGCGGCAAATCGCTCTGCTATCAGGCGCCGGCCGTGCTGTCGGATCGCGTCACCGTCGTCGTCTCGCCGCTCATCTCGCTGATGAAGGACCAGGTCGACGGCCTCATCGCCTGCGGCGTGCCCGCGGCGCAGATGAACAGCTCGCAGTCGTCGCTGGACAATCGCGCGACGGAGCGCGAGGTGCTGCACGGCGATGTGAAGCTGCTGTTCGTCTCGCCCGAGCGGATGGCGCTGCCGCACTTTCGCGAGCTCCTGCGGCGCGCGGACGTCCGCACCTTCGCCATCGACGAGGCGCACTGCATCAGCCACTGGGGCCACGACTTCCGCCCGGAGTACCGCCAGCTGCGCACGCTGCGCGAGGAGTTCCCCGACGCGTCCGTGCACGCGTATACGGCGACCGCGACGCCCGATGTGCGCCGCGACATCGCGGTGCAACTCGGATTGCGCGATCCGGTCGTGCTCGTCGGCGACTTCGATCGGCCCAACCTCACCTATCGCGTGCTGCCTCGGCACGACGAGGCGAAGCAGGTGCTCGATGTGATCGAGCGGCATCGCGGCGAGGCGGGCATCGTCTACTGCATCCGCCGCCGCGACGTCGACTCGCTCACGGAAAAGCTGCGGAGGAAAGGACACAACGCGCTCGCGTATCACGCCGGGCTCACGCAGGAGGAGCGGCGCGACGCGCAGGAGGCGTTCGCGAACGAGAAGTGCGACCTTGTCGTGGCGACAGTGGCGTTCGGGATGGGCATCGATCGCTCGAACGTCCGCTTCGTGCTGCACACGGCGATGCCGAAGTCGGTCGAGCATTACCAGCAGGAGTCGGGACGCGCGGGGCGGGACGGGCTGGAGGCGGAGTGCGTGCTGCTCTACTCGGGCGCGGACCCGATGCTGTGGCGGTCGATGCTACTAAATGAGACCACCGACTCCGCGCACGCCGACTCGATGCTGCGGCACCTCAACGACATGGACCGCTACTGCTCCGGCGCGTCGTGCCGCCACCGCGCGCTGGTCGAGTATTTCGGGCAGAAGTTCTCCGCGGCATGCAACGCCTGCGACATCTGCCTCGGCGAGACGGAAGAGGTGGAGGACGCGCTGACGGTCGCGCAGAAGATCGTGTCGTGCGTCTACCGCGTGCGCGAGTCGTTCGGCGTCTCGCATGTCGTCGGCGTGCTGCGCGGCGAGGACACGGAGAAGGTCCGCGATCGCGGACACGATCAGCTTTCGACGTACGGTTTACTGAAGGGACACACGCGCCAGGATGTCCGCGAGTGGGTGTATCAGCTGATCGCGCAGGGCTTTCTCGAACAGTCCAGCGGCGAGTATCCGGTCCTGCGCATGGGGCCGCGCTCGAAAGAAGTGCTGAAGGGCTACGCGGAGGTGAAACTGCGGCAGCCGGCGGTGCGGAAGCGCGATCGCCCCTCATCCGGCGCTGCGCGCCACCTTCTCCCCGCGGGGCGGGGCGAAGGAGCCGGCGATTACGATCGCGATCTCTTCGAGGCGCTGCGTACGTGGCGTCGCGAGGAGGCGCAGGAGCGCGGCGTGCCGCCGTACATCATCTTCAGCGACCGCACGCTGCGCGAGCTCGCGCGCGTCCGCCCGTCGTCGCTCTACGAGCTCCGCGGCGTCTACGGCATCGGCGACGCGAAGCTGGAGGCGTTCGGGGAGAAGGTGGTGCGCGTGTGTCGGAGTGCGGTGGCGTAGCCGCCGCTCTGGTACGCGGCGGAGCCGCGCAGCTTCGCCGCGCGGTACCAAAGCGGCGGCTTTGCCGCCGCACTCCTAAAGCAACTGGAGGATCCGCTCGACGTGGCGCCATTCGGTGGCGCCGTTGCCGATGGCGACGCGGATGCCGAACTGTTCGCCGCGCTTCGTGTGCGAGACGAAGACGTCGCCGCTGGCGTTGAGGCGCTCGAGCAGCGCCATCGTGTCCTCGTCCTTCTTGCGAAAGACGACCACCCCGAACGACTGCGGCGCGAGCAGCTCGACGTCGCCGCGCTTCTGCAGCTCGGCGGCGAGGCGCTCGGCGAGCGCGACGTGACCTCGAATGACCGTGCGCATCCGCTCGAGGCCGTAGTGCTCCATCACCATCCACAGCTTCAGGGCGCGGAAACGGCGGCCGAGCTGGAGGCCGTAGTCCATGTAGTTGATCTCGGCGGTGTCGGTGGTCTTCAGATACTCCGGCACGAGCGAGAACGTCCCGCGCAGCACGTCGGGACGGCGCGTGTAGAGCACGCTGCAGTCGACCTGCGTGAAGAGCCATTTGTGCGGATTCGCGACGATGGAGTCGGCGAGCTCGATGCCGTCCCACCTAGCGCGGAGCTCGGGGCAGATCATCGCCGAGCCGGCGTACGCGGTGTCGACGTGGTACCAGATCTTCTCGCGCGCGGCGATCTCGCCGATGGCGCGGATGGGATCGACCGAGGCAAAGGACGTCGTGCCGACCGTCGCCACGATGGCGAACGGAATCGCACCCGCGGCGCGGTCGCGCGCGATCGCTTCCTCGAGCGCGTCGGGGCGCATGCGCAGCTGGTCGTCGACCGGAATCCGCACGACGTTCTTCTGCCCGATGCCGAGGGCCAGCGCGCCTTTTTCGGCCGACGAGTGCGTGAGCTCGGAGATGTAGAGCTTCAGCGGCGGCAGGTCGCGGCCGGTCATGCCCTGGCCGCGGATGTCGAGCCCCGTCGCCTCGCGCGCGGCGGCGAGGGCGAGGAAGACGTTGATGGATGCGGTGTCGTTGATGATGCCGAAGAGGTTCGCCGGCAGACCGAGGGCATCGCGCAGCCAGCGCAGCGCGAGCGTCTCCAGCTCCGTCACCGCGGGGGACGTACGCCAGAGCATGCCGTTGATGTTCAGCGCCGCGCTCAGCATCTCGCCGACGACGCCGGCCTGCGACCCGGTGACGCTGAAGTACGCGAAGAAGGAGGGATGGTTCCAGTGGGTGATGCCCGGCATGATCTTCTGCTCGAGCTCCGCCATCAGCGCGTCATACGGCTTCCCGCTCTCCGACGCCGCGTCCGCGAACTGCTTCTCGATGTCCCCCGGCTGCACCTGCGGCAGCACGCGATAGTCGTCGATGCGATCGAAGTAGTCGGCGATCCAGTCGACCGCGCGGTGCGCGGCCTCGCGGAATTCGTTCGTGGTGGGGTCGAGCTTCGGCATGGTTGCCGAGTATACGGTTGCGCGGTCACGCAGTCGCGCGGTTCAGGGTGCCGCCGCGTGACCGCGTGACTGCGCAACCGCTACGAGGCGCCGCGTCCCGAGAGAACCACGGGAATCGTACGCAGCAGAATCTTGAAGTCGAGTGACGGCGACCAGTTATCGATGTACTGCAGGTCGAGCTTCATCCAGTGGTCGAAGTCGGCGATGTCGTTGCGGCCGCTGATCTGCCAGAGGCAGGTCAGGCCGGGCTTCATCGACAGGCGGCGGCGGTGCCAGCGGTGGTAGGACGCGACTTCCTCGGGGATGGGCGGGCGGGGGCCGACGAGGCTCATGTCGCCCTTCAGCACGTTCCAGAGCTGCGGCAGCTCGTCGAGGGAGAAGCGGCGCAGCCAGCGGCCGACCGGCGTCACGCGCGGATCGTCTTTTGCCTTGAATACCGGCCCGTTCATCTCGTTCAGATGCGCGACCTCTTCGCGGCGCTCGTGCGCGTCCGCGATCATCGTGCGGAACTTGTAGAGCGTGAACATGCGGCCGTTGAGGCCGATGCGATGCTGTTTGAAGAACACCGAGCCGGGCGACGTGAGCCGGATCAGCAGCGCGGCGAGGAGAATGACCGGCGCGGCGAGCGCGAGCACCACCGTCGACAGCGCGACGTCGAGCGCGCGCTTGAACGCCAGATGCGTCTCGTTCGACGGCGTGGTGGTGAACGTCAGGAACGGCACGCCCTCCAGCTCTTCGATCTCCAGCCGCGCGACGCGGTTCTGGAAGATGTTCATCGCCACGCGGGTGCGGATGCCGAGCTCCTCGCACATCAGGAAGATCTGCTTCATCTCGTCGAGCTTCTTGCGCGTGACGGCGAACACGACCTCGTCGATCGGCTCATCGATGGTGTGGGTCTCGAGGATGCGCTTGAGGTCGGGCACGTTGCCGAAGATGCGGTATCGCGCCCAGCCGTTGGAGAGGCGGTGGCCGTCGGAGACGAAGCCGAGGATCTTGTAGCCCCAGTACTTGTGGCCGGCGATCATGCGCGCGATGTCGGTGGCGCGGCGGCCGGTGCCGACGATCAACAGTGTTCGATAGTTCAGTCCCTTCGAGCGCACCCACCGGGCGATGACGCGCAGCAGGATCTTCTCGGCCACGAGCATCAGCGCGGAGAGCGCGGCGAAGAGGACGAACCAGGAGCGCGAGAGCTGGCGCAGCGGGATCAGGTACGCGAGCGTCGCGAGGAGCACCGTTCCGACGCCGACGACGCGGAACGTGTTCAGTCCTTCGCGCGTCAGAGGGATGGTGCGGTGGGAGTGGTAGCTGTCGTAGGTGAAGAGCAGCACCGACCAGATCACGAGGACGATCGGATAGATCTTCAGGTATTCGGTAACGGGATACAGGCCGGTCGGGAAGTGCGTCGGGTCGACGAGCGGCAGCAGGAGGTCGCGAATGTAGAACGCCGCGAAAAAGGCGACGGACGTCAGCGCGAGATCAACGCCGTAGACGATCCTCGCGACTACCAGTGCCTTCTGCTTCAGCATTGCTCAGTCAGACGTTTACCGTTTGTTGTACGGCGCCCGGGCGGCGACCGTCTACCCCGATTCAAAAAGCCGTTCGTACGCTTCGGTCACCCGTTCCCAGGAGTATAACCGTCCCGCACGGCGCCGGGCACGCTCGCGGAAGTCCTCACGGGTCAACGGATTGGCGAGGAAATCCAGAATCATGCCCGCCAGCGTCGGGGCCTCGCCGAGCCTGAAGTAACCGACCGCGTCCCCCCCGACTTCCCGGTTTTCCGGCGTGTCATTCGCGAGCACGACCCCTCCCGAAGCCATCGCCTCGATCATCGCCGGATGCGTCCCGCCGACTTCGGTGGCCTGGATGTAGAGGAGCGCGTGGCGCTGGAGCGTCCGGTAGTCGCGGCCGTAGAGGGCGCCGGGGAAGAGGATGTGTTGGCTTTTGTGAACGTGCAGTTCTTCGGCGAGGGCTTTGGCGTATTGGGCGTGGCCGAGCATGACGAGAGGAGTAGTTGGTGATTGGTGATTGGTAGTTGGCTGGCCATTGAACCAACCACCAGTCCCCAGCCACTCCTCATACCCCCTCACCACCTCCAGCGGATTGTTCTCCGGCTCGAAGCGGCTGACGTAGAGGAGGTAGTTCCCGGCTTCGAGACCGAGGCGCGTCAACACGTCCGAGTCTTCTTCCTCGGGGAACTCGGCGCCGTAGGGAATCACGACGGGGGCGACTTGATAGTTCGCGCGGTAGTAGTCGGCGATGACCTCGGCGTCGGCGATGACGGTGGCGAAGCTGGCGGAGAAGGCTTCGCCGAGGGCGTAGTGGGCGCGGCCGAGAAGGTTCCATTTGCGGCGGCGGCGCTCGATGCCGTCGACGTTGATGGCGGCGGGGATGCGGGCGGCGCGGAGCAGGGGGAGGACGAAGGCGTTGGCGGCGTTGCAGACGAGGACGAAGTCGAAGCCGCGGCGGATGGCGTCGAGGGCGGAGAGGAAGGAGTGGCTGACGGTCTCGAGGTATTTGTGGCCGACCGCCGGGAGCTCGATGCGGTGAACGCCGTTCCATTCGGTTGCGCGGTTGCGCGGTTGCGCGGTTGCGCGGCTGTAGACCCACACGTCATGGCCGCGCGCGACGAGGCGCGTCGACAACTCGCCGGCGAAGGTCTCGAAGCCGCCGTAGGCGGGGGGGACGCCGCGCGTGCCGAGAATGGCGATCTTCATCGAAACCACCGGGCGAGCTCGCGATCGGAGACTTTCCGGCGGCGCTGGATCTCGCGGCGCTTCGCCAGCACGCGCGCGCGGTTGCGCCGGAGCCACGTGAATGCCGGAAGCGACGTGCGCTCGATGGTGAGCGCGGCGAGGAGCACGGCGAGATCGCGCGCGAGCTCGAACGGCGCGTTGCGCAGGGCGAGATACGCGCCTTCGTTCTTGAGGCGCAGCAGGAAGCGGTTCTTCACCGAGTGCATGTTGATCTCGGCGGGCAGCTCGCGCCGCACGTCGGGCGTCACGCGGCGCACATGATGCGCGACCGCGCGCGGCTCGCAGACGGCGCGCCAGCCGAAGAGCTGCCCGCGCCACGCGAGGTCGGCGTCTTCGCGCCAGGCGAAGAAGTCCTCGTCGAAAATCTCGCCGGCGATCGCAACGTCGCGCAGGAACGCCATGCGGTACAGCCCCGCGGCGCCGGAGACGCCGAAGACTTCGGTCCGCTCGCGCGGCGCCACGGTGATGTCGAGGTGGCGGCCGGTACGCGTCATGCGCATGCCGGCGGAGTCGATCCGGGCGGGCGAGACGCCTGCCCTCCAGAGGAGTCCCGTCGCGGCGCCAACGCGCGCGTCGCCGAATGCCGGGAGCAGTTGCTCGAGGTAATCGGGGGCGAGGAAACAGTCGGGGTTCAGCAGCAGGACGAAGTCGCCGCGGGCGGCGGCGATGCCCTGATTCACGGCGGCGCTGAAGCCGCGGTTGGCGTCGTTGCGGATGACGCGCGCGTCGCCGAGGAGCGCGACGGAGTCGTCGCTCGAGGCGTTGTCGACGGCGATCAGCTCCAGGTCATGGTGCGTCTGCGCGCGAATGGCCGCCACACACCGCGGCAGCCATTGCGCGCTGTTCCAGGTTACGACGATGACGGAGACGACTGCCATCGTTTCAGTGCTTTTTTCAGGACGTTCATATATCCGCGGAAGGCCTCGCCGCGCGTCGTGCCGTGATGCTTGATGCCGAACACCGTCGCGCAGCAGCGCAGCGCCATGCCGCCGATGATGATCCAGCGCAGCGTCCCGGCCTGCCGCGGCATCCACTTCCGCGCGTACCGCCACATGTTGCGGTACCAGACGTCGATGAACTGCGGGACCGGCATGTGCTCGAGGCTCGCGCCGCCGAAATGCCGCACGCGCGCGGCCGGCACGACGCGGATCTCCTTCCCGCGCTCGGCGAGCCGCCGGCAGTAGTCGACGTCCTCGAACCAGGCCGGCGCGAACTGCTCGTCGAGCGGGCCGATCTCGTCGGCGACGCCGCGGCGGATGAGCATCGCCGCCGCGGCCGGCTGCTCGATCGCGCGCGGCTCGGAGAGATCGAGCTCGCGATAGCGATACCAGGCGGTGGTGCGGTTGTTCGGGAAGAGCTTGTCGATCAGCAGCACTTCGACGGTCATCGTGCCGAGCGTCGGCAGGCGGCGCAGCTGAAACTCGCGCTGCGGCTCGCCGTTTTCATCGACGAGCAGCGGCACCGCCGCCGCGACCTCGGGATTCGACTCGAGGAACGCGAACAGCTGCGTCAGCGCGCGCGGCTCGAGCTCGCAGTCGGGATTGAGCAGCAGCGCGTAGCGGCCGCGCGATGCCGCCAGCGCGCGGTTCGTGCCCGCCGCGAAGCCGTCGTTGCGGCCGGAGCGGAGGATCTGAATCGCGGGCGTGTTGCGCGCGATCGCCAGCGTCGCGTCGTCGGAGGCGTTGTCGTGCAGCACGACCTCGTACTCGAGCCCCTCGCACGCCGCCGGAATGGAGCGGAGGCAGCGCTCGATCCAGCGCTCGCTGTTCCAGGTGACGATCAGAATGGAAAGGTCGATGGCACGTGTCATCCCGAGCGGAGCGAGGGATCCCCCGATTGCGGGAGATCCTTCACCGTCTTCGCGGCTCAGGATGACACTCGAGTCAGCAATTACGTTTGCCATTTCAAAATCGCATCGACCAGCGGGCGCGTCACGACATCCCAGGCGAATCGCGGCCGGATCCGCTCCAGACGTTCTACGCACGCCGAGTACAACTCGTCGTCCGTCAGCAGCCGGCGGATCGCGCTCGCCGCGGCGCCGGCGTCCCCGGGCGGGACGACGATGCCGAGGCGCTCCTGCTCGACGAGGTCCGCGGCGAACCCGCCTGCCGTGGCCACGACGGGCGTGGCGGCGGCGATGGCGTCGAACAACCGCGTCCGAATCGAGTAGTCGGCCTCCAACGTACGACGGTGCAGCATGATAGCGATTTTGCCCGATCGCAGCCATGAAAGGCGCTCGCGGTACGGGACCCAGTCGTCATTCGCCGACACATGCTCGCCCCCTCGCGCGAGGAGGGCGTCGACGCGATCGTCGCGGCGCCGGTCGATCAGACTGCGATTCGGACGCGCGCGCCCGAGGAACAGCAGCTTCGCGCGGACCCCGCCCGCGTTCACGCGCAGGATCGCCTCGACCGCGGTCGCGGGATCGAGCCACTCCCACAAACCACCGCCCCAGACGACGATGTTGTCGCGCGGCTTCTCGCACGCGCGGACCTCGTCCGGATCGATGCCGAACGGCACCTCGATCCACGGCGCCTCGCCGCCCTGCAGCCGCTCGTAGAAATCGCGCTGCCGCGCCGCGCCGCAGACCAGCAGATCGGCCCGCAGCAGCGCCTCGCCGAGCCGCCACCACTCCGCCGCCAGATGAATGCGCTGCCGCAGCGACGGCACGCTGCCGTACAGCTCGCGCAGCTCGAGCACCGTCGGGTCGAAGAGATCGTGAACCATGCGCTGCCCGCGGCGCCGCTTCCGGAACCCCCGCGCCGGCTGGCCAATGAGGATGTCGGCTTCGCGCATGGCCGCGCGGGCTTCGGCGGTGTTGTGTTCGAGGAATGTCATCCCGAGCGTGAGCGAGGGACCTGGGGCTCGGGTGGCGCTGCGAGGCTCATATTCAGCGCGCCGCCCGCCCGGGTCCCTCGCGACGCTCGGGATGACAGCAGGTTCCACCTTCGCGATCAATGTCACCGGCACGTGCTTCGCGAGCTCGCGCGCGAGATGGGAGGCGCGGATGCCGGGGCCGGCCATGCGCTCGCCGACGACGTCGGGCGTGTGGACTACAACCTTGACCATAGACCTTCGACTAAGCCGCGCAGGGAGGAACGCCCGCGCAGCGCGAGCCGCGCATCTTCCCACAGGAGCGCGCCGATGCGTCCCGCGCCGCGATGCATGCGCGCGACGAAGTAGCGATTGCGCGTGCGGAGCCGGCGCGCGCGCGCGCCGAGGAGCGGCGCGGTGGCGGAGCCGCGATGCGTCGCCTTCACCAGCGGCAGGACGGCGGTACGCCAGCCGGCCGCGCGCAGGCGCGCGGACAGCTCGACGTCCTCGTAGTACGCGAAGAAGCGCTCCTCGAACATGCGGCCGCCGAGAGCGGACGCGCGGTACAGCGTCGCGGTCGCGGAGACGCCCCATGCGACCGCGAGCGGCGAGCCGACCGGCCGCCCGTGGCCGATCTGCCGGAACGTGCCGTCGCTGACGTCGATGCCGGCGCCGTCGATCAGGCCGTCGGGGCGGCGGATGATCGTCTGCACCGCGGCCAGTTTCTCGTCGCGGTCCAGCGCGTCGCGCACGCGCGCGAGCCAGTCGGGATCGAGCACGACGTCGTTGTTGATGATGCCGACGTATGGCGCGGACGCGCGGCCGAACGCCTCGTTCACCCCGCGCGCGAAGCCGAGGTTCTGATCGCTGCGGATGACGGTGACGCCGTCCCGTTGCACCGGCACGCGCGAGCCGTTGTCGAAGACGATGACCGACTGCGGCGCAACCGTTTGCGCGCGAATCGACGCGAGACATTCGTCGAGCATCGGCCCGCCGTCCACGTCGAGGACGATCAGGTCGACGCTAGTCACGATCCATCCGATCGACGTTGACCGAGCCGCTGAGCACGCGCAGGGCTACGCGGCCCGATTTCGGAATCGTCACCCGGGTGACCGTGTAGCGATCGGTCGGAGGCAGTTGATACGCGCGGCCCGCGAGCTCGATCAGCGCGCCGGGTCCGGTGATGGAGTGCAGCGTCCACGTTCCAGCGCGCGCAAGAAACGACAGCTCGTCCCCCGCCTCGAGCACCCACCCGCCGCGATAGCTCACGCGCATGACCATATAGAGCTCGGGATAGAGCTCGCCGCCTTTGTGCACGACATGCACGTCCTCGAATTCGACGCGACTCGCCGGCTGCCGCGCGTACGCAAAGCCGGCGGCGATCGCGAGCGCGAAGAGCGGGATCGCGAGATCGAATGAGAAGCGGGGTCCGGGATCCGAGGTCCGGGACCCGAGCCTTGTCGTCCAGGCGAAAATGCCCGGGCCCCGGATCCCGGATCCCAGGTACCTCGGTATTACAACGAGGATCACCGCGATCACGACGGCCGCACCGATCCACGCCGCCTCATTCATCCGAATGAAGCTCGGGAACAGGCGCGAGAAGTCGGCGTGATACAGCTTCGACAGCCACTCCCCGATCGCGTTCTCGCCATTGGCGATATGAAACAGGCGCCAGGGGAAGGCGAGGCCGTAGAACACGAGGCCCGCGGTCCAGGCCGCGACGAGCGCGATCGCACCGCGCGAGATACGGTCCCACACCGCGGCCGCGCCGAGGGCAAGGACCGGCATGACGAAGACCACGTAGCGCAGCGGCGGTGCCCAGCCGCCGAACCACTCCGGACGCGGCAGCAGATAGAGGATGTAGAGCAGCGAGGCGAGGATGCCGTCGCGGAAGCCGCGCGGCATCGTGCGCCAGCGCGTCAGCGCGAAGAGGCCGAAGAGATAGAACGGCGCGCGAAAGGCGATGCCGCTCATCCCGTCCGCGAGCAGCCCGAAGAACCCGCGTGCGTAGTTTCCGCCGGGGATGAGCTCGCGCCACGTGTGCACGGACGTCGCGCTGCCGCTGACGAAGTACGCGATGGCCATCGGTACGGCGAGGATGGCGACGACGATGAGCATTTTAGGAGTGCGGTGGCGGAGCCACCGCTTTGGTACGTCCGAAAGCGGTGGCTCCGCCACCGCACTCCTGAACAGCAGCCCCATCGCAACCAGCACGAACCGCAGCTTCAACAGCACCAGCCCGAGGATCGCGGGCACCCATCGCTTCGCGCGCTGGTTCCGAATCCCTCGCAACGCTTCGACATAGCAGAACGCCGCCGGCACCTCGGGCCAGATGCGCGTCGCATAAAACAGCACCGGCGGTCCGAACGCGAAGAACGGGAACACCGCGCGCGCGGCGCCGTCGGCGATCCCCTCGTCCTCCATCCACCGCATCGTCGAGCGGACGAGGAGCGCGCCGAAGAGCGCGATCACCGCGAGCGCACCGTGCAGGCCGCCGATCATGTAGCCCGGCGCGAGCAGCAGCGGCAGGAACGGCTCGTGGCGCGAGTACTGTTCGCCGCGCGGTCCGGTCGGGTCGCCGAGCTGCGGCACGAGATCGGTGCGCCCGGTTTCCGAGCGCGCCAGCGTGCGGTACTGATTCGCGAGATCGAGATCGCGGTCGTGCACCATCGACTCGGTCATGAGCAGATAAAACGGCTCGTCGCCGTCGATCGGCGTCCGCGTCATCGCCGGGATCGCGACGGCATACACGATCGCCGCGATGACGGCCGCGCGATTCGCCGACCACCGCACGTCGCGCCCGCATGCGAGCAGGAGCGAGAACGCCGCGAGCATCGCCACCGCGATCGCGGCGAAGGCCGGAAACGTCTCGACCTCGGGGAAGCGGCGAAACAGGATCCACGCGAACAGCGCGATCGCCGCGTACGCCCCATAGCACGCCGCGAGCGTGCGGCGCCGCAGGACGAGGAGCGGCAGGGCGAGCAGCGCGAGAGCGGTAGCGGCGATCATCGCTGCTCACGGAACGCCGGCGTCCCCGCCGGCTGGACGGGCGGCGTCTCGCCGCGGGCGGCGGCGTTCCGCTGTATCTCGAACCCCTCGACCTGCAGCGACGCATCCGCGGGCAGGTGCGCGTCGGCGGTGACGCGGATCGTGCGTGCGCCGCGCGGCAGCGGCACCCGACCCGCGCCGTCGACCCACGCGAGATACCCGTAACCGCGGACTTTGCCCGCGGGATCGCGCGGCAGCGGATTGTGCGAGCCGTAGAAGGCATCGCGGCGCATAGAGCCCCAGTCGGCCGCGTCGCCGATGCGGATGTCGATGTCCGGCTCGATCCTGCCGAGGAGCGCGCCGCGCCGGAAGCGCGGCACGTTCGCGCCCGAGACGATGAGCGCGCGCGCGCCGTCGGGCACGACCAGCGTCACCGACTGCGCCGGCGGCAGGGCGGCGTTGACGGTGTACTTTTCGCCGAGCGGATGCGCGCGCTTCAGGAACCAGGGGAATGCTCGCGCGACGATCCCGCTCCACGCGAAGAACAGCAGCGCAAACCCGACGACCACGAACGACGGCAGCGCCAGCCGCAGCCGCGGCATCCCGAAAAACCGCGCCAGCACCGCCACCAGCAGCACGGCCAGCGGCAGCGCGAACGTCCGCAGCGGAACCGCCGGCGTGATGAGCGCCGTGATCACCGCCACAGCGACCGCGAACGGCGTGCGGCCGAGGACCCACGCGATGGCCACGGCGAGCGCGATGAGCGCTGCCTCGCGGACGACGTGTTCGGGGAATGGGATCCAGCGCAGCAGGATCAGCGCGGCGATCACGAGGGCGAACGGAGCGCCGGCGTCTCGCCGGCTGGACGGGCGGCGTCCCGCCGCGGGGGCCGGCGAGACGCCGGCGGACCAGCCGGCGCGGGACGCCGGCGCTCCGAGGAGCGCGGCGCCCACGATCATGCCGAACACGACCAACCGCACGGTCTCGTCCGCAATCGCAATCTCCGCAAGCACGAGCGCGGGCACAGCAACCAGCGCAGCGGTCACATCAAACGCCCAGGCGACGAGAACCACGAGCAACGCGAGAACCGGCAACGCGCGATCGATCGGCGTCGTGTGGTACACGGCGAGCTGGCAGGCGTACGCCGAAACCGCGGCGGAGATGATCCACTGAAGATGCTTCACTGAGAGACCGTGACGCTCGCGGCGGGATCGCGCACCCAGTCGGGATCGAACCCCTCGAGAGTCTCGGGCGTGATGGTAGCGCGATAGATGTGCCGCGCGTCGCCTTTCAGCTGCACGCTCTCCACCGCGCCGTCGCGCAGCTCGAACGAGACCTCGAGCGTGATCCCGCCGCGCGTCAGCACCGACACCGGCGACCGCGCGCGGCCGAACAGCGCGGTCGTGACCGCCGACGCCACGACGCCCGAGCCGCACGACAGCGTCTCCCCTTCCACCCCCCGCTCCCACGTCCGCACATCGATGGACTGCGGATCGCGCACGACCACGAAGTTCGCGTTCGCGCCGCCGTCGGCGCGCAGGTCGGGATGCGTGCGGATCGCGCGGCCCAGCGCGTCGA
>Ga0134123_10000648_pt1 | contig 22924 bp, 22 predicted proteins | sample KB303_FD_96460 | JGI IMG/M metagenome (GOLD analysis project Ga0134123, IMG submission 96460) | Terrestrial soil microbial communities without Nitrogen fertilizer from Kellogg Biological Station, Michigan, USA - KB3-0-3 | ecosystem: Environmental > Terrestrial > Soil > Unclassified ...
TAGGCGCCCCAAAACGCGAAATGTCCATGCGACACAGTCCACTGTGTGCCATGCGTGAACAGGTTGATTTGCGGCAGGGTCATCATGAATCCGAAAACACCCCCACCGATGAAATTGCCGAAGGCTTCGGCCAACACCCAGAAGAAGGCCGGCCTGTTCGTGGTCTTCATGCGATGTGCGCCGGCGTCGTATATGGCATGTACGACCATGCCCAGCAGCGGCAACGGCTCGAGTGCGGAGAAAAAGCCGCCGATGCCCAGCCAGTACGAAGGCGTTCCGATCCAGAAGTAGTGATGCCCGAGCCCTAGAATGCCGGTGCCCAGCACGAGTCCGACTTCGATATAGAGCCAGGTTTCGACGACGCGCCGGGAAGCGCCAAGGAGTTGCATCAGCGCCAGCGCCATGATGCAGCCAATAAGGATCTCCCAGGTGGCTTCGACCCACAGGTGCACCAGCCACCACCACCAGTACTGGTCCTCCGACATATTGGTCATCGAAGGAAAAGCGATCAGGTAAAGGCCGAACAGAGGGATCAAGTCCACCATGAGCACGCCCATGATGCCGGTGATCCTCCGCGCCTTGATCGCGGTACCCACCACGTTATAGATGAAAACCACCACCACCAGCGTAATGCCAATGGCAGCCCAGCGGGGTGCTTCGACATACTTGCGCCCCTGGTTGATGAACCAGAGCGACATTTCCGTAGACCGGCCGTACTGCACGAATATGAAGACCGCGGCAACCACTGCGACGGCCGCACAGAAAATCCAGAACAACACTTCGGCCAAGCGGATTCCAACGGTCTCGCGTTCGAATTCGATCGGCACGAACCAGTACACCGAGCCAATGAAGCCCATCAGCAGCCAGATGATCATGGTGTCGATGTGCAGCATCTTGGTGACGCTGAAGTCGAGCTTGTTCAGCAGGAATCCGTCCAGAACGTAACTGGTGGAAGCAAGCAGTCCTGCCACGATCATGAGACCGAACAGTATCATTGCCGCTGTAAAGTATTTCAGCGCCAGCTGCTGGGACCGGTACATGACGTCCTCCTGCCTAATTGTTGGTCTGGATGTGGCCGAAATGAATCGGGAAGCCGTTGGTCTCCACCGCCGCCATCCATTTGAGATACGCCACCAACGCCTCGGCTTCTTCGCGCGTGATCCGAAGGTTGGGCATCTGCCGGCTCCACGTAGGGAATTTCTCCGGATACATCAGAAAGGTCGCGATGGCTTCTTCGCGGGACGCTGCCTGGGTCATCGGCATCCACAGTTGCTGCCAGGCCGGATCCAGCCAGGCCTTGGTGAGGTCCGGTGCATAGTAGGCGCCGTTGCCAAAGAAGGTATGACAGTTCATGCAGTTGCGGCTCTGAATCACAAGCTTTCCAAGGCGCATCGCCTTCTCCGCCTCTTCGGGAGAGTAGACGCGCCCGAACAGCGGCTGATCCACACCGATCACCGGACGATAGCGGTTTGCCTCGCTGTCGAACTCGTAACGAATCTCCTTGTTTATGACAGTGTAATGGGGCACGTTGGTACCGCCCGGGCGGATGGTGGCGAGACTATCCACGGTGAGGAAAGCGAGCACGATCAACATGACCAGCGTGGAACTGATGGCGCCGGCGCGCCAGAAGGCGGGATCTTCAGCGTACATTCGTCCTCCCTGTCGTGCTATTTGCCGTCCAGGCGAACCTGATCTGAGCCCGGCGATTGCCTTCCGCGATTTTACTCGCGGACCGGTGGATACCCAATTGACCCAAGTCAAGGAAATCCAAGTTCTCCAGTCCGGTCATTTCAGGAAGGCGATTATCTCGGATAAGGCTTCCTCGTGGTGCCCGACCAAGAGATGGCCACCGCTGAGATAGCCTACGAAGCGCGCACGTGGAATGTGCTCGGCGGTGTAGCGGGCAGTGTCGAAAGTGCCGAATAAATCGTCAGCCGTGCTTATGACCAATGTCGGCACGCCTATCCTCTCGAGTTCGTAGCGCGGGAGGGAGGAGACAACGGCCGCATCGTTCACCAAGCCGAGGCGCCTCAGACTGACTGGCAGGATGTGATCCATGACTTGCGCCACCCGCTCTTGCTCATCGGCAGCAGCCCTTTCCACCACGGCTGGCGGCGTGGCGAGAATCGCGCGGATCATGGACTGGCGCGCAAGCTTGCTTGCCGCCCAGAAGAAGAAATCCGACTTGAGCCCGGTGTCAAAGAAGAATGTGGTCCCGGCTGGAGTCAGAATCGGCGGTCCGCCTGCCGGGCGCGGCGCATACGCGGCGGGAACCAGCAAGACCAAGGCGGTGCTTCGTTCCGGATGTCTTAACGCAAACTGCATGGACGATGGCGCTCCTGCGGAGGCGCCGAATATGACAGCGCGCCTTATCCCCAGTGCGTCGAGCAAGCAGGCGTGCGCATCGGCCTGGGCAGACGCGGATGCATCGGCCGGCAGGGGCGTGCGCAGATAACCAAACCGCGACGCGGCGATCACGCGAAATCCGTTTTCCACCAAGGATTTTGCGAGGTCCAGTCCCTGGTCGAAGCCGCCGCCCGCACCATGGACTACCAATACCGGTTTGCCTTCACCGGCCTGTGCATACTCGATCGGACCACAGGGTGTCTGCACGACCTGACTTCCGGCCGCGACGCGCTCGCGCGCTTGCCCGATATCGCTTTGGTACCCGAACGACGTGAGTCCGGTAACTCCAGCAACCAGAAATCCGCCAAGCAACAGCGCGACTCCAAGCCGGTGCATTTTTGCCATTCTGCTTGCGTCCTTGATAAGTCGCCGCTGCGCCTGATCATCTGCATGGTTTGCGCCAGGCCAAGTTATGGAATGAGAAGAACCCGAGGTTTGATTTGCGTCAACGCCGTCCGAGATCGCCGGGGTGGCTATCTCTCCGGCCGGGCATATCGATGACGTGCATGGGCAGCCGGGTCTTGCGTCAACCGCATTCCCTATCGCACCTGAAACGAGGTTGATATGGATCAAGCCGCGCGTTTTCGGTGGCGATCAAAATGACCCTGTGATACGCGGTGCGTTATCGGGTCGCGCACCTTGTGAACGCCGCCTGGAGAGGGAATGCAATGAGGAGAATTCTTGTGCCCGTCGACGGCTCGGATGATTCGCTGCTGGCCGTGAGGGAAGTGATCCGAGAAGCTCGTACCTCGAGCCGTGTGGAGATTCACTTGCTGAACGTCCAGCCCCGCATCTTCCCCGAGGAAACGCTGGTTTTTATGCCCGTCGAGAAAATCGACAGCTACTACTACGAACGGGGCATGGAAGCCCTTGTACCAGCAGAAACATTGCTTCGGGAGGCGGCCCTGCCGTTCGTTTCGCATCGGCTGGTCGGGCCGGTGGCCGAAACGATCCTCAAGAAGCAGCGCGAACTGGAGTGCGATGCAATCGTAATGAGTACACAGGGCCACGGCCGCATCATGGGCGCGCTATTGGGCTCGGTTTCCGCCAAGGTACTGCATATGGCGCAAGTCCCGGTAACGCTTGTGAAGAATGCGACGGCTCCCGATTTCACCGGCCGGCTCAGCGCAACCTGAACAAAACTGCCGGATGCAGAGTCTTGCGGCAGATGTGTCGGGTCAACGCAGGAGGGTGCGTGTTCAAGCACATACTCGTTTGTACTGATGGGTCGAAACTTTCCGACAAGGCGGTGGACGCGGCGATAGGCCTGGCCCGGGATCTCGGCGCGCAGCTGACGGGTTTCCACGGCACAGAAAACTATCCGATCCCGCCGTTCCCGGAGGATGCATTAGTCGCGGGCTCGCTCCCGCCAGCAACCTGGAAAGCGGATCAGGAGAAGTACGCGCTGCGCATCCTGGGAAAAGTCGAGGCGAAGGCGAAGAAGGCCGGGGTCGCCTGCGAAACGCGCTTTGGTTCGGCCCTGCATCCTTACGAGGCCATCATACAAGCGGCAAGAAAGGCCGGTTGCGACCTGATCATCATGGCGTCGCACGGTCGTCGGGGAATACAGGGCATCGTGCTGGGTAGCGAAACCAATAAGGTTCTCACGCACAGCAAGCTACCGGTTCTGGTGTATCGCTGAGGAAATAGACAGGTGGCTGCAATGCAAACCTCAATGCAGACCGTGGACATGGAGATCCGCGGGCTGGATTCCGCGCCTGCGGAAAGGGGAGTGCGCAGCGCACTGGAATGCATACGCGGCGTCGCCCAGGTCAGGATTGTGCCGAATGAGCGGCGGGTCAGCGTCACTTACGACGCCTTCAGGGTGTCACCGCGGCAGTTCAAGACCGCGATTCGCGTGATGGGTTGCGAGGTTGCCCACATGCCCATAGCAAGTCCTGATGCGCCGGCCGTGGAAGAAGTAGCGTACGCCGAAGCCTTGGCAGGACCAATCATTGGATTCTGATCACTTCGCGAGCTGGGATGCCACCCTTGCGCAGCACCTTAAAACTCATTAGTGGGGTTATGGAACCATGAGAATGCACAAATGTGTTCACCTGAAAGCAGGCTTGTTTCTGGCGCTGGCGGTCGCGCTTTTAGCGTCGTACGTGTGTGTAACCGCCAAAGATTCGACGGATGCAAACCGGCTTGCTGCGGTCGATCTTAACCATGGCCGCGAGCTGTACGAAAACAATTGCGATGCATGCCACACGACGGCATTACATTGGCGCGACAAGCGTCTCGTCGATTCCTGGACGAGTCTGTTGCAGCAAGTAAACCGATGGCAACGCAATTCCGGCCAGAATTGGGATACTGCAGACATCAATGATGTGGCCGCCTATCTCAACGCCCGCTTCTATCAACTGCCGTGTCCCGCGAATGAGTGTACCGGCACGCAGGCTTCGGTGCGTTCAAAGGACGCACGGATCAACTAGAACTGCTTCAAAGCGTAATCGTGGGCCCGGGCGTCCGATGCTCCGCCCATAAAAAACCCCCAATGGTGATGGAGGTGGCCACGCGTCCGTTCTGGACCCGGCATTATTGACTCGACGGTCATTGGACCCGACAAGATGGTGGAGCGAGTGCATTCACAGCCGTAGCGAAACTCTCACCACCCCGGCGCCTGGAGGGCGACCACGCTGAAAGTGGAGATTCCCGGCCAGGGCGAGCATCCGCGAATTGTTGGGAAGGACATCGCCGACCAGTTCCTTGGTTCCGCGCGCGCGGCAATACCGGATCATTTTCTCCAGCAGGGCATGGCCGATTCCTTTTCCCTGCGCGCCGGAACTGACCAGAATGCCGAATTCCGCCTGATCATTGTCGGGGTCCGTTACCGTGCGCACCTCTCCCAGCAACTCGTCATCCGCGCCTATCGCGACGAACACCATTTCACGGTCATAGTCGATCTGGGTAAAACGCGCGAGCTGGGAATGGGGCAGTTCGCGTATCGCGCTGAAGAATCGGAAATAGGTGTCCTCGGGCTTGCAGTGATCGATCAGATATTTGAGCCGGGCCTCATCCTCGGGCCGGATGGGACGCAACAGGACAGGTGTGCCGCTTGCCATTTTTGATTCCTGCAGTTCTTGCGGGTAGGGACGGATGGCAAACCTTTCGGATCCGCTGGTTGGGGCAGGCGCGATACGGATACGCGCGTCGAGCGCGATGACCCCTTGAGCATCGGCCAGCAGCGGATTGATATCGAGCTCGACAATCTCCGGTACGTCGGCGATCAGCTGCGCCGTGCGCATCAGCACGCCGCAAATGGCATCCAAGTCTGCCGCCGGCCGGTCTCGAAATCCCGCCAGCAGCTTCGATATCCTGGTGCGGGAGATGACATCGCGAGCCAACGCCGTGTTAAGCGGCGGCAGCGCAACGGCGCGGTCCGCAATGACTTCCACCGCCGTCCCACCGTGGCCGAACAGGATCACCGGCCCGAAAGTCGCATCCGTGGTGGCGCCGACGATCAGTTCCTGTGCGCCGGGGCGATGCGCCATTGGTTGCACCGTGAATCCGGTCAAGCGCGCGTCGGGATGCAGCTCGCGCAGGCGCGATGCCATCGCCCGCGCTGAATCCTGTACCGCCAGGCCAGACTCGAGGTTCAATGCAACCCCACCCACGTCGGACTTGTGTGTCACATCCGGCGAAAGGATTTTCAGCGCCACCGGAAACCCCATCTCATCGGCCAATCGGACCGCCTCCGCCGGCGAAGTTGCGACCCGGGTCACCACGACCGGTATGCCGTAGGCCCCCAGTACCTCCTTCGCTTCGACCTCGGTCAGAATTTCTCTGCCGGCGCTGAGGACTTTGCGGACAATATTTCGTGCCTTGTCAGTATCCGCGCTGAAGCCCGCGGGCGTGGATGGCGGTGTCTGCATCAGTGATTCCCGATTGCGCCTAAACTCCTCCATCTTCAGGAATGCGTACACGGCGTCTTCTGGAGTGTCGTAGGACGGAATACCCGCCTCGACAAAAATTCGCCGTGCCTTCTCTACGGCCGCCGAGCCCAACCAACAGGATAGGACGTTTTGCTCCGCGGCGCGGGCGACCGGGACGCAAGCCGCCGCGATTGCGTCACTTGGCACGATCGCGGTTGGCGCATGAATCAGCAGGACGGCATCCGCCTGCGGGTCCGCCAGCAGATCCTGCAGCGTCCGCGCATAGCGCTCCGCGGGAGCATCGCCCACAATGTCCACGGGATTGGCGCGCGACCAGGTGGCGGGAAGATACTGGTTCAGGCGCTGCAGGGTCTCGTCCGCCAGTCGTGGGAGCCTGCCGCCGCCGCGGATCAGCGCATCGGTCGCCATTACCGCCGGACCTCCGCCGTTGCTCATGATCGTCAGCCGGTCGCCACGGACCGGACGGGCCAGCGCCAGCGTCTCTGCGGCGACGAACAAATTGAAGGTGGTTTCGACGCGAAGCATTCCGGCGCGGCGAAATGCGGCATCGTAGACTTCGTCCGACCCCGCCAGTGCCCCGGTATGGGAGGCTGCGGCCTTGGCGCTCTCCGCAACCCGCCCCGATTTCACCGCGATGACCGGTTTGTTGCGCGCGGCGGCGCGCGCCGCGGACATGAACTTGCGCGCGCTCGTGATCGCCTCAACATACAGAAGAATGGCCGCAGTTGCGGGATCCAACGCGAGATAATCAAGCACGTCCCCGAAGTCGACATCTGCGGACTCGCCCAGAGAGATGAAATGGGAAAAGCCGATGCCGCGGGAATTCGTCCAGTCGAGCAATGCCGTTGTGAGCGCGCCGGATTGGGATACGAAAGCTATTTTTCCCGGGCGCGCGCCGATGTGGGCGAAGCTTGCATTCAGTCCGATTGTCGGTACCAGCAAACCTACACAGTTCGGGCCGAGGATTCGAATGAGGTGCGGTTTTGCGGCGTCCAGCATGGCCTGCGTAAGAGTGCGGCCCTGGGAATTGGTAATCGCCGCCAGACCGGCAGTGAGCACCACTGCTGCCTTGCCGCCTTTGGCTCCGAGCTGACCAATGATTCCCGGTATGTCGTGGGGAGGCGTGCAGATGATCGCGAGATCGGGCGCCTGTTCCAGACTTCCCACATCGGGAAAGGCGCGTTTGCCGGCAACGCGGGCGTGTTTAGGATTGACCGGAACGATATTCCCCGCGTAGCCCCCCGCAAGAAGGTTGCGCATCACCGTGGCGCCGAGGCTCTGTGGCCTGTCGGAGGCGCCGATCAAGGCGATGGATTCCGGTCGAAAAAGGTATTTGAGATTGCGTACTGTCATTCCTGGCTCGCGTACGCGCTACCGAGCGCGCCGATTCCCGGCATCTTACCCACGGGCTGACGTCTCGGCCGACGGGACGACGGCGGGTGCCCGCCGGCGGTGCCTAGTGCGCCTGCCCTATGATCTCGCGCAGTCCGCGGCTGTCGGTAATGTGAATGTGCTTTTGCTGGACGGCCACAAGACCGGCTTCCTGGAACCTGGAAAATACGCGGCTTACGGTTTCCAGTTTCAATCCAAGGTAGCTGCCGATTTCCTCCCGGGTCATGCGCAGCACGAATTCCGATGGGGAATAGCCGCGTGCGGTGAAGCGTTGTGAAAGATTTAGCAGGAATGCCGCCAGTCGCTCCTCTGCGCACATGCTGCCGAGCAGCATCATGACTCCGTGATCACGCACGATTTCGCGCGCCAGCACCGCGTGCAGGTTTCTCTGCAGAGGCCTGACATGGCCGGCCATTTCTTCTATTATCGGGAAGGGCATCACGCATACCTCACTGTCCTCGAGCGCAGTGACCGTGCCGTTGTAGCGGCCCGAGCCGACGCCTTCCATGCCCAGCAATTCTCCGCCCATGAAAAAGCCCATTACCTGTTCACGCCCTTCATTGTCGATCACGCTGGTCTTGAAAAAACCTGCGCGCACCGCGTAGATCGAACCGAACTCCTCACCGGCATGGAAAAGCGTTTCTCCGCGCTTGATGCGACGGGTGACGTGGACGATATTCTCGATTCGCTGCACGTCGGCCTCGCAGAGACCTCCCGGCAAGCACAGTTCGCGAAAGTTGCAGTTCCCGCAAGTCATGTCGAGTGCCCCTATGAGGAAACGCGCCGCTAGTCAATTGCCGGCTCTGCAGCCGGAGAGCTTGGTAACCGATGTCATGTGCATGCCATTTCCTTGCAGGCAGGATCAGTTCGAAATGCGGGTGGCGCGCTCGGCAAGCGCTTGGATCACCCGTTCGAATTGGGTGGTCTTGTCGAAGTACCCCGCGGCCCCCAGCCGATCCGCCAGGCGCCGGTACGGTTCGGTGGTGAAATTGCTCAGGATGTAAATCGCAATTTCCGGTGCCCGGTCGCGCAGTGCCCGCAGCACGTCGAAGCCAGTGCCTTGCGCCAGCATTACGTCGAGCACGACCGCATGCGGGTGCAGGTCGAGGATTTCCTGGATTGCCTCGTTGGCCCCGGTCGCGTGTCCGACGCTATGAACCCCCTGAATCGAAGCCAGCATTTCGCCCAGGCGTTCGCGGATCAAGGACGAACTTTCCACGACAAATACGCGCAAATCGCGATTGGAACTGGGCTGGCAGGCAGCATTCTTCATGGCTCCCAAAATGCCCCAAGGCTGACTGCCGGGCTATCGGAGCAGGCCTAAATCCGAATAGGAAGATGGGACTAACGAGGCTGAGAAAATTCCTACCTTGTCGGGTCAGTTCCCCGGGTTGCGATCGAGAAGGCCGTGCTCCAGCGCATAACGGACCAGCTCTGCGCCGCTTTGCAGATGCAACTTTTCCAAAATGCGGGTCTTGTGGGTACTGACGGTCTTGACCGACAGGTGCAGTTGAGCGGCGATCTCGGTCGGCCCGCGTCCCGCAGCCAACAGGCGAAAGATCTCGAATTCCCGGTCCGACAGATGCGTGTGCGCGGGTGCGTCGTCCGTGCCGGCGTGCGCCATCAGGCTCGCCGCCGCCGCATCGGTGATGTAGACCCCGCCCGAGGCGACCTTGCGGATGGCGCCGACCAGTTGCGCGGATGCGCTGTCCTTGGTGAGGTAGCCGGAGGCGCCTGCTTTGAGCGCGCGCGCCGCATACTGGTGTTCTCCGTGCATGGATAGGACCAGGATCACCAGCTTTGGTTTTTCAAGCTTGATGCGTTTGATCAGCGGGATGCCCGCCAATCCTGGCATGGACATGTCTATCAGCGCGAGATCGAAGTCCCTGGCCTTGATCAGCGACAGGACTTCGTCTCCAGTCGCTGCTTCCGCCGCGACCTCCACGTCTGGCACCGAGCCAAGGATCTGCCTGAGCCCGTCGCGAACCAGCTGGTGATCATCGGCCAGTAGCAGGCGGATCATGCGCCGGCCCTCTTCTGCTGAGCTGAGTTCAACGGTAGGCGCAAGGTAACTCTGGTGCCACCCCGCGGCGCGCGCCCGACCTCGAGCGTACCGCCGGCATAGGAAACGCGCTCGCGCATGCCCTTGAGGCCGAGCGAACGCGACTTCCCAAGATCGTTCGCGGTGATGCCGCGGCCGTCGTCCTCGATTTCAAGGCGGATGCCGGCGGCATCGGTGGCCAGCAGTACCCACGCGTTGCGAGCCTGGGCATGCCGGGCGATGTTGGTCAGGGATTCCTGGAGCGCGCGATACACGGTATTGGCCAGAGTGCGTTCGAGTCCGGCGAGGTCATCTCCAGGCCCAAGGCGAAAGTCGCACTTCACGCCGGATCGCTGGGCGAAGTCCTCGACCAGCCAGGCAGCGGCGTCGGGTAGTCCGAGGTCATCGAGCATCAGTGGGCGCAGGTCGGCGGCTATGCGCCTCACGGAAGCAACGGTCTGATTCAGCGTCTCGGCCATCCTTGCGACTTTGGCGCCAAGGCCTGTTTCGTCGGCTGAAATGCGTTCCTGTATCCAGCCAAGATCCATTGTCATCGCGGTCAGCAGTTGGCCCAGTTCATCGTGCAATTCGCGGGCGATGCGGGTCTTTTCCTCCTCGCGTGCTTCGAGCACCTGTGCGGAAAGCGTACGCAGCTCGTCCTGGCGGCGCCGGAGTTCGTCCTCATGTTGCTTGCGCACCGTGACGTCGCGCAGGATGACGGTGTAGTAGCGCTGTTCGCGTTCGGTCGCCTGTGATATTGACGCCTCGATCGGGAATTCCTCGCCCGTTCCGGCGCGCAGCCCCCATAGGGTCGTAACGTCGCCCATGCGTCTGCTGGTGACGCCGGTACGCCCGAACTGCTCGATATGGCCGCGGTGTGCTGAGCGAAATCGCGCCGGCAGAAACCGGTCGAGTGCCGTGCCCAGGGCCTCGTCGCGGGGGCAGAGAAACACCTGTTCCGCGGCGCGATTAAACAGAACGATTCTCTGCGATTCGTCCACGGTGATGATAGCGTCCATCGCCGAATCCACTATGGCGGCCAGACGCGCCTGGGTCGCGTCGAGCACGGTTTGCATTCGCGCCGTCTCGGCTTCGGCGCTCATCGCAACCCTCACGACGGCGGCGATACCCGCGCCGAGAATGACAAGATCGACGACCAGGTCGGTTGCGGCAAGCCATGGAGCGTTTTCAGCAAACTGCGCGGCGCTGAAGTTGAGCACCACAATTCCGAGCGCACCGGCGATACCGGCGGCGATGACCCAGGGTTTCAGCCATCGCGGAGACGGCCGTTGCCGCAGGGCGCTGGTCATACCGGGAGCTCCTGGTCGGTGCATTTGAGCCCCCCTTGATTCAGGTCAAGATCGCACCCGCTGCATTTGACATAGTTCTCCCCGAAAAACGGTCTGCAAGTCGTTGCACGCATATGGATCCCGCCAACATATAGATTCGGCCAATGAGCTATCCCTCTTCGGAACTGGTGATCGATCCGGTGCTGATTCGCAATCACGATGTAAGCGGGCCGCGCTATACGTCGTACCCAACCGCGGATCGATTTGTCGAGGCATTCGGCGAGGCCGAGGTCCGGCGCTGGCTCGGCAGGCGCAATATCGGCGGCATCAAGCGGCCGCTCTCGGTATATGCGCACCTGCCATTCTGCGACACGATCTGCTATTACTGCGGGTGCAACAAGGTGGTTACCCGGAACCACGGACGCTCCGCGAAGTATATCAAGTACCTCGTCAGGGAATTGGCATCGCTGTCGGATTCGCTGGGGACCGAACGCGCGATTTCCCAGATGCACTGGGGCGGCGGCACGCCGACATTTCTCTCCCGTGAAGAAATGCGCGAACTCATGTCTGTCCTGGACGCGCAGTTCCAACGCAGCAACGACTTCGAATGCTCCATCGAGATTGACCCGCGCAAGGCCGAACCCGGCGTCATGGGATTTCTCTGCGACCTGGGTTTCAACCGCGTTTCGGTTGGCGTGCAGGATTTCGACCCCCGCGTACAGGCGGCAGTTCACCGTACCCAGTCTGAAGAGGTGACGCGCCGCGTGATCGAAGAAGCGCGCGCGGCGGGCATTCGCTCCATTAACCTGGACCTCATCTATGGTTTGCCGAAGCAGACACTGGACAGCTTCAGGGTCACGCTCGACAGAGTGCTCGCTCTGGATCCCGATCGCATAGCGCTGTACAGCTACGCACATCTTCCTCAGATCTTCAAGACGCAACGGCGAATCGCCGAATCCGACCTGCCGTCGGCTGAAACGAGGTTGCAAATCCTCACGCTTGCGATCGGCCGCCTGACCCGTGCCGGGTTTCTCTATATCGGCATGGACCATTTCGCCAAACCGGAAGACGACCTCGCGGTCGCGCAGCGCCAGGGGCGCCTGCAACGAAACTTCCAGGGCTACTCAACGCACCCGGAGTGCGACATGCTGGCGCTGGGAATATCCGCGATTGGACGCATCGGTCCGACCTATTACCAGAACCTGAAGAATCTGGAGGAATACTACGCAGCGATCGATGCCGGACAGCTGCCAGTGTGGCGCGGCCTGGAACTGACCAAGGACGATCTGCTGAGGGGCGCGGTCATCCAGGCGCTGGCCTGCCATTTCCGGCTGTCGATCGAGTCGATCGAATCATCCTACCTGATTGACTTTGCCGATTATTTTTCGGAGGAGATGGGGGATCTGCGGCGCCTGGAAGAGGACGGACTCATCGAACTGCGGCCCGACTGGATCATCGTCACGCCAAAGGGGAGATTGCTGGTCAGAGTTATCTGCATGGTGTTCGACCGTTACCTCAGGCAGCGCCGGCAACGCGAAAATTATTCCAGGGTGATTTGAAACAGACATGATGCCCGAGACCACGATAATCGGCGTATTTCTTGCCGGACTGCTCGGTGGTGGCCATTGCGCCGGGATGTGCGGCGGTCTCATCAGTGCCCTGTCCACGGGAGGTCGTGCGGGCATGTTACCGCACCTGGTATATAGCGCAGGCCGGATTGCAAGCTATACGCTTGCCGGGGCGATCACGGGTGCGTTCGGCGGAATGTTTCTCTATTACGACGTACTACCGCTGCAGCTCGCTATGTACGTGCTTGCCAATGGGATGCTGGTGTTGCTCGGCCTGTATCTCGCGGGCTGGTCCTCGCTGGTGACCAGGCTCGAAGGGGCGGGGCGCCGGCTGTGGCGGTACGTCAGCCCACTGACCGCAGCATTTCTGCCCGTAAACACGCTGCCGCGGGCGTTTGTGGTCGGCATGTTGTGGGGCTGGCTGCCATGCGGCTTGATCTACAGCGTACTGGCGATTGCTCTGCTAAGCGGCGGCATGATGAACGGGGCGGCGCTAATGCTTGCTTTTGGCCTGGGCACGTTACCTAACTTGTTACTGGCCGGAGTGTTTTTGAGTCGTGCACGAGCGTGGTTTCAGGGCCGCGTGATCCGCTGGGTTTCCGGCGGACTGGTGCTCGGTTTCGGCATCGGCGGGCTGGCAAATGCGGCTCAGCTCGGAGAACAGATCAGACGAGGTGTTCTTTGCGTGATTTGACTACGCAATTTCGGGCGTGTCATTGCCGGAAGTGCGGAATCGTTCAAGCTGCGAAAGGAAACTGACTGAAAGTATTCAGGAATGGACGACGACTACAAATCGTACACCGCGACAACACCAAGTAGGGGAATTACTACTCTGAGAAAGCGGCGTTATGTGCGCCGGCGCACATACCGTGAGCCGCTTTCAAATTACTCTTGCATTCGCCGCACGCTGTACTAAAGTCCTTGTTGTACGAGTCTCGTCGCAATACGCCGGACAAGTCAGCCAAGTCGTTCTGTGCAGGGCGCCCAAACGCCCAGCGCGCCCTGTGAACAGAGGAGGGGGTGCAATGCAAACAGCTCATCTCACGATCAACGGGATGTCCTTCGACGCTTCAGCAAGAAGTGTGCAGAGCGCGCTGAGCGTCATACGCGGTGTGTCCGATGTCAGCGTCTCCGTCACGGAAAAGGAGGCCACCATCCGCTACGACCCGCGCAAAGTTCTTCCCAGGCAATTCGAAACCGCGGTTCGAGTCGTGGGATGCGAGGTCGAAAGTCTCGTCGTGGATACGCCTGAGCCGTCCTGAACCCGAGGTCATTATTTGCGCGGCCCGCAGTGCCCCTGGCGTCCTGCGAAATCCGGACTGTCTGTCAGTTTTTCTTGAACGCCAATAGTTCTTACCCGTTGCACACCGTGCAACGCCCATCGCTGTCCGCATAAACTGCCGCCGCAGAAAACTTCGGAGATTGCACGACCGGGATAGGCACCGGTTTTCCCCGTTCGTCGCGTGGTCGGCGCTGCGATCGGCTGAGTAAGGGCGCCTCTTCGCTCCGCCTATCCATGGCAGTTATGATTCGGGCCGGGTTCGCCTTCTCAGCGCCACTTGGCCAACAGTATCCTTCTTGCCGGCCGCCCTCGAGCGCGTGCGACGGCTATCCCCGGATTCCGCCCCTGCAGTGCTGGCAAGATTTTGATCGCGGAGGTAAACGGGAATGCTGCACTATCGTTAAGAGCGCCGAACCGATATGACGCGAACATGACTGAACGAGAATCGCTCTCATGCGGCCTTGTCTCTCTACACAGCAGCGGCGCTGTCCTGAGGCTGGGCCGCTTCCGCGCATGGGCACTGTTAGGCCTGATATACCTCGCGATCTCAACCGTGACGCGCCTGGCGTTGATCGCGGTTTCAATGATCTCCGGCCTGGTTGCTTGGGTCGACGTTCCGGCGGTGCTCGCGGTGGGCGCTGTCTACGACCTGGTTACCGCGCTTGCTCTGTTCGCGCCGTTTGCGCTCTACCTGGCGCTGATTCCGCGTCGCTGGTACAACAGCAGGTGGCAGCGCAAGCTGGTGGCCGGCTTGTTTACTGCGGCCGTATTCGGCTTGCTCTATCTCGCCGCAGTGGAGTTTTTTTTCTTCGACGAGTTCGACGCCCGCTTCAATTTCGTGGCAGTGGAGTACCTGATCTATCCGCACGAGGTCTTCGTCAACATCTGGCAGTCCTATCCGGTGGCAAGGGTGCTGGTCGGCACGGCTGCTTTGACGGTGATGGCGTATCTGGCGCTGCGCGACCGCTTGTTTGGCCCAAAAGAAGATCCGGACCCGCTGCGCGCGCGTCTTGGAGTGCTGGTCTTGCTCGCAGCCGCAATAGGCGCGACGCAGGCCTGGTTCACGATCGACACCGGGCGCTATTCGGAGAACCGCGTGGTAAACGAATTGGCCGCAAACGGGGTGTATTCGTTTTTCAACGCCGCTCTTCACAACAACCTCGACTATCCCGCGTACTACCTTTCGCTGCCAGACGAGGAAGCCGACCAAAGGTTGCGCAGCCTGATAAAGGAAACGGCGTCGGACTTTTATCCAGATACCGACCATATCGAGCGGCATATCCGCGGCACGGCTGTGCCGAAGCGGTTGAATGTGATCGTTCTCCTGGAGGAGTCGCTGGGCGCGGAATTCGTCGGGGCGTATGGCAACAATCGCGCGTTGACGCCGAACCTCGACCGGCTGTCGAGACAGGGCCTGCTTTTCACCCATACCTACGCCACCGGCACCCGGACCGTGCGCGGAATGGAGGCGGTATCGGCATCGTTCCCGCCCGTGCCGGCCGAATCCATCGTCAAGAGACCTTACAACCAGGGTCTGTTCAACTGGTCCACGGTGATGGTGAAGAACGGCTATGCGCCAACCTTCATCTATGGCGGCTACGGCACCTTCGACAGCATGAACCAGTTCTTCAGTTCCAATGGTTACCGGGTCGTCGACCGCACCGACATGGACCGTCCACGCTTCGGCAACATCTGGGGCGTTTCGGATGAGGACCTGCTTCGCCACGCAATAAAGGTTTTCGACCAGCAGCACGCGCGCGGCGAGCGCATTTTCTCCATCGTCATGACCACCTCGAATCACAAGCCCTTCACGTTTCCGCCGGGCGTGGCGGGCGTGCCGGAGAAAGGCGGCGGGCGCGACGCCGGCGTACGCTACGCCGACTACGCAATCGGCTGGTTCATCGATGCAGCTCAAGGCAAGCCCTGGTTCGATGACACCTTATTCGTAATCGTTGCCGACCACGGCGCGCGGGTGTACGGGCGCGAGGATATCCCGGTGGCGACCTACGAAATTCCGCTGCTGTTCTATTCGCCGAAGCACGTGAAAGCCGCCACGGTGGATACGCTGACCAGCCAGATTGACATCGCGCCCACCGTGCTGGGTCTGCTTGGATTCAGCTATGACTCGACGTTCTTTGGCAAGGATGTCTTGCATGATCCCCGCCCCGGGCGATTCATTCCGATGAATCACAATCGCGACGTTGCCCTGTTCAACGGCACGCGCATCATCGAGATCGGTTTCCGCAAGACCGCCGCCGAGTATCTATACGACCCGGCCACAGGCAAGCAGACTCGCATCGCCATCGACCCCGCGCATCTGAAGGACGCCATCACCGTCTTTCAGGAAGCCTTCGAGTTGTACAGCCAGCGGCTCTACCACCTGGCGTCCACACACTAAAGTCCTGGATGGCCGAGGCAGCACTGCGTCAACCGGCCAAGAGGTGATTGCTCTTCAGGCTGAAATCGGTATAATCCCGCGCTTCCTTGCCTCACCGGGTCCGCACCCCGGGAGGCTTTCCGCCCGATTCGTCAGGCAAATCCACAAGGAGATATATTGATGCGGCATTACGAGATCGTTTTCATCGTCCATCCCGATCAGAGCGAGCAGGTGCCCGGGATGATCGAGCGCTACCGGCAAATGGTCACTTCCCGCGCGGGGCGCATCCACCGCCTCGAGGACTGGGGCCGCCGCCAACTCGCCTTCCCGATCCAGAAAGTCCACAAGGCGCACTACGTGCTGATGAACATCGAGTGCGATCAGGAGACCCTGACCGAACTCGATCATGCCTACAAGTTCAACGACGCGGTGGTGCGCCACCTTATCGTGAACATGACCCGCGCCGTGACCGAGCCTTCACCGATGATGAAGGAAGAAAAGTCGCGCACGGTGGTCGGCGAGAGCGCCAAGCCCGCGGGCGAGAGTGCGAAGCCCGAAGCGGCTGCGGAGAAGCCGGCTCCGGCCGCTGCCCTGTAGCGCAGTGAACCGCAACCAGGTTGTCCTGACAGGCAAGTTGATCGAACGCAACGAACTGCGCCACACGCCGGCCGGTCTGCCGGCGCTGAATTTCCGCATCCGCCACGTTTCGGACCAACTCGAGGCAGGCAGATCCAGGAGCGTCAACCTCGAGATGGATGGCGTCGCACTCGGCGAAGTAGCGCAGCACTTGAGCAAAGCGGCGCAGGAAGCGGAGTACAGGTTCGAAGGTTTCCTGGCAATGAAGAGCAAGCTGTCCAGACAACCGGTGTTGCACGTGAACAGTTTCAATTTGAATTGAGGACAAAGAGCCATGCCCAGATTTGGAGGCAGCAAAGGAAAAGGCAAGGACAAGGGCAAGGAACGCAGCAATCGCCCGTTGTTCCGCCGCCGCAAGTTCTGCCGCTTCACCGCCGAAGGCATCAAGGAAGTGGATTACAAGGACGTCGAGATCCTGAAGGATTTCATCAATGAGAACGGCAGGATCATTCCGGCCCGCATCACCGGCACCAAGACTCACTTCCAGCGCCAGTTGTCGGTGGCCATCAAGCGAGCGCGCTTTCTGGCTCTCATGCCTTACACCGATCTGCACTGAGGAGCCGCGCATGCAAGTCATCCTGATGGAGAAAGTTCACAACCTCGGCCAGCTCGGCGATATCGTAAAAGTGAAAGACGGCTTCGCCCGTAACTTCCTGATTCCGCACGGCAAGGCCAAGCGGGCTACGGACAGCGCAATTGCCGAGTTCCAAAACCGCCGCGCCGAACTCGAACTGCAGCAGGGCAAGGCACTCGCGGAGTCTCAGGCACGCGCCACAAAACTCGAAGGGCTGATGATCCAGATCACCCAGAACGCCGGCGTGGACGGGCGCCTGTTCGGCTCGGTGACGAACTACGACATTGCGGAAACCCTCAAGGCTCAGGGACACGAGGTGACCAAGGCGATGGTGCGCATGCCGCAGGGGCCGCTGAAACAGGTCGGCGACTACCCGATCACGCTCGATCTGCATGCCGATGTCACGGTAACCATCACGGTCTCGGTGTTGGGAGAAGCGGTCGGCTGATCGTCGAAGACCGTACTTGAAAAAAAAGGGCTGTGAAAACAGCCCTTTTTATTTTTCCGCTTGCGCGCTTCATCGTGTTGCGAATAATAGTCGGCGGCGGATTCCGTTTGACGCGAAATCTGTTTACCCAACCAACCTCCGGCACAAATGGCGCAGTTCGCAACGCAGAGAGTACCGGACACTCAGGTCGAGCTGATCAAGCTGCCGCCCCATTCGGTCGAGGCGGAGCAATCGTTGCTGGGCGGACTGCTGCTCGACAATTCCGCCTGGGAAAAGGTCGCTGACCTGATCAGCGAATCCGATTTCTACCGCGCCGACCACCGCCTCATTTACCGCGGCATCTCCAGGCTGATCGAGCACTCCCGGCCCGCGGACGTCATCACGGTCGCGGAAACCCTGGAAAGCACCAAGGAACTGGAGACTGTCGGCGGCATCGCCTATGTGGGTGCACTCGCTCAGAACACGCCGACCGCGGCTAACATCCGCCGCTATGCGGAGATCGTACGGGAACGCGCGGTGATGCGCAGGCTCGCGCAGGTCGGGACCGAGATCGCCGACGCTGCATACAACCCGATGGGCAAGGAGGCGGGGCAACTTCTCGACGAGGCCGAGTCGAAGGTGTTTGCGATTTCGGAGGAGGGCGCTCGCGGACGCCAGGGATTCATGGAGATGCCCCCGCTGCTTACACAGGTAGTCGAGCGCATCGACCTGCTGTACAACCGCGACAACCCCTCGGATGTCACCGGCGTGCCGTCAGGCTTCGCCGATCTCGACCGTATGACCTCCGGGCTGCAGCCTGGCGATCTGGTGATCATTGCCGGGAGGCCTTCGATGGGCAAGACCTCTCTGGCGCTGAACATTGCCGAACACGTAGCACTCGAAGCCGGGCTGCCGGTGGGAATATTTTCGATGGAGATGTCGGGCACGCAGCTGGTCATGCGCATGCTCGGCAGCGTCGGCCGGCTTGACCAGCATAAGGTGCGCACCGGAAGGCTTGCGGATGAGGACTGGCGCCGGCTTACCGATGCGGTCGGCAAACTCAATGAAGCGCCGGTGCACATCGACGAAACCGCCGCGCTCAACGCGCTGGAACTGCGCGCGCGTGCGCGCCGACTGCACCGCCAATACGGCCGGCTCGGACTCATCGTTGTGGACTACCTGCAGCTGATGTCGGCGAGCGCGCAGGGCGAGAACCGCGCCACGGAGATTTCGGAGATCTCACGCTCGCTCAAGGCGCTCGCCAAGGAACTGAACGTGCCGGTGGTGGCGCTGTCGCAGCTCAATCGAAGCCTGGAGCAGCGTCCGAACAAACGGCCGGTGATGTCGGATCTGCGGGAATCGGGCGCGATCGAACAGGACGCGGACGTGATCCTGTTCATCTACCGCGACGAAGTCTACAACCCCGACTCTCCAGACAAGGGCAAGGCCGAAGTCATCATCGGCAAGCAGCGTAACGGCCCGATCGGCACCGTGACGATGGTGTTTCAGGGCGAATACACGCGCTTTGCCAATTTTGCCGATCCCGGGCGCTTCTGACGGCGCGGCGCCTCAGCCTCCCAGCGAATCTTCGCCCGGGAACTGCCTCTTGAATTCGCGCGCTGCGCTGGCGAATTCCGCATCCATTTTTTCCTGGCGGTAAATTGCCATCAGCTTGATCCACGAATCGCGATCCTTGGGATCCTTGTGGACCTGGAATTGCAGCAGACTGATTGCGTTCTGCGTGCGTCCGAGCGCAATGAAGCGATCCACGTCCGTGAACATCGAGCGCGTGTTGTCCAATGCCTGATCCATCTCAAACAGCACCCTGCTTGACAATCCCAATGCTTGGGCCTCGGAGCCGCTCTCCAGTGGCATGTCCACGCTAGTTACTGCAGGGCTGTCCGTTTCCAAGTTGAGATCCGGCGGCGGCTCGCGCGGTGCCAACGGTTCAGGAATCCTGGGAGGTGGGGGTGGCGGTGGTGGCGGCGGCCGAGGCCGCGGCGCGACGCGTTTAGGCGCAGATGCCGGGGCATCCAGCTCGCGGATAGCTGTGGCAGCGGAAGCGAGCATTTCATCGAGCCGATCATCGGTTTCGTTCAACGTTCCGGCGTAGGACCGTCTGCGCCCGAAGGCGAAGCCGCCGGCGGCGCAGGCCGCGGCAAGGGCCGCGATTCCAACCCAGTAGTACCACGACAGCGGTCCGGTGCTAACCACCGTGCGGATCTCGGGCTTCGGAGCCGGGGGCGCTGGCCGCGCGTGCGTCGCCACGGTTTTCTGCAGGGCGGCCAGCGATTGCTCCAGCCGGGCCAGTTGACTGTCTATGCTTTCCTGTTTCAAGCGCAATGCCTGCACGCCGGATTCAATGTCATGCGTTTTTTGCTCAAGCGCGGGTGGAACCACGCCCAACGCCGGCTCAGCCCCGCATAGAGGCATCAAGGCGCGGCACTCCTGGGGTCCCGGCCGTTCGCCAAGCTCGAGCGCCCGGCGCAGCGTGACTGGTTCACCAGGGCTGGCGTCAGCGCTGCGCCGCTTGAGATTGCGTCTGCCCGGCGCAGCGGGTTCCGCCGCCGTTTGCGCGTCGGGCTGGCTCGCGACCTGAACCCGGCGGGCCGGCCGCCTGCTGGTGCGCTCGGACAGGCTGCGCAGTTCGGGAAAAAACAATAAGGTTCCTGCGGCAACCGGCTTCAACTTTCCGTCCGGAAAGACCTCGGGATTCAGTCTGACCACTTCATCGACGAGCAAGCGCCGCAGTTTGCGATTGTTTGGATAAATCGAGGCGGCGAGCGTTTCGACCGATTCGCCCGCACCGGTCTTCAGCGGAAATCCCCGTTGCGGCCGTTGCGGCATGGCTCGCGCTGCCTTGACGGCAGGCGGGATCAGCAGCGTGAAATGGCGCGCATAAAAAAAAGCCCCTGGACACTGGACCCGAAGGACCAGTGCCAGGGTGGGGGAGGAAACGGCGGAATCGGTGGAAATTTCTACTGCATCGCCCTGGGCGTTCAGAGTCAGCCGGGCATTGGTCAGGAAAGGGGCATCGGAGCCCGGTGCGTCGCTCTCCGGCCCCATGGACAGACATTCGGCGGTGATGCGTTCTTGCGGCAGCGCCTGCAGGGTTGCCACCGCTCTGAGCGGCTCGCCCTGGTGAGAGCGGACAGAAATGCGCCACAGATCCACCGGATCGGCGAGCGCGAAAGCGAAGGTGAATAAGCCAGCGAAGGCCGTAATCGCCTGCCACGCCCGAACAAGTGGTGGTGGGATCGGTCTATGCACTCGCTCTTGATCTATATGTTGTAGGGCTTCAGCGCATACGCACCATATGTAGTGTCCGGCAGTTTAGTCTGTTGGCGGCAGCTGTGCAATGCCTGGAATCAGGCAAGTGGCGTCACAGAATCTCGGCGGCGTGGTCGGCGAGGCGGGATCTCTCGCCGCGCATAAGGGTCACATGGCCGCCGTGCGCCCAACCCTTGAAGCGATCGACGACATAGGTCAGACCCGAACTGCCTTCTGTCAGGTAGGGGGTGTCGATCTGTGAAATGTTTCCGAGACACACGACCTTGGTGCCCGGGCCGGCGCGGGTGATCAGCGTCTTCATCTGCTTCGGCGTGAGATTCTGCGCCTCGTCGATGATCAGGAATTTGTTGATGAAGGTGCGCCCGCGCATGAAATTGAGCGACTTGACCTTGATACGGGAACGGATCAGGTCACGCGTGGCCGCGCGCCCCCATTCGCCCGCTTCGTCGTCGGTCTTGTTGAGCACATCGAGGTTGTCCTCGAGTGCCCCCATCCAAGGCGTCATCTTTTCTTCCTCGGTGCCAGGCAGGAAGCCGATATCCTCGCCCACCGGGACGGTGACGCGGGTCATGATGATTTCCGAGTAGACCTTGTACTCGAGCGTCTGCATCAGCCCGGCGGCAAGCGTGAGCAGCGTCTTGCCGGTGCCTGCCTGTCCGAGCAAGGTCACGAAATCGACGTCCGGATTCATCAGCAGGTTGAGCGCGAAATTCTGCTCGCGATTGCGCGCCATGATGCCCCACACGTTGTTTTTCTGGTGGGTGTAGTCCTTGATGGTCTGCAGGATCGCGGTCTTGCCGCTTTGTTCCTTGACCTGCGCGTAGAACGGCTTGTCGGTTTCAAGGTAGATGAACTCATTCACCATCAGGCTGGCGCACAGGGGTCCGTGCACCCTGTAGTAGGTGCGTCCCTCCTGTTGCCAGGACTCCATCTCCTTGCCATGCTGGTCCCAGAAGTTGGCGGGCAGCTCGCGCACTCCGGTGTAGAGCAGGTCGGTGTCCTCCAGCACCTTGTCGTTGAAGTAGTCCTCCGCGGCGAGGCCCAGCGCCCGCGCCTTGATGCGCATGTTGATGTCCTTGCTTACCAGGATCACCTCGCGTTTGTCCTGCCCTTCCTGGAGGTGCTTGACCACTCCGATGATCTGGTTGTCCGCCTTGCCGGCGGCCAAACGCGCGGGCAACTCGCCGGCGATCGCCTCGGTCTGCAGGAACAGGCGTCCGCTCGCCTCCTTGGCGCCGGCGTTTTCCAGCGGGATGCCGGCGGAAATATCTTCCACGGCCTTGGAAACGATCTCGTCGAGAAAACGGCTTGCCTGGCGGGCATTGCGGGCGACCTCGGACATGCCCTTCTTGTTGGCGTCCAGTTCCTCCAGGGTGGCCATCGGCAGGTACACGTCGTGTTCCTGAAAGCGGAACAGGCTGGTCGGGTCATGCATCAACACGTTGGTGTCGAGCACGAAAAGCTTGTTGAGGGGTTGCAGCCTGGTGACTAGTGCGGGACCGGGTTTGCGCTGGATCATCGGCGCGCTCCGGCAAGGCGGGGAAAGCGAATGGAACACCTACTCCATCGAAGGATCATCAGCACTCCTGTTTCTGGCGGTTAAAGGGACTTTATGAATTCCAGAACCTCCCGGGCGTGACCAGGCACTTTCAGGCCGCGCCATTCCCTGCGAACCACGCCTTCGCGATCGATGATAAACGTGCTGCGCTCGACGCCCCGTACCTTCCTGCCGTACATGTTTTTCA
>Ga0134123_10000650_pt1 | contig 22893 bp, 25 predicted proteins | sample KB303_FD_96460 | JGI IMG/M metagenome (GOLD analysis project Ga0134123, IMG submission 96460) | Terrestrial soil microbial communities without Nitrogen fertilizer from Kellogg Biological Station, Michigan, USA - KB3-0-3 | ecosystem: Environmental > Terrestrial > Soil > Unclassified ...
CATCTGACGGCCGTTCCAGAGCGCGTTCTCGAAGGACTCGCCGTAGTGCACGGTGGAGTCGAGACGCATTCCCCTGCCATCGATGGAGGATCGCCGAAAGACGACGGCGAAAAAATCGTACGTCGAACCGCTGCCGTCGTAAGCCTCGTTGACTTCGACATCCGTACCGCGGGCCTTGTGCTCGCTGAGCACGAGTTTTCCGGGGAGACGGAAGGTGTGGTTAGCGATGTAGACGTTGCGACGTTTCTGCGTTCAGACGGCCGTGGCCGCAACTTCGGTGGGTCGTTGGAGAAGCGATGCGGCGCGACCCGTGGCCAGCTCGCGCATGTGCTCGAGCGTGGCGCGGGCGGTGCCGCTTGCTTCATCAGTGGTGTGTTCGGCAACCCGCGTCAGGATGTGAGGCGGGATGACGCCGCAAACGTACTGCGGTATTTTCCCCATGACACTGTTGCTCCCTTGGTCCTAGCAGACGGGGGGTCTTCGTGTCCGAGCGGGGTCGCGTCTAGCCACGCGGCCCCGCGTCGTCACGGGGAACCCATCCTTCCGGTTCGTTCGGCGGGAGCAGGCGCGGCGTGGGGACGCCGATGCCGGGAGCCGGGGCGATCTTCTTCAACGCCAGAGGCGTCTTGGGACGGCCGCGGCGACCGAGATCGCGCTTCATGTTCGCGACAAGCGAGGCGACCGTAGCGCTGTTCGGGTCACGGGCGACACCCTTGGCGATGTCGTAGACCTGCAGCGATTGCGTCGCGAGCGTGGCCTTGCGCGAGTCCATCGTGTGCTTGAGGTTCTTCGCGAAAGCGTCCACTTTGTCGCGGACCGGGCGGAAAGCTTCGAGGAACTGCAGCGTTAAACGTGTCGTACGGGAGCCATGCCGCACCCTGAAGCGGAGTTGTTCGGCGCCCGGCTTCGCGAGTTGCGAGAGGACCGCGGCGAAAGCCAGCGATCGCTCGCGGAACTGACCGGCATCACGTACGCCTACATCAGCGAGATGGAGCGCGGGTTGAAGGTGCCGAGTCTCACGACGATCGTCCGCCTTGCTGCCGCGCTCAAATGCGAAGTCACCGATCTGGTGGACGTGTTCAACGGTCGCGCCCTGCGCAAACTCATTCCGAAGCGCAAGTAACCTGCTCGCGAGCACCGATCCGCGAACCGTCCGCGCGAGTGTTCCACGGGCTCCGGCAATGTTCCACGCCCGAAGCGCGCACCATTCACCGCCTGTTTTTCGAGTCGCAAGGTGAGTCGCAAGGTCGCGATTTTTCGCCGCTAAGTTCCTCGGAATCAGCGAGTTATGCCACTGCCTGTAGAGCGTTTCGTCTCTATTTACCCTCGACCTCCGGCCTGTCACGCCGGAGGTCGCGGCTTCGGGGCCATTGGTCCAGCTAAGGCGTTCACGCACACTCGAAGCTGTGCGGTTTTTACCCCGCTGTCGTCACCGGCAGGCGCGCGCGCAGCGCTTCGAGCACCGGCGCGGGGACGAGGTGGGCGATGTCGCCGCCGAGGCGGAAGACTTCCTTGACGAGGCGCGAGGAGACGAACGTGTACTCGATGGCGGGGAGCATGAAGATCGTCTCGACTTCGGAGTTGAGCTCGCGGTTCATCATCGCCATCTGCAGCTCGTACTCGTAGTCGGAGATGGCGCGGATGCCGCGGACGACGACGGTCGCGTTGAGGCGGCGCATGAAGTCGACCAGCAGGCCGTTGAAGGAATGCACTTCGACGCTCTCGATGCCTTCGATACAGCGCAGGATCAGCTCCATCCGCTCGGACACGCTGAACATCGGCGCCTTTCCCTCGTTCTCCAGCACCGACACCACCACGCGGTCGAACACCCGCGTCGCGCGGCGGATGATGTCGAGGTGTCCGTTCGTCAGCGGATCGAACGAGCCGGGGTACACGGCGATACGCATGGCGGGATGGTAGCAGACTCCGACTTGGTCAACGTCTTGACGATTGCCTCGGATGAACCTATCATGGATGCAATTCGAGTCACCATGAACCACGGGAGGGTGTGAATGCGGCAGAGACTTCAGGTGAAACGCTCGGATGGGCCGGTGCTCAAAAACCGGCTGCTCTCCACGCTGCTCACGTATCTGCCCGGCGCGTGGATCGATCCCAAAGACCATGAGCTGATCACGCTGTACCGCCTGCGCTACAAGATGGCGCTGGAGGAGCAGAAGTACGATACGGCCATGATCTTCCTCAACAAGATCCTCGAGCTCGACCCGATGAACCTCGAGGCGAAGCTGTGCAAGGGCGAGATCTACCACCGCGCCCTCGGCGATTACCCCCGCGCGATCGAGCTTTACAACAAGGTCATCCGCCTCTCCGCCAACGGCAACGACGAAGCCGCGAATACCCGCGCCCGCGCCGCGATGTCGGAGATCATGGAGATGTTGTCTTAGTTTTTTAGTTTATCCCGCGCGAAGACGCGGGATCTCCGGTGGCACCGCGCGGACTTCGCCCGTGGGGTTGTGCCTGCCCGGAATAGCCGAAGATCCCGCGTCTGCGCGCGGGATAAACTGGAAAGCAAACTACCGATCGCGGTCCAGTACGAAATCCAGCGCGATCTCGAGCGTCTCCTTCGCCGGGGACGCGGGGAAGGGCTCGAGGGCGATGCGGGCGCGGTTGGCGTAGTTGCGGGCGTGCTCGCGCGTTTCCTCGAGGGCGTCGTATTTGTTCACGATGGCCATGATCTCGGACGACTCCACGCCGTCGAACGACTTCGACGAGGCGATGCGGGCGATGATGTCGCGCTCGCGCGGGGTGGCGCGCGGCAGGGCGAGGATCAGCGGCAGGGTGACCTTGCCTTCCTTCAGATCGGAAAGTGCCGGCTTGCCGAGGACTTCGGTGCTCGAGGTGAAGTCGAGCAGGTCGTCGATCAGCTGGAAGCAGATGCCGAGGTTCACGCCGTAGTTGAACAGCGACGACGCCTGCGATTCCGACGCGTCGGTCAGGTACGCCGGGATGCGGCAGCAGGCGCCGAAGAGCGCGGCGGTCTTGCGGTTGAGGATGTCGAAGTAGTCGTCGATCGACAGATCGGCGCGGCCGTTCTGCTCCAGGCCGAGGATCTCGCCCTCGATCATCCGGATCGTCACGTTCGACAGCAGGCGGAGGATGTCGAGGTTCCCCTCCGCGAGCGCCATGTTCATGGAGTGCGTGTAGAGATAGTCGCCGACGAGGACCGTGAGGTTGTTGCCCCAGCGGTAGTTGATCGACGTGCGGCCGCGGCGGACGTCGGCTTCGTCGATGATGTCGTCGTGGACCAGGGTCGCGGTGTGAATGAACTCCACCACGGCGGCGTAGATCACGTCGCGATAGCCGTCGTAACGCAGCATCTGCGACGTGAGCAGCAGCAGCGCGGGACGCAGGCGCTTCCCGCCGCCGCCGAGGATGTGCTCGCCCACCTCATGGATCGTGAGGATCTGCGACTGAAAATTGCGCTGCAGCTCGTCCTCCACGAGATCGAGCTTGGGGCCGATCAGGTCGACGAGGCGTTCTGCGTAGGCGGTGTGGCCGTTGAGGGTCCGAGGAGCTGTCACGCGGCGGACAGAATAGTCGATTCCGCGATCCCTGCTCAACCGCGCTGCGCGCAAGCGCTCAACCGCGATAGTTCGTGAACTGCAGCGGAATCCCGTGGTCCTTTTCCCGGACCAGGGCCATCGCGCGCTGCAGGTCATCCTTGCTCCGGCCGACGACGCGGACCTGATCGGACTGGATCGAGGCCTGCACTTTGATCTTCGCGTCCTTGATGGCCTTCACGATGGCCTTCGCCTTCTCGACCTCGATGCCCTGCACGATCTTCGCGCGCTGGCGCACGGTGCCCATGGCCGCGTTCTCGAGCGTGGCATAGTCGAGCGCCTTGAGCGACACCTTCCGCTTCACGAGCTTGCTCTCGAGGATGTCCTTCACGCTGCGCAGCTTCCCCTCGTCGTCGCTGATGAGGATGATCTCCTCGCCGGTCAGCTCGATGGAGCTCTTGCTGCCCTTGAAGTCGAACCGCTGCGCCAGCTCCTTCTGCGCCTGCTGGACGGCGTTGGCGACTTCCTGCATTTCCGTTTTGGAAACGATGTCGAATGAGAATTCCTGCGCCATCTTGTCCTCGGTCACGCGGTCACGCGGTCACGCGGTGGAGGGCGGGACTGCGTAACCGGATTTTTCAGTCCCCGCGAATGACCTGCACGCCCGCGGGGGGAGTGAAGCGGAACGTGTCCGCCGACGCGGTGCGGCGATGATATCCCGAGAAATCGAACGACGTGCGGTTGCCGCCGGTGTCGGTGTATTCGATGCGCTGGATGAGATGGGTCGACGGGGTGATGGTGACGGTGATGTTGCGCACGAGAGCGCGCGCGTTGCGGGGCTGCAGCGTCATCACGACCCTGCCTCCGCGCGTCTGCTGTCTGACCGAGAAGTGCCGGTCGCGCGCCGCCGGATCGCCGAGGAGCAGGAACGGCATCTCCGCCTTCCGCGCGTCCGAGACGCGTCCATGCGTGGCCTGATTGTCGCCGGGGACATAGAACCACGACTCCGATCCGTCGAAGATGAAGAGCTTCTTCTCCGGACTCGCGTAATTCCACCGCATCTTCGGCAGGTCGCCGAAAAGCACGGACCCGCTCTCGACCTGGCTGGTCTTGAAGCCTTTGGCGGTGAAGCGATGCGTGAAGCTCGCTTCCATGCCGGACATGGCTTTGGCGGCGTGGTCGAGCTCGGTGGGTTGGGCGGTGAGCGTCGCTCCGAAGAGGAGCGTCGCCAGAACTGTCAGTCGTTTCAAGTGAGGCCTCCGTGATTGGTGATTGGTAGTTTGTGGTCGGACCCAACTACCAGTCACCAGCCACCAACTACATCTTCTCGACCTCTATAGCAACAATCGCGCTATTCACAACAAAGATGCGATCGTTTTTCGTCCGGTCGTCGGGGAAGAGGAAGAAGCCGTTGCGCTCGGGGTTGTAGTGGGCGGTGCCGTGGATGACTTCGCCGTCGTTGAACTCGACGGAGATCTGCATGCCGCTCGCGGGCTCGCGGGCGTCGTCGGCGGTGTGCGGGTAGAAGACGGCCTTCAGGTCGGAGAAGGGGATCTCCGACTCGGTGCCGTCGTCGTGACGCACGATCAGCACCTCGCGCGAGGGATCGATCGGCTCCAGCATGGCGCGCTCGGTCCGGCCGTCGCGAAAACGTAGCACTACTTTTTCATCCATCAAAAAAGCTCGAGACCCCAGAGATCGTGGAGGTGAATGATACCTTCGACACGGCTCGCGTCGTCTACAACGAACAGTGACGTGATCTTCCGCTGCTCCATGACCTGCAGCGCCGCCGACGCCAGCTCCTCGGCGCTGATGGTCGCGGGATTCGCCTTCATCGACTCCGCCGCCGTGTGGCGCAGCACCTGCTCGTCGCGCTGCAGCAGCCGGCGCAGGTCGCCGTCGGAGATCACGCCGCGCAGCACGTTGTCGTCGGCGACGACGGCGGCGATGCCAAAGCCCTTGTTCGACATTTCGTAGATGACGTCGTGCATGCTCGTGCTCTCGCGCACGAGCGGCAGCTCGTTCCCCTTGTGCATCAGATCGCGCACGCGCAGAAAGCGCTTGCCGAGTTTTCCTCCGGGATGGAGGAACGCGAAGTCTTCCTCTTGGAAGCCCTTTCGCACGAGCAGTGCCATCGCCAGGGCATCGCCCAGCGCGAGCGTCGCGGTGGTCGAGGCCGTCGGCGCGAGGCCGAGCGGACACGCTTCCTGCGGGATCGCGGCGGAGATGTGATGGTCGGCGACGCGCGCGAGCGTGGAGGCGGGGTTGCCGGTGATGGCCACGATCTCCGCGCCGACGCGCTTGATGCTCGGCAGCAGGCGCACGAGCTCCTCGGTCTCGCCGGAGTTCGAGATCGCCAGCACGACGTCGCCCTTCACGAGCATGCCGAGGTCGCCGTGAATCGCCTCGGCGGGATGCATGAAGAAGGAGGGCGTGCCGGTCGACGCGAGCGTCGCGCTGATCTTGCGGCAGACGATGCCCGACTTGCCGAGGCCCATCGTGACGACGCGTCCGCTGCACGTCGCGATCAGCTCGACGGCGTCGACGAAATGCTGGTCGAGGTGGGGGATGACCGCGAGGATCGCCGCCGCCTCCACCTCCAGTACTCGTTTGGCCTCGGCGATCGCGGGATGCACGGGCGCATGGTAACAGGGCGGGCGAGACGCCCGCCCTCCTCAGCCGCGCGCACGGCGCTCCTGCGGGAGGAGGCAGTGGTACAGGAGCTCCGACACCGGCGCGGCGATGCCGCTCTCGCGGGCGAGGCGGACGACTGCGCCGATCTGCGCGTCGAGCTCCGAGGGCTTGCCTTCCATGACGTCGCGCTGGAGCGAGGACGTCGACTCCGGCGCGAGGCCGTCGTAGCGGTCCATCGTGCGCTGGAACGCCTCGTCGCCGAGGTCGATGCCTCGCGCGCGGGCGAGCGCGATGACCTCGCGCACGGATTCTTCGGCGATCGCGCGCACCTCGGGGGTCGTGCGCCAGACGCCGATCGGGACGCGCGTGAGCGCGCCGACGGCGCTCATCGGCGCGATGAAGAGAAACTTCGTCCACATCGAGTGCAGAATGTCGGGCGGGACGTCGGCCTTCACGCCGGCGCGCTCGAACGCGGCGCGCAGCCGCTCCGCGCGCTCGCTGCGGCGGTTGTCGAGCTCTCCGAACATCACGAACGGCTCGGCGGCGATGTGGCGGATGTGGCCCGGCTCGACGACGAAGCTGACGATGCCGCACAGGCCGCCGAGGACGTGGTCGCGTCCGAACAGCTCCGTGAGCACGTCCGGCGCGTCGATGCCGTTCTCCAGCGGCACGACGATCGTATCGGGACCGACCATCGGCGTGAGCTGCGACGCGGCCTCGGGGATCTGCCACGACTTCACCGTCATCAGGATCGCGTCGTACGTGCCTTCGGGCGTCGTGTTGACGGGCTCGATCGTGAAGTTGCCGTGCGTGCTCTCGACGCGCAGGCCGCGCGTCCGCAGCGCCTCGCGCGTCGCGCCGCGCACGAGGAAGGTCGTGTCGACGCCCGCCTGCGCGAGCCTTCCGCCGAAATAGCCGCCGACTCCGCCGGCGCCGACGACCAGCACCCGCATCGTCAGGCCTGCTGCTTCCACGCGCCGAGCTTGAGGTGCGTTTTGATCCAGACCTCGTGCACCGCGTCTTCACGGAGCATCTTCGCGATCCAGACGATCTGTCCGGCGTGATTCGAGAAATGCAGCGCGGCGTTGAGCACGTCCTCGAAGGCGACGGTGTACATCGTCGGCTCGGGCGACGACTCGCCGAGGCGCTCGACGGTCAGGCCATCGAACGTCCGCTCCGCGTTCGCCACCATCCGGTCGAATCGCGCCAGCAGCTCCGCCTTCGGGATCGTGCGCCGCTCGGCGAACTCCGCGGGGCGGTCGCGGGTGAAGTCGAGATTGCCGAGGTCGCGGTTCAGATAGTGATCGAGCGAGCCGCTCAGGTGCAGCACGACATTGCCGATCGAGTTCGACGACTCGTTCGGCCGCCACCAGATCTGCTCGTCGGTCAGCGACTCCAGCGCGGCGTGGACCTGCGCGGGAAACACTTTCGTGATGCGGGTGCGGAGGGCGGTGAGGGCGAAGGGTAGTACATCCATATTCGTGTCATCCTGAGGCGCGGAGACGCCGAAGGATCTCCGTCGTAAGTGCGCAGGGGTTCCTTCGCCGTCTGCGCGGCTCAGGATGACACAAGTCGGATGGCTCAGGATGACACAAGTCCGAGGCGTCTTGCGTCATTCATGGCTTCGGCGGAGTCGCGAACGTACAGCATCTCGACGCCGGCGGCCTTCGCTTCCCCGGCGATTCGCGCGACGGCGGCGTCGCGCGGGTTGGACGTGACGTCGCGGATGAAGGCGGCGGCGATGCGCTCGGGGTGCGACTGGATCACGTTCAGGTAGATCTCCGGGTCGCGCTGTCCGCTGTCGCCGATGAGGACGAAGCGCAGGCCGGGATAGAAGTCCAGGAGCAGCCGGATCTGCGCGAGCTTGTGCTGCTCGTGCGGCTGCATGAGCAGCGTGTCGCGATCGATGCCCCAGTCCTGCAGGAACATCGGCCCCTGCGGGATTCCGTTGATCTTCATGAAGTCGTCGAACAGCTCGTACAGATTCCACGGACTGCTGGAGACGTAGAAGATCGGATTGCGGTCGCGCTGCAACGCGCGGTAGAAGTCGGCGACGCCTTCGAAGGGCAGGCGCGCGGCGGCGTTATTGATCACGGAGCGGATCATCGTCAGCAGGCTCGTGGCGCCGGTGCGGATGATGGTGTCGTCGATGTCGCTGATGACCGCGAGCTCGGCGGCGGGCGAGGGGATGGCGACGTGCGCGATCGCCGAGGTGCCGTAGTCCGGCAGCTCGAGCGCCACCTCGTGCCAGAGCGGATGATCCGCGATCTCACGCGCCTCGAGGCGGACCTGCGCATGCCCTTCTTCGTTCGTGACCGTCTCGACGACCGCATCGCGATACGACGCGCGGACTCGCGCTCCGGGAACCTCGTCGCTCTCGAAGCGGAGGTACGTGTTCAGCAAATTGCGTTACAGCGGCTCCGGCTCCGTGGCGCGGGTGATGCGCTGCTCGCGGAGCACGCGGCCGCGCACGAATAGCTCGTGCTCCCGGCCGAAGCCGCGGTAGGGGGTGATGAGGACGCGTCCCGCCGGGCTGACGTTCCGCCGCCGGTCGAACCGCCGCTCGAGGCTGGCAGCGGTGCGGCGGAGCAGGCGGGGCGTCGGCATCCATGGCATTTTGCTGTAAAATCGCGCCCTCCCGGCAGCATGGCTCCGAATCCCTGGCGCCAGACTCGACCGACACCTACAGACGGAAGAGGATCCCTGATGAGCGAACTGGTCACCCCTGCTACGAATGTGCCCCCGGTGCGGACGCCCGCCCGGCCGAGCGAGAAGCGCGCGAAAACGCTGCCCGTCGAGCCGAAATCCGTCGTCTGGAACCCCACGCCCGAGCAGTTCCGGCAGTTCGCGGAGCAGATGCCGAACGCCCGCGCCACCGAGTTCGGAAACCTGAACGTCGCGACGCGCGTGGTCTCGCGCTCGAAGGGATCGACGTACATCGCCACCGACCGCCCCGAGGAACACTCGGACCAGACCATCCCCCGCGCGGAATACGACCGCGTCGCGGATCTGCAAAACGAGTTCATCCGCACGCGCGACATGCTCGTCATCGAAGGCTACATCGGCAACGACCCGCAGTTCCGCGTCCCGACGCGCCTCGTCATCGAGAAAGCGAACGCCAACATCGCGGCGATGCAGCACATCCTCTATTACCCTGCGACCGCCGAGGAGCTCGAGCACTTCGAGCCGGCGCTCACGGTCATCTACACCCCGAACCTCACCGCGCCGGGCTATCCCGACGAGCGGCTGATCGCGGTCGACCTCGAGAACTACGTCACGCGCGTCTTCAACTCCGACTACTTCGGCGAGTCGAAGAAGGGCGGGCTGCGGATGTGGAACAAGCTCGTGTACGAGCGCGGCGGACTCGCGCTGCACGCGGGCTGCAAGGTGATCCCGGTCGGCGGTACGAAGCGCGTCGGCCTGATCGTCGGCCTCTCCGGCACCGGCAAGACCACGACCACGTTCACGAAGCAGAACGACTCCTCGCCGGTGCAGGACGACTTCTGCGCGCTGCTGCCCGGCGGAAAGGTGGCCGCCACCGAGAACGGCTGCTTCGCGAAGACGTTCGGCCTCAACCCGAACGACGAGCCGACGATTTACGCCGCGTGCGCGTCGGAGCTCGCGTATCTCGAGAACGTCTCGCAGAACGACGAGGGGAAGATCGACTACTTCGACACGTCGTACACGCCGAACGGCCGCGCCGTCATCCGCATGCAGGACATCGCCGGGGCCGCCGACGCGCGCGAGCTGACGAAGGCCGACTTCCTGCTGATCCTGAACCGCAACGAGAACATCATCCCCGCCGTGGCGAAGCTCGAGGGCCCGCTCGCGGCCGCGTACTTCATGCTCGGCGAGACGAAGGGCACCAGCGCCGGCGGCGCCGCGGAAGCGGGCAAGTCGCTGCGCGTGCCGGGCACGAACCCGTTCTTCCCGCTGCTGCACGCGCATCAGGGCAACCGCATGTTCGAGCTGATGAAGGACAGCCCGATGGAGGTTTACCTGATGAACACCGGCGCGATCGGCGGAGACGGGAAGGCGGAGGGATCGAAGAAGGTGAAGATCCAGCACTCGTCCGCCGTCGTCAAGGCGATTGCCGAGGGTACCATCCGGTGGGAGAAAGACCCCGACTTCGGCTACCTCGTCGCGACCGAGGTCCCGGGCATCGACGACGCCGATTACCTGCAGCCGAAGAAGATGTACGAGCGGCAGGGGAGACTCGACGAGTACAAGCAGCTGGTCGCGAAGTACAACAGCGACCGCCGCGAGTATCTCCGCAAGTGGAAGGGCCTCAGCGACGAGATCGTGAACGCGGTCTGAGTGTCATCCTGAGCTGCGCAGACAGCGAAGGATCCCCTTCGATCAGGGGATTCCTCGCCGTCTTCGCGGCTCGGAATGACACGGGGGATCACGTCTCCACGTGTAAGAACAGATACATGGCCGCGAGGGCGAACAGGATGTTCGCGCTCCAGGCGGACAGGAGCGGCGGGAGGTTGCCGACCTCGCCGAACTTGGTGAAGATCGCGTAGATCATCCAGTAGAAGATGCCGAGGATCAGCGCGATGCCGACGCCGTAGAGCGCGCCGCGTTTGCCCATCCGGAACGCGAACGGCAGTGCGATCAGCACCATCACCATGCTGATCACCGGCCACGACGTCTTCGCGTACAGCTTCACCATCAGCTCTTCCGCCGAGTATCCGGAGTCGCGAATCGTGGCGATGTACCTCCGCAGCTGCGCGAAGGTCATCTGGTCCGGTGGTTTGACCTCGGAGGCGAAGTCTTCGGGCGTCTCGGGATAGAACAGCGGCAGGGGACTGGTGATCGGGGTGTACGTCGATTTCCCGTCGTCGGTGAACGAGCGCATCCAGCCGTCGGCGAACGCCCACGCCGAGCCGTTCCACCGCGCGACGCGCGCGTACACGCGGCGCGTCATCCGGAACTCCGCGGGATGGAACTCGAACACCTGCACCTGGGAGAGCTCGCGCCGCACCTTGTCGTACGACAGGAAGTTGACGATGTAGCGGCCCTTGCCGAGGTACCAGAGCTTCTGCTCGGAGGCCACGGTCACGGGCTTGCCCTCGATGCGGCTCTTCATCTCCGCCGCGCGCTGATTCGAGTACGGCAGCACGAAGTCGAGGATCAGATAGGCGAAGATGCTGATGACCGCGGAGACGGCGAGGACCGGCACCGCGATGCGGTACAGCGACACGCCGCCCGACTTGATGGCCGTGATCTCGTTGTTCTTCGAGAGGATGCCGAACGTCACCAGCGTCCCGACGAGCACCGAGATCGGCAGGGTCCAGTTGAGGACGTAGAAGATCTGGAAGCGGTAGTAGGCGAGGATCAGGTCCAGGCTCGCGCCATGCTTGCGGATGTCGCTGGCGATCTCGTTGTAGTCGACGATCATGAACAGCGCGATCACCGAGACCAGCACCAGCGCGAGCACTTTCAGGAACTCGCGCAGGATGTAGCGGTCGAGGGTGTTCGGGAACGTGATGTCGAGGCGGCTCAGCAGGCCCGGCTCTTCCTCGGCCTGGGCGACATCGACATCGGCGGCAGCGGTGGGTTTCCGCCGCGACAGCTTCGAGCGCAGCGCGCGAATCGCCCGGGCCAGCAGGCTGCCGTCCGCGCGCGTCGAGCTGATGTCGCGGTCGACGCGGCCCAGCAGGTAGATGCCGAGGGCCAGCAGGATGATGTTCGCGCTCCACATGCCGACGGCCGGCGGGATCCTGCCCGTCGCGGCGAGCTGCTCGCCGTTGTTGAGCATCACGTAATAGAAAAGGATGATCAGCACACTTAAAGAAAAACCTGAGCTTTTCCCGCCGCGGCGGTTGGTGATCCCGAGCGGCAGCCCGAGGACGCCGAACGCGATGCACGCAAACGGGATCGCGAACTTCTTGTGGATCTCCACGCGGGCCATGTTCCGCGCGATGCGGTCCTCGGCGTCGCGGCTGCGCCGGAGCTCGCGGTCCTGCTGCATCAGCTCGCCGAGCGTCATCTCCCGGAACGACTTCGTGAGCTGCGAGACCGCGAAATCGCCGCCGCTCGTCGGCAGCAGGATGCGCTGCGTGTCGTTGCGCGTGTGGTCGTAGCGGTCGGGGCGGCGCGGGTCCCAGAGGTGCGTTTCCGCGCCGTAGAGGTTCATCCAGACTTCCTTCGACTCCTTCGCGACGGCCAGATTGCCGCTGCGCGCGACGATGATCCGCTGGCCGGAGCCGTGCTGCGCGAGCGCCGCCACCGAGGCGTCCTCCTGCGACGGAGGCGCGCTCATGCTGCTCGGCTGCGGCTGCACGATGTCGCGCGACTCGTCGGCGCGGCTGTCGGCGACGAACACGCCTTTCCACTGGCCGGTCGCCGGATCGACATCGTTCACGTAAATCATGAGGTTTGGGTACTGGTCGTAGAAGATGCGCGGTTTGATCGCTTTCTCCGCCGACGAGGTCATGATCTCGGCCCGCAGCGCCACGAACTGCTGGTTCCCGCGCGGCATCACCGAGTTGATGAGGTAGAGGTTCAGCGCGAACACCACGAAGCTGAAGATGAAGACCGGCCGGTAGATCGTGCGCGTGGAGAGGCCCAGCGCCCGCATGGCGACGATCTCGGAGTCCGCGGAGAGCCGGCCGACCGCGATCATGATCCCGAACAGCAGCGACATCGGGACCGTCAGGACGATGATGTGCGGCAGGGAGAACAGCAGCAGCTTGCCGACGGCGCCCGCGGAGAGCGAGCGGCGGATGATCATGCCGGCCATGTCGAAGAGCCGCTGCATGAGGATGATCGACGTATAGAACGTGAAGCCGAGCAGCGTCGGCGTGATCATCTCCCTGAGGATGTAGCGGGTCAGGATGCGCATGCGACGGGCGATTATTGCATTTCCACAACGACTCATAAGGTCGATTATGTTAATTACGATATAGGAGTGCGGTGGCGCCAGCCACCGCTTTTCTATTTTGCAATCGCCACCAGTTCCACGCCTCCGGCGACGCGGCGGGCTTCGGCGATGAGCTGGCCGCGCGTGCCGGCATCGATCCCACGGACGACCTCACGCCGCACGGGCGCGTCGAACGCCAGCTCCGCGAGGATGCGCAGTTTCTGCGCGGCGTCCTCGCCGCTCAGGTCGAGCGACGGATCGGCCTCGGCGAAACCGCGCTCCTGCGCGCACAGAACGGCGTCCGCGAAGGCCACGCCGCGCTCCATGCGGCTCAGGACGTAGTTGCAGGTGCCGTTGAGGATTCCGGTGATGCTCTCGATCGTGTCGCCGGCGAGTCCGCGCCGCAGCGCGCCGACGACCGGCACGCCGCCGCAGACGCTGGCCTCGAAGCCGACCGTGACGCCCCGGCGCGCGGCGGCTTCGAACAGCTCGCGGCCGCAAGCGGCCAGCAGAGCCTTGTTCGCGGTCACGACGTTGCGTCCGAGGGCGATCGCGCGGCGGACGAACGAGCCGGCGGTGTGCACGCCGCCGATCGCCTCGACGACGAGGTCGCAGTCGTCGATCACCTCGATCGCCGACGTGGTGAGGAGCGCCTGGTCGACGCCGGGACGCTCCTTTTCCAGGTCGCGCACGAGGATCCGCGCGATTGCGAGGTCGACGCCGTAGCGGGCGCGCAGGCGCTCGCGCTCCCGCGCCACGAGGCGCACGAAGCCGCCGCCGACGGTGCCGCAGCCGAGGAGGCCGATGCGAATGCGGCTCATGCGACACACTCCTTTCGGAGTGCGGTGGCAGAGCCACCGCTTTCCAGTGCCTGCTCCAGATCCTCCAGCAAATCCCGAACGTCCTCCAGTCCCACCGACAATCGAAAGAGGCTGTCGCTGATGCCGACGCTGCGCCGTACTTCGGGCTCCACGGAGGCGTGCGTCATCGTCGCCGGATGACAGAAAAGACTCTTCACGCTGCCGAGGCTCTCCGCGAGGGTCCACAGCTGCAGTCGGCGCGTGAACGCGCGCGTTTCCTCGATGCCGGCGTCGAGCTCGAACGACACGATGGCGCCGAAACGCGCCATCTGCCGCCGCGCGACCGCGTGGTTCGGCTGATCGACCAGGCCTGGGTAATAGACGCGGCGCACGCGATCATGCGCGAGCAGATATTTCGCGACCAGCTCCGCGTTCGAGCAGTGCCGCTCCATCCGCAGTCCGAGCGTCTTCACGCCGCGCAGGATCAGGAAACAGTCCTGCGGGCCCGGAACGGCGCCGACGGCGTTCTGCAGGAACTTCAGTTCGTCGAACAGTCCGTCGTCGTTCGTGAGCACCGCGCCGCCGAGAACGTCGCTGTGGCCGTTGATGTACTTCGTCGTCGAGTGCACGACGACGTCCGCGCCGAGCTGCAGCGGCTGTTGCAGCAGCGGCGTGGCGAAGGTGTTGTCGACGACGGTGGTGATGCGCCGGCCGCGGACGATCGCACAGCATCGCGCGATGTCGGTTACGTGCAGCAGCGGGTTCGACGGCGTCTCGAGCCAGAGCAGTTTCGTGTTCGGACGGATCGCCGCCTCGATGTTCGCCGGCGACGTCGCGTCGACGAAGGTGAACTCGATCCCGAACCGGGCGAAGACCCTGGTGAAGATGCGCCACGCGCCGCCGTAGAGATCCTGCGTCGAGACGACGTGGTCGCCCTGGCGCAGCAGCGACAGCACGGCGTGGATGGCGGCCATGCCGCTGGCGAATGCGAGTCCGTGCCGCGCGCCCTCGAGCGCGGCGAGATTCTCCTCCAGGGCGCTGCGCGTCGGATGGCCGGTGCGCGCGTAACAGAAGCCGTTATTCACTCCGGGCTCCGTCTGGCGGAACGTGGAGGTCTGATAGATCGGTGTGGTGACGGCGCCGGTGGCGGCGTCGTCGGGCTGCCCGGCGTGAATCGCACGGGTATCGAATCGATACGACATGATTTTCCTCCGCAAAGGTTCGGTGCGTTACGTGTGGGGGGAAAAGGCGGAAGGAACCCGGGTCAGCAGACGCGCGTGGAGCTACGCGGTCGCGCCCGGGCGACGCATGATCATTCGGCCCATGAGGAAAGAGATCGAGCGCGTCATGTTGGCGGCGGAGATTACGCGCGCTCCTGGTATCCTGTCAAGAAATATGCACGGCCGGATGCAGGACTACCCGCTCACGATCCATCACATCCTGTGGCGCGTCGAGAAGTTGTTCGGGCGCAAGACGGTGGCGACGAAGCGCGCGAACGGCGTGCATCGGTATACGTACGCCGACCTCGTTCCGCGCGTGAAGCAGCTCGCCGCCGCCCTCGCCCGCCTCGGCATCAGGGAAGGCGATCGCGTGGCGACGCTGGCGTGGAACAACTACCGCCACCTCGAGCTCTACTACGCCATTCCGTGCATGGGCGCGGTGCTGCACACGCTGAATCTGCGCCTCTCACCCGAGCAGCTCGCGTTCATCGCCAACGACGCCGAGGACTCGGTGATCGTCGTCGACGACACGCTGCTGCCGCTGCTGAAGAAATTCATCGGGCAGGTTCCGAGCGTGCGCCACGTGATCGTCATGAGCGACACCGGCGCCACGGAGTATCTCGATTACGAGACGCTGCTCGCCGCCGAGGAGCCGTCGTATGTCTGGCCGGTGCTCGATGAGCGCGCGGCGATGGCGATGTGCTACACCTCGGGCACCACCGGACATCCGAAAGGCGTCGTCTATTCGCATCGCTCGTCGTTCCTGCACACCATGGCGGCGCTGCAGTCGACGACGATGGGGGTCGACGAGCCCGACACGATCCTGCCGATGGTGCCGATGTTCCACGCCAACGCGTGGGGACTCCCCTACGCCGCCGGCATGGCCGGCGCGAACTTCGTGTTTCCCGACCGCTGGATGGGCGATCCCGAAACGATCCTCGCGCTCGCGGAGAGCGAACAGGCCACGTGTCTCGCCGGCGTGCCGACGATCTGGGTCGGCGTGCTGCACAAACTCGCCGAGCGCTCCCTCCCCCACGTCCGCCAGATCATCTGCGGCGGGTCCGCGGTTCCGCGCTCCCTCCTCGAAGCATATGAGGCGCGCGGACTGTTGCTGCTGCAGGCGTGGGGTATGACCGAGACCTCGCCGCTGGGCAGCATCTCTCGCGCGCGCAGCTGGCACGGCGAGCAGGCGATGGATGCGCGCGCGACGCAGGGGCCGCCCTCGCCGTGCATCGAGTGGCGCATCGCCGATCTCGCGACCGGCGCGGAGCTGCCGTGGGACGGCGTGGCGTTCGGCGAGATCGAAGTGCGCGGGCCGTGGGTGACGTCGGGCTATCACAACGAGACGGAGTCGAACCGGCTCACGGCCGACGGCTGGTTCCGCACCGGCGACGTCGCGTCGATCACGCCCGACGGCTACATCAACATCGTCGACCGCGCGAAGGACGTGATCAAGTCGGGCGGCGAGTGGGTGTCGTCGGTCGAGCTGGAGAACGCGATCATGGCGCATCCGAAGGTGCTGGAGGCGGCGGTGATCGGCGTGCCGCATCCGAAGTGGCAGGAGCGGCCGGTCGGCTACGTCGTGCCGCGCGCGGAGCATCGCGACACGATCTCCGCCGACGAGATCCTCGAGCACCTCGCCGCGCATTTCGTCCGCTGGTGGCTCCCCGACGAGATCCGCTTCATCGACGAAGTGCCGAAGACGTCGGTGGGCAAGTTCGACAAGAAGGTGCTGCGGCAGAACGCGGAGCCGTTGACCGAATAGGTCACGCGGTCACGCGGTCACGCGGTTCAGGGTGCCGCTGCGTGACCGCGCGACCGCGCGACTGCGTAACCAACGATCGACTCCACACGTCCGTATCAACAGGTACGCGATGACATCCCTGGTCTTTCCCCGCGAGCGCGCGGTGCTCCTCGGCGAGCTGCGGCTCGACCGCGAGACGCCGCGCCATCTCGCGATGCTCGTGGCGACGATCGTCGTGTGCGGCGCGATCTACGGCGCCGTCCTGGGCTCGTGGCACGGCGCGCGGCTCTCGACGTACGTCGCGATCAAGATTCCGCTGATGCTGCTGACGACGGCGGCCGTCACGTCGCTCTTCAACTGGATCATCGCCGCGCTCCTCGGGCTGCCGATGCGTTTGCGGCAGATCGTCGCGCTGACGCTGATGCCGCTGGCCATCACCGCCATCGTCGCGGCCTCGCTCGCGCCGGTCACGTGGTTCTTCAACGCCTCGCTGCCGCCGCCCGGGCAGTCGCAGCGCACGCTGCACAACCTGCTCTATCTCACCCACACGCTCCTCATCGCCGCCGCCGGCCTTGCCGGCACGTCGACGCTGCGCCACGTGCTCGCGGAAGTGTGCGGCGGCGACTGGAAGCTGGCGACGCGGATCCGCCTCAGCTGGATCGCGGCCTACGCCTTCGTCGGCGGCGAGGTCGCGTGGGCGATGCGGCCGTTCGTCGGCAGCGTCTATCTCCCGGTCGTGTTTCTGCGCGAGGACGCGCTGCGCGGCAACGTGTACGAGTTCATCCTCACCGACATCCTTCCCCACCTCTGGAGGTCGCTATGAACGTGTTTCGCTCCCTCGACGAACTGCTCCGCCGCCGCGACGGCGTCGTGACCGCGCATCCGTTCACGCTGCTGATCGGCGCGATCGGCTGTTACGTGCTGTACGGCGCGGCCGCCGGATTCTTCCAGGGCGGGTGGTCGCTGGCGATGGCGACGCTGAAGGTTCCGCTGATCATCGTCGCCTCGCTCGTGCTCTGCCTGCCGAGCCTCTACGTCTTCAGCGGACTGGGAGGCGCGGAGCTGACGCCGCGCGCGTTCGCGACGACGGTGGCGGGGTTCGCCGGCATCACCGGCCTGATCCTGCTCGCGCTGATGCCGGTGATCTGGCTCTTCTCCGTCAGCACGCTCTCGCTCTGGTTCGTGGTGTGGCTGCACCTCATCGTCTGGATCATCGCGCTCGTCTTCGGCCGGCAGTTCCTCGTGCGCTCGGCGTCGACGGCGCGCGCGACGATCGGGCTCTGGCTGTTCCTGCTGTTCGTGGTCTCGCTGCAGATGACGACGTACGTGCGGCCGGTGCTCTGGCGCGGCGGCAGCGAGCCGCTCTTCGCGACGGAGAAGCAGTCGTTCTTCGCGCACCTCGGCGATGTGCTGAACTGGAAGGCGCCCGAGGCTAAGAAGCCGGCTGCAGAAACTTCTGCACCTGCTCGATGAAGCTGAGCGGGTTGCCGGTCTTGCGGATGTAGCCGCGCGCGCTCGACTTCGCGACCAGCGCCCGCAGCTCCTCATCGCTCTTGGCGGAGTGCAGGACGATCGGCACGGCGCGGAGGAAGTCGAACATCGACGTGAGGTCGAGCACGTGCTCGCCGCTGAGCGCGGGCATCTCGACGTCGAGCAGCACGAGGTCGGGCTTCTCGCGCTGCACGATCACCGGCAGGCGCAGCGCCGAGTCGGACGTCAGCACGTCGAATCCCGCCGCTTCGAGCTGCCGCTTGGCGACCGCGAGCGCTTTCTCGTCGTCGTCGATGACCAGGATCTTGGCCTTGCCGGGCATCACGACTCCGATTCCAGCCGCCGCAGCAGCTCGCGCACCGCGTCGATCACTTCCGCCTTGTCGACGTTGGGCTTTTTGAACGCGAGGTTGAGCGTGAAGGGCAGCGACTTGTCCTTCAGCGCGTAGACGAAATTCTTCGGACGCCCGGCCTTCTTCGGCTCCGGCTTCGACGCGGTCTGCCGGCGCAGCTGCTCGCGCGACAGCTCCCCGGCCGAAAACGCGCGCACGGCCTTCTCCATCGCCTCTTCGGATCCGGCGCGCGCCACCTGCACGAGCACGCTCTTGTTCGAGATCCCGGCCTCGCGGCACATCGCGCGGATGCGGTCGGGGATGTCGTTGATCAGCAGGGTCTCGGTGACGGTCGTGCGCGACTTGCCGATGACCTGGGAGATCTTTTCGTGCGTGTAGTTGAACTTCTGCTGCAGCACGTAAAACCCTTCCGCCTCTTCGAACGGCGTGAGGTCCTTGCGCTGGATGTTCTCGATGAGCGCGATCTCGAGCTGCTCGCGGTCGTCGACGTCGAGCTCGATGGCCGGGATCTCGTCGAGGCCCGCCAGCGAGGCCGCGCGATAGCGGCGCTCGCCGGAGATGATCTGGTAGCGGTTCGGCCCGATCAGTCGCACGAGGATCGGCTCGAGCACGCCCTTCTCGCGCACGCTCGCCGCCAGCTCCTCGATGTTGCCGAGCTGCGTGCGCGGCTGTTCCGCGTTCGGCTCGATGAATTCGAGCGGCAGCATCGAGCCGATGTGCCGCCCCGACCGCCGCGTCAGCTCTTCGACATAGTGCGAGTCGTGACGCATGCCGGTTCGTTCAGGGAGTCCGCGCTTAGCCATGCTGGTCCTTACGTCCCTCGGAATGTTCGACGACAGATGAACGCAGAACGCAGAGCGCAGAACGAAGAATTGAGAATTCGGGCGGGTTTCTACGTTCTGAATTCTGCGCTCTGCGTTCTGCGTTCATCTGTCTTTTCCTCATACTCTGGCCAATAACTCCTCGGACAGCGAGTAGTACTCGTTCGCGCCGCTCGACTTCGGCGCGAACGTGAAGATCGATTCCTTGTACGCCGGGCTTTCCTCCAGGCGGATCGACTTCGTGATGACGGTGTTGAACAGGCGGTCGCCGAAGACCTGTCCGATCTGATCGTGGATGTCCTTCGCCAGCGTCGTCCGCTTGTCGTGCATGGTGATCACGACGCCGAGGAGCTGGAGGTTCGGGTTCGGGCGGGACTTGATCTTCTCGATGGTCTCGAGCAGATCGTCCGTGCCCTCGAGCGCGAAGTACGACGACTGGATCGGGACGAGGACGTGCGTCGACGCCACGAGCGCGTTGACGGTGATCATGCCGAGGGTCGGCGGCGTGTCGATGAAGATCGTGTCGTACTCGTTCGCCGCGTCCTTCATCCGGTCCTTGAGGCGGAACGGACCGTCGATGTCCCCGATCAGCTTCGACTCCAGCTTCGCCAGCGCGATGCGCGACGGCGCGATCGACAGATTCGCCACCGGCGTCGGCACGATCACATCGCGGAACTCCAGCTCCTCCGACACCAGCACGTCGTACATCGAGCGCGTCACCTGCCGCGCGTCGACGTAGCTCATCGTCGAATTCGCCTGCGGATCGAGGTCGATCAGGAGGGTTTTGTGACCTTTGTTGGCGACGGCCGCGGCGAGATTGATCGCGGTCGTCGTTTTCCCGACTCCGCCTTTTTGATTGGCGACGGTGATGATCATTGGGCCAGCGGTGATTCTACGGAGGCGACTGCTCTTTGGGAAGCACGGTGACGGTTCTGGTGATGAGCCGCCGCACGATGTCGCCGCTCGGCAGGATCGCCAGCCGCGCATACGCCACGATCGTCCGCTCGGGCGACGACGCCGTCAGCGGCGGAAGATCGGCGCTGAGGGTCTGGAAGACGGCGCGGTTCGTACCGGCGCTCACGTCCTGCGGTCTCTCGACCCCGTCCCAGAGAACCGCGTCGACGGTGTGCCAGTAGTCGTTGCGCGGGAAGAGCAGCACGAAGGCCCCGCCGAGGCTGAGACCGGCCTGCGCGACTTCCTTCGCGTTCCACTGCCTCTCTCCCCGCTCGTTCAGCATCATGGTTCGCCGCGAGACCGGCGCCCCGGACAGCTTCGACTCGATGCCGACCATCACGCGGTCCGCGCCGTTGCCGGCGATCGAGACGGTCGAGTCCTCTTCGTCCGCCTGGACGACCATCGTATCGACGGTGCGGATGTTCGTGAAGGCATACGTGAACGCGAGGATTCGCGCCCGTTTGTCCCTGTTGTAGGTCACCACGAACCCCGCGCTGGTGGGCACGGCCTGGAGCCACGTGATGTTCTCGCCCCTCGCCAGAACGGCGCCTCCGGCCGGAGAGAGGATGGCGCCGTCGCGCCGGATGCGGGTCGCGTGAATGGCTGACGGCGAGGCATGGAACACGATGAAGTCCGTGCCGTCCCAGATCGCCTCGAGCACGCGTCCTTCGCCGAGCTCGATCAGCGGCGACGGCTCGCCGTCGACGGGAACGATCTGCGCGACCGCGGACGTCGACCCGGAGTCGCGGGCGCCGCCGACGAGAAACGCCGACACGCCGTCCCCCGCGACCACGGGATTCCAGATCGTGCGCACTCCCCCTCCGTCGAGCGCGACGGTGTCGCGGAAGCGTCCGAAGGCGTACTCCACCGGGGTGTACGGGCCGGACTGATTCACGAGCTCGTCTTCGAGCGAGTCGAACCACGCCAGGAGATCGACGCCGCCGGCCGTCGCGACGTCGACGAGGTGCCGGTTGGTGAACCGGAACCCGAGCACCGCGCGGCGCGCGGTCTCGCCGTGCAGGCCGGCGAGGACGACGTCCGTCGACGTCCGGCCGCTCGCGACGAGCAGGTGCGTGCCGTCCCAAGCGATCGACTCCGCCGTCTCGATCCGCGCTCCCGGCACGAGCAGCTCGCGCGTCTCGCGGAAGCGCGTCTGCAGCAAGGCGACCCGGCCGTCCCTCGTCGACAACGCGACGACGGGCTGATGGTCCGTGGCCGCGGCAGTGACGAGACGCCCCTCGCCCACGAACTGCGGCGTCTCGTCCGTCTCCCCCGGCGCGATGCTCCACGTCTCGTTCGTTCGCGCCGGCGTATAGAAAACGACCGGGCCTGCCTGCGCGCTCACGACCGTCATCGCCTCCGCCGCCTCGGCGGAGACGAGCTGCGTGGCCACGCTGCCGCTGCGCGCATCGATGAGCGCCGTCTCGATCCCGCGTGCGGTCTGGAACGCGACGATGAAATCCGCCCCCGCGCGCGCGGCGCTCGCATTCGAGACGGTGGCGTCCTCGCTGATCGTGATCGAACGGCTGGAGCGCTCGCCGTAAGCGGTCAGAACGACCGCGGACAGCCTCGCCTTTCCGTCCTTGCGCGTGATCCAGACGAGCAGCGACCGGTAACCCGTGGCGGCAAGCCGAACGCTCGACGCCTCGAGGCCGTAGTCCGTCACGGGGATGAAGTTCAGCCCCTTCGATCCATCGTCGTAGATGTGCGCCACGTCGATCTGATGACTGCCGGAGCTCTCCCACGCGGCGAGGTAGCCATGACCGACGGCCACAATGCGGGGATTGCCGCCCCTCTGCGCCAGCGGCGTGACCGACGTCCACGGCTTTCCGCCGGAGTCGATCATCGTCGCCACGATCCTGCCGGTGGCGGTACGCCACACCGCCGCGAAGTCCTCGCCGCGGGAGGCGAGCTGGACCTCGCGCGCCAGATCGGGCCGGAACGGGACGATTTCGGCGCGGCGCTCGATCCCGATGGAGAGGGTTTGAGCGCCGGCGATCGAGGGCAACAGGCTCAGCAGGACGAGAACGCGCGCGAGTAGTGCGAGTACGGCAAATAATTTCATAGCGCCATGAGGTTACAGCATATTTCACAGCGCACGCAACTGTTATTGTGTGTTTACATCTTGTACTTTCCCATCTCGTCCGGCGAGAGGTTCTCGAACCATTTCTTCATCTTCTCGTCCTGATCTTCCCCGTCGGGCGTGATGGTCTGGGCCTGATCGAGGACGGACTGGGCGACGAAGATGGGCGCCTCGGTGCGCAGGGCGAGCGCGATCGCGTCGCTCGGCCGCGCGTCGACTTCGAGGGTCTTGCTGCCCACCCGCAGCCGGATCTGGGCGAAGAACGTGGAGTCGCGCAGGTCGTTGATCACCACGCGCGTCACCTGCGCGTCGAGCTCGTTGATCATGTTGCGGAGCAGGTCGTGCGTCATCGGACGCGGCGTCGTGATGTTCTCGAGCTGCAGGGCGATCGCGTTCGCTTCGAAGATG
>Ga0134123_10000652_pt1 | contig 22868 bp, 19 predicted proteins | sample KB303_FD_96460 | JGI IMG/M metagenome (GOLD analysis project Ga0134123, IMG submission 96460) | Terrestrial soil microbial communities without Nitrogen fertilizer from Kellogg Biological Station, Michigan, USA - KB3-0-3 | ecosystem: Environmental > Terrestrial > Soil > Unclassified ...
GCGATCATGAATCAGATCCCGATCTGCAAGTGCTCGTATGGGCCGTATGCGCGCGCCATGGTGCGCATCTGCAAGGAAGAAAGCTTTCACCAGCGTCAGGGCTTCGAAATCATGATGACGCTGGCGCGCGGCACGCCGGAGCAGCAGCGCATGGCGCAGGAGGCTCTGGATCGCTGGTGGTGGCCGTCGCTGATGATGTTCGGGCCGAACGACGCGAACTCGAAGCACACCGCGCAGTCGATGCGCTGGAAGATCAAGCGCTTCACCAACGATGAGCTGCGGCAGAAGTTCGTCGACATCACCGTGCCGCAGGCGGAGTTCCTCGGCCTGCGCGTGCCGGATCCAGAGCTGCGCTGGGACGAGGAGAGTCAGCACTATCGCTTCGGGACGATCGACTGGAGCGAGTTCCAGCAGATCCTCGCAGGCAACGGTCCGTGCAATCGCGAGCGCGTCGAAGCACGCCGTCGCGCGCACGATGGCGGACGCTGGGTTCGCGATGCTGCCATGGCGCACGCAGAGAAGCGTCGGCAGCGCGAAACCAAGGCCGCGTGAAGGGCGCAAGCATGACGCAGCAACAGAAGCAGTGGCCGTTGTACGAAGTGTTCATTCGTGCGCGCTCCGGTCTCGAGCACAAGCACGTCGGCAGCATTCATGCCGCTGATGCGACGATGGCAATCGAGCACGCGCGCGACGTGTACACGCGGCGGCAGGAAGGCGTGAGCATCTGGGTCGTGCGCTCGGCCGACATCATCGCTTCGGATCCAGCGGATGCGGACGCATTGTTCGAGCCGGCGAAGGACAAGGTCTACCGGCATCCGACGTTCTATGAGATTCCGGACGAGGTAAAGAACCTGTGAGCGCCACTGCCATGGAAGCGACCAGCGCTGCGTCCGACGTGCTGCGTCGTTACGCTTTGACGATCGGCGACACGAGCCTGATCCTGGCGCAGCGTCTCGGCGAGTGGATCGGTCATGCGCCGGCGCTCGAAGAGGATCTCGCGCTCGCCAACATCGCGCTCGATCTGCTCGGACAGGCGCGCTATCTGCTGTCGCATGCCGCGCAGCTGCAAGGCGGCGGCACTGAGGACCATCTCGCGTTCCTGCGCGATCCGCAGGACTTCTTGAACCTGAGTCTGGTCGAGCAGCCGAACGGCGACTTCGGCCAGACGATCGTGCGTCAGTTCCTGATCGATGCCTGGCAGCTCGAATTGTTCGAGCGCTTGCAGCAGTCCAGCGAGCCGAAGCTGGCCGAGCTGGCAGCGAAGGCGATCAAGGAGACGCGCTATCACTTCCGCTTCAGCTCCGGCTGGATGGTGCGGCTCGGTGACGGTACGGAAGAAAGCCATCGGCGCGTTCAGACTGCGCTCGATGCACTGTGGCGTTTCACGCATGAAATGTTCGTTGCGAGCCCTGTCGAGCAGGAAGCAGCGGCGCTCGGTATCGGACCCGATCCGGCTTCGCTGGCTGCGGGCTGGGCGAGTCGCGTCGAGGAAGTGTTGCAGGAAGCAACGCTGAAGCGACCTGCCGACGTCGCGTATTCGTGGCACGGCAAGCGCGGGCAGCACAGCGAGCACTTGAGCCGGCTGCTCGCCGAGATGCAGATCATGCAGCGCACGTATCCGGGGGCGCAGTGGTAGCGGCTTCGCCGGTCGAACGCGAGGTCTGGCGGCTGCTGGCCGACGTGCCGGACCCGGAGATTCCGATCCTGAATGTGATCGAGCTCGGCGTCGTTCGTTACGTGCGCGACGAGCAAGAGCGCGGCATCGCAGTCGGCGTGTCGCCGACCTACACGGGTTGCCCCGCGACCGAAGTCATCCAGGCGTCAATCAAGGCGCGGCTGCAGAACGCCGGGTTCGAAACCGTGCACGTCGATACAGTCCTCGCGCCACCCTGGACGAGCGACTGGCTCACTGAGAGCGCGCGCGAGAAGCTGCGCGAGTACGGCATCGCGCCGCCGGCGGAATCTGTCGACAGTCCACGACGGTTGTGGAGCGAGCCGACTGTGTCGTGCCCGCGTTGCTCATCGAAGCAGTCGGAGCGGGTCAGCGAGTTTGCATCGACGCCGTGCAAGGCGTTGTACCGCTGCACGAGCTGCCTCGAGCCGTTTGAATATTTCAAGTGCATCTGAATGCTCACCTATCATCCGTTGAAGATTGCTGAACTGCGGCCGGAAGGGAGCGAGGCTGTCTGCGTCACGCTCGACGTGCCGGCTGAGTTGCGCGAGGCGTTTCGCTTCGCGCCGGGGCAGCACATCGGTGTGCGCGCGACGATTGACGGTCAGGAAGTCCGTCGCACGTATTCGATTTGCAGTGGCACGGACGAGCGTCACTTACGGATCGGCGTGCGCTTGCACGAGCGCGGCAGCATGTCGGGACACCTGGGCCGCCGGCTGCGTGTCGGTGACTCGCTGGAAGTGCTGCCGCCGACGGGCCGCTTCTTCCTCACGCCCGAAGCGAAAGCCACGCGCACGTACTGTGCGTTCGCTGGCGGCAGCGGCATCACGCCGATTCTGGGCATCGTCAGGAATGTGTTGCGTCACGAGCCGGCCAGCCGCTTCCTGGTGTTCTACGGCAATCGCACCACTGCTTCCATCATGTTCGCCGAGGATCTGCTGGCGCTGAAGGATCAGTATCCGCAACGCCTCGCGTTGTACTTCCTCATGAGCCGCGAGCCGCAGGACGTGGAGTTGTTCAATGGTCGGCTCGACGCCGACAAAGTCGGTGCGCTCGGCGCCGAGTTGTTCGATGCGCGCGGCATCGATGCGTATTTCCTCTGCGGGCCGGACACGATGATCGAGTCGGTGAAAGAAGGGTTGGTGGGGTTGGGAGTGGAGCAGGCGCGGATTCACAGTGAACATTTCACGAGCGATGTAAAGGCGCGGGAAGTCGGGCTGAAGCCCGACCTGCAGCGCATGAAGGAAGCGCAAGCGCAGACGCAGGTCACGGTGGTGATGGACGGGCGGCGGCGGTCGTTTGGGATGCCGAGCGATGGCACGACGGTGCTCGAAGCGGCGGAGCAGGCTGGGCTCGACCTCCCATACTCGTGTCGCGCGGGCGTATGCTCGACGTGCCGGACTCGCGTCGTGCGCGGCGCAGTCACGATGATGACGAACTACGCGTTGGAGCAATGGGAAGTCGACGCGGGCTACGTCCTGTGCTGCCAGGCACTGCCCGCCGCGACCGAACTCGAAATCACTTACGACGAGCGCTGACATGAGCTACCAGACCATTCTGTTCGACGTGAGCGATGGCATCGCGCGTCTGACGCTGAATCGGCCGGACCGCCTGAACAGTTTCAACGTCGAGATGCACGGTGAAGTGCGCGACGCACTGAGCAAGCTGGCGGCAGACCGCGCCGCACGTGTACTCGTGCTCACGGGCGCGGGCCGTGGTTTCTGCGCCGGCCAGGATCTCGGCGACCGCGCCGTCGCGCCGGGCGGGCAGGGCGTCGATCTCGGCGAGTCGATCGACAAGTACTACAAGCCGCTCGTGCTCGCGCTGCGCAATCTGCCGATGCCGGTCATCGCTGCAGTCAATGGCGTCGCCGCCGGCGCTGGCGCAAACATCGCGCTGTCGTGTGATCTCGTGCTCGCGACCCGCTCGGCGAGCTTCATTCAGTCCTTCAGCAAACTCGGCCTCGTGCCGGATTCCGGCGGCACGTGGCTGTTGCCGCGGCTGCTCGGCAACGCGCGAGCGATGGGCCTCGCCCTGCTGGCGGACAAGTTGTCGGCGGAGCAGGCGGCGCAATGGGGCTTGATCTGGCGCTGCCTCGAAGATGGCGAGTTCAAGCAGACGGTCGACACGCTCGCGCAGCAACTGGCGCTTGCGCCGACGCGCGGTCTGGCGCGCACGAAGCAGGCGATCTACGAGTCGTGGGGCCGGTCGTTCGAGCAGGCGCTCGATCAGGAACGCGACTTCCAGCGCGAGCTCGGCCGTTCGCAGGACTACGCGGAAGGCGTCGCTGCCTTCACCGAAAAGCGCAATCCAAAATTCACCGGCCGCTAGTTCCGACGTCATGAGCGATCCGCAGTCCGTTGCCGAAGCCTCCGCTCGTGCGATGTACGGGGAGGACCGCGCGTCGCAGGCGCTGGGCATGCGCGTTCTCGAAGTGCGCCCGGGCTACGCTCGCCTTGCCATGAAAGTCCGCGAGGACATGGTGAACGGTCACCAGCTCTGCCACGGCGGATTGATCTTCACGCTCGCCGACAGCGCCTTCGCGTTCGCCTGCAACACCTATGACCTCGTGACAGTTGCATCCGCTGCGACAGTCGAGTTCCTCCTATCGGCACACCTCGGCGACGAGCTCACGGCGATCGCCGAAGAACGCTCGCGCTGGAAGCGCACCGGCATTTACGACGTCGCCGTCAGCAATCAGCGGGGCGAATGTGTTGCGCTCTTTCGCGGCCGCTCGCACCAGCTCGGCGGCAGCGTGACCGCGGCGCCATGAACCTCGAACCCATCGAGAAGGCGAGCATCGACGAGCTGCGTGCCCTGCAGCTGCAGCGCCTGCAGTGGTCGGTGCGGCACGCATACGAGAACGTCGCGCACTATCGTGAAAGTTTCCGCGTCGCCGGCGTGCATCCGCACGACCTGCGCTCGCTCGAGGATCTTGCGAAGTTTCCGTTCACGGTGAAGGACGATCTGCGGGCCAACTACCCGTTCGGCATGTTCGCCGTGCCGCGCGAGCAAGTCGTTCGCGTGCACGCATCCAGCGGTACCACGGGCAAGCCTACGGTCGTCGGATACACCGCGCAGGATATCGACACCTGGGCGCAGCTCATGGCGCGATCGATTCGCGCAGCCGGCGGCGAACCGGGCGATATCGTGCACATCGCCTACGGCTACGGTCTGTTCACGGGCGGCCTCGGCGCGCACTACGGCGCGGAACGCCTGGGATGCACTGTCGTGCCGATGTCCGGCGGGCAGACGCAGAAGCAGGTGCAGCTGATCTGCGATTTCAAGCCCGACCTCATCATGGTGACGCCGTCGTATCTGTTGGCGATCGCCGAGGAGTTCGTGCGCCAGGGGCTCGACCCGGCCGCCAGCTCGCTGCGCATCGGCATTCTCGGCGCGGAGCCGTGGACCGAAGCGATGCGGGCGCAGATCGAAGCAGTGATGGGCCTGGATGCCGTCGACATCTACGGCCTGTCGGAAGTGATGGGTCCGGGTGTGGCGAACGAGTGCATCGAGACCAAGGACGGGCCCGTAATATGGGAAGACCATTTCTATCCGGAGATCATCGATCCGCAGACTGGCGCTGTGCAGCCCGAAGGCGCGCCGGGCGAGCTGGTGTTCACTTCGCTGACGAAGCAGGCGCTCCCGATCATTCGCTATCGCACACGGGATCTCACGCGGTTGTTGCCGCCGACAGCGCGCTCGATGCGGCGGATGGAGAAGATCGTCGGCCGTTCCGACGACATGCTGATCGTGCGCGGCGTGAACGTGTTCCCGACGCAGATCGAGGAGCTGATTCTGCAGACGCCGTCGCTCGCGCCGCACTACGTGCTCGAGTTGACGCGCGAAGGGCCGCTCGATGCGCTGGCCGTGCACGTCGAAGCAGCCGACGCCGCTGCATTCGTCGCGGGTGCAAAGGCTGCGACCGTGCTGGTCGAGCATGTCAAATCCATGATCGGGATCAGCGTGCGGGTCGAAGTGCGCGAACCCGGTTCGATCGAACGTTCCATTGGCAAGGCGAAGCGCGTCATCGATAAACGTTGAGGACCATGCGATGCAATTGAAGAGCTACGTGCAAGCCGGCTGGCATGCAGGAGATCGCGACGCGCAAGTGCTGCGCGACGCCACCACCGGACAAGTGGTCGCCGAAGCTTCGTCGAGCGGCATCGATTTCGCAGGAGTGCTGGAGCACGCGCGACGCAAGGGCGGGCCGGCTTTGCGGCAACTGACGTTCCACGAGCGTGCGGCGCTGCTCAAGCGCGTCGCCAAGATGTTGAACGATCGCAAGGACGAGTTCTACGCGCTGTCGTATGCCACGGGTGCGACGAAGGCGGATTCCTGGATCGATATCGACGGCGGCATCGGCACGCTGTTCGCATACGCGTCGCGGGGGACCCGCGAGCTGCCGAACAATCGCGTGTACGTGGATGGCGAGGTCGAAGCGCTGTCGAAGACCGGAACGTTCATCGGGCAGCACATCTGCGTGCCGCTCGAAGGCGCGGCGATTCATATCAATGCGTTCAACTTCCCGGTCTGGGGCATGCTCGAAAAGCTGTCGCCGACGCTGCTGGCCGGAATGCCTGCGATCGTCAAGCCCGCGACTGCGACTGCGTACCTCACCGAGTTGGTGGTCAGGCGCATCGTCGAATCCGGCATCCTGCCGGAAGGCGCGCTGCAGCTCGTCTGCGGCAGTCTCGGCGACGCATTCGACCATCTCACCTGTCAGGACGTCGTGTCGTTCACCGGCTCGGCGAGTACTGCGCAGAAGCTGCGCACGCATCCGACCATCGTCGCGAACTCCGTGCGGTTCATCAGCGAGACCGACTCGATCAACTCGTGCGTGCTCGGTCCCGATGCCGCTCCCGGCCAGCCCGAGTTCGACGCGTTCGTGCGCGAGGTCGTGCGCGAGATGACGGCGAAGGCAGGGCAGAAATGCACCGCGATTCGCAAGGCGATCGTGCCCGCCGCGCACGCCGAAGCCGCGTCGCAGGCGATCAAGACCGGTCTCGCCAAGGTCGTCGTCGGCGACCCGCGTCTCGAGCAAGTTCGCATGGGTCCGCTCGCCGCTCTCGGCCAGCGGCGCGAGGTGCTCGCGCGCATCGTGGAGCTGAAGCGCGAAGCCGAATTGCTCACCGGCGAAGCCGACACGCTGGAGCTTGCGGGCGCGGATCGCGAGAAGGGCGCGTTCGTCGCGCCGGCGCTGTTGTTCTGCCGCGCGCCCGCCAAGGCCAAAGCGATCCACTCCGTCGAAGCGTTCGGGCCCGTGTGCACTGTCATGCCGTATTCATCGGTGGGTGATGCGATTGCCTACGCGCGCAGTGGCGAAGGCAGCCTCGTCGGATCGGTCTTTACGGCCGACGACGACGCTGCAGTCGAGTTCGCGCTCGGACTCTCGCCGCTGCACGGACGTCTGCTGATCGTGAACCGCGACTGCGCGAAGGAGTCGACCGGCCACGGTTCGCCGCTGCCAGGGCTAGTGCACGGCGGTCCAGGCCGTGCTGGCGGCGGCGAAGAGATGGGCGGCATCCGCGGCCTCATGCACTACATGCAGCGCACCGCGATTCAGGGTAGTCCGCAGACTGTCGCGCGGATCACCGGACGCTGGACGCGCGGCGCCACACAGAAGGCACCTGGCGTGCATCCGTTCCGGAAAGCATTCCACGAGCTGCAAGTGGGCGATACGCTGAACACAGCTGAGCGCGAGGTCACGCTGGACGATATCGAAAGGTTTGCAGCTCTGTCCGGCGACACGTTCTACGCACACATGGACGAGGAAGCGGCCCGCCGCAATCCGCTGTTCGGTGGCCGGGTCGCACACGGCTACTTCCTGATTTCTGCCGCGGCCGGTTTGTTCGTCGATCCGCCATACGGCCCGGTGCTGGCGAACTACGGCATCGATCACCTGCGCTTCGTCAAGCCGGTCAAGCCGGGCGACCGCATCAAGGTGCGGCTCACCTGCAAGTCCAAGTCACTGCGCGCCGAGAAGGGCTACGGCGAAGTCGCTTGGGACACGGAAATCACCAACCAGAACGGCGAGGTCGTCGCCAGCTACGACGTGTTGACCATGGTCAGCGAGCAGCCGGTCATCTGACGCACCTGCGCGTGCATACATATATATAGGGCCCGGAATCGAACAATCGCTGCGCTGCACGGATTGTATAAGTGTGGTCGTAGACGATCTGCAAGCTTTCGCACTGCTGATCACCGCGAACGCGGTGCCGGTCATCCTCGGCAAGCTGGCGCGGGAGCGCGCCTCGCTGCCGCTAGATTTCGAGTGCGTGATGCCGGACGGCGAGCGCCTGTTCGGCAGTCACAAGACATGGCGCGGCTTGGCGAGCGGCGTCGTGGCATGCGCATTGCTTGCCGCTTGGTTCGGTTTTCCCATCTGGCTCGGCGCCGGCTTCGCCGCGCTCTCGCTGCTCGCGGACGCGTGCTCCAGCGCCGTGAAACGGCGCATGCGACTGAAGCCCGGCAGCGAAGTGCTCTGGCTGGATCAGCTCGCCGAGGCGCTGGTTCCGCTCTTGGTTTTTTCCAAACCGCTGGGCTTGCAGGCCGGTGAGATCGCGCTGGTGACGGCCTGCTTCGTCGCCCTTGACGCGGCAACGGCCGGACTGCGACATCGTCGCTGGCTGTGACGCGCAACTGACGCGGCCCGACCCGCGCGAACGCATGCGACCAAGGTCGTATGTGACAACTGCCCGCTCGCAGCAATTCTCATGTTCATGGGCAGTTGCCGCGAACTCTCACAGCAATACGTATATGTTATGTCCGGCTCGGCTTGCGGCACGTGTAACTCTGCTGCAATCTTCGTGTGTCTCTCAGGGAACGAAACAATATAAGCCGTGGGCCCGAACGCACGTATGCGCTGGAGGCAGGGAAACATGGCAAGGACACTCCTTGTCGGCGCCTGCGCCTGCCTCGTCCTCGCTCTCGCCTCGGCCGCCGGTGCCCAGGATCCGCCCAAAGATCCCGGCTCGCGCAAGGAATATCCTCTCAACATAGACCAGCAGCCGCTCACTCGAGCGCTCGAGCAGCTCTACGATCAGACCGGCGTGTTCTACGGGTACAGCCCGAACACGACCGAAGAGGAGCAGATGCTCGTCGGCCCGCTCAAGGGCAAGTACACGATCGAAGACGCACTGACCCAGCTGCTGCGCTCGACCGGCCTGACGTACGCGTGGACTAACTCCAAGACGATCTCCATCGTGCGAGCACCGCCGGCACCGAAGGCGCGGCCGGCGCCGCAGGCCAGGACATCGCGCAGCGCGCAGACGGCCGTGTGGCGAACGATGTCGCAGGAGCAGCCGGGCAAAGACGATCTGCTGTACACGGTCATCACGGAGCGTCAGAAGATGAAGCTCCTGAGCGAGAGCGCGGCACCGATCGTGCTGCTCGATCGCGAAGCGATCGAGCGCTCGGGTGTCACGACGCTTTCGGACTTGCTGAAGTACGTTCCGCAACAGCCCTATCTGCGCCCCGACGGTGCTCGCAGCAGCGGCGCGCAATTCGCAGAGCTGCGCGGGCTCGGCGCCGACACGACGCTGGTCCTGATCGACGGCGACCGTGCGCCGCCGAGCGCGGCGAGCTTCCAGGTCAACGCCTTCGATCTCAACACCATTCCGGTGAGCGCGGTCGACCACGTCGAGCTGAAGTTCGACTCGACTTCGGTGCAACACGGCATGGATGCGATCGGTGGCGTCATCAACATCGTGCTGCGCGATGAGATTCCGGAACCGAGCTTGCACATGCACTACGGCTCGGCGGATGGCGGCGGCAGTCAGCTTCAGACGGCGGCCAGCTTCGGCATCGTGCGAGACAGCGCGAGGGGCGCATTGATGCTGGACTACACGAGCACGCAAACGCTGCTCGGCGAACAGCGCAGCCTGTGGGCCGACCAGGACTACCGACGCTTCGGCAGCATTGACCAGCGATCGATCAACAGCAGCCCGGGTAACGCAACGGCGCTGCCGCAGCTGGGCAATCTGCCCGGCCTGAATTCGCCGATTGCTGCGATTCCGGAAAGCATTGCGGGCCAGCGCATCGCGCTGAGCGAATTCGTACCGGGGCAGCGCAATTTCGCAAGCTTGCTGCGGTACGCGCCGATCGTGCCCGCACAGAGTCGAGCGAGCGTCGTGGCCAACGGGACAGTGGAGCTGGTGCCGAAGGATCTCGTGGCCTCCGCCGAGTTGATTTACGTCGATCGCAGCGTGCGGGCGCCGACCGCGCCGCCGCTGCTGCCCGGCGTGCTCGTGCCGATGACGAATCCGTTCAATCCGTTCCATTTGCCGGTCCTCGCCAACACCATGCTCGACAGCATGGAGCGGCAGGAACAGAACATCGACTCGACGTTGGCGCGCGGCGTTGCCTCGCTGCACGGCAGGGCGCGTGAATGGAACTGGGAGTTCTCACTCCTGCGCAGCGAAGAGGACGCCGAGCTCAGGCTCGAGAACACCGTCGATTTCCTGCGGCTGATGCAAGTGCTGGCGAATCCGGATCCGAGCCAGACTCTGGATCTGTTCCGGCCGGGTCCCGCGGCGAGCCAGGAGGTTCTCGATAGCCTGGTCGCGCCGCCGATCGTGAGCACGTATGCCACCGATTCGACGCAGCTGAGCGGCCTGGCAAACGGGCGGTTGCTGGAGCTGCCGGGCGGGCTGCTCACTGCGATGGTCGGCGGCGCATGGCGCAAGGAGTCGGTGCAGTTCGATGCCGCGCTCGATTCCTTCCGGCGCGAAGTCGGATCCGGCTTTGCAGAGCTGACCATTCCGATCGTCGGCGTCGACATGCACGTGCCCGCGCTGCGCGAGCTAAAGCTCACCGCGGGTGGTCGCTTCGACAAGTACAGCGATTTCGGCCAGATCTTCAATCCGCAGTTCGGCGCGCGGTGGCTGCCGTACCAGGATCTAGCGGTGCACGCATCGTTCGGTCGCAGCTTCCGCGCGCCGTCGATGTACGAGCTGTACTTGCCGCGCACGGCGTCCCTGCCGGTTTTCCCGGTCGCTGATCCGCGCCGCGGCGGCGCGGTGGCGCCCGTGTCTCTGCTCGGCGGTGGTAATGCGGAACTGGATCCGACCCGCGGCAAATCGTTCACGGCCGGCCTAGTGTTCACGCCGCAATCGCTGCCGCCGCTCGAAGTATTCGCGACGTATTGGCACGTCACGATGGACAACCGCATCACGCTGCTGCAGCCGGCTCTCGTGCTCGCCAACGAGTCGCTATTCCCGGAGCGCGTCATCCGCGGCGCGCCGACTGCCTTCGACCTGGCCGCGGGCATTCCGGGCGCGGTCACGCAGATCGACATCTCGCGCATGAACTTCGGCCGGCTCCGGACCAGCGGCATCGACCTCGGCTTGCACTTCGACAAGGAGAGCTCGTTCGGTGAATTCGCCGCGAATCTGGTCGCGACCTGGATCGGCGAATACGAGACGATCGACGTGCCCGCGACGCCGGCGGTCGACCGCGTGAATCTCGCCAACGACCAGGCCGGCACGATCACGAAATGGCGCGCTGTCGGCGGACTCGACTGGGATCGCGGTCCGCTCAGCACGACGATGCACGTGCGTTACATTCCTTCCTATGACGACACGCGCGGCGGCGTTCGCAACGGGCGCCGCGTCGCCGCGCAGACCTTCGTCGACCTGCAAGCCGCCGTCGATCTCGGCAAGATGGATTCTGGCCGCGCATTCTTGCGTGGCGTACAGCTGACGGCCGGCGCCTCGAACCTGATCGACGCGCAGCCGGAGTTTGCGGAAGTCGGGGGCGCGCAGGGGTACGACATATCCCAGGGCGACCTCAAGGGACGCTTCTGGTACCTGCGGCTCGGCAAGACCTTCTGAGGCCTGTAGGCCTTTCTCCTTCAGAAGCGATAGACGAGCTGCGCGCTCACGATGTCGATATCGGAGTGCTGGTGTCCGTTGAGCAGCGCCGACGCGGTCGCGTTGCCTGCATCCTGATCGAGCGGCACCGTATCGCTGAAGAGATGCGCGTAGCCGAAGTCCAGCAGCATTGCAGGCGAAGGTTGCCAGCGTGCGCCGATCGCGACCCAGGTTCGATCTGAGTCGGGAAGGCGGGGCGTGCGTGTTGCGTCCGGTACCGGGGTTTCATCGAACGCCACGCCGGCGCGCAGCGTGATGCTGTCATTCATCGCGTAGGTTCCGCCGAGCGCGTAGCGCCACGTGTCACGCCATTGCTCCGGAGTCACCGACACTGTCGTGCCGGAATCGCGCACGATGCGCAGCTCCTGGATCGAGCTCCAGCCTGTCCACGCCAGGTCCGCGAGGACGGCAAATCTTTCGCCGAAGCGATGCTGCAGCGACAGCGTCGCGCTATCCGGCAGTTCCAGATCGACGTTGACGGGGCCGGAGGACAGCGGCGCGCCGGGTGAGGAAGCCGCCGCGATGATCCCGCTCGAGACCGGATCCCGGCCGACCGGCGCAGTGAAATCGATCGTACCCTGGACCGTGTAGTCGATCGACGAGCGATACGAAAGTCCGAGACGCGTGTCATCCGACAGATCGAACAGCGCGCCCACGTTGAAGCCCCACGCATCGTCGTCGCCGCGCACGCGCGCGTGACCCGATTGCGCGGCGTTCCCGGCAATGACCGCATTTCCGGTCGCGGGCGGCAGCTGACCGGCAAGGACCAGTTGCTGCACGCCTTGCGCGATGACGGCAGAGTAATTGATGTCGTTCGTCAGCTCGGCATCCAGTCGCTGGTAGTCGATACCGGCGCCGATCGAGATTCGCTCATTGATCCGCCACGCGACGGATGGATTGAAATTCAGCGTCGTGATCTCGTTGTGCAACGCCTGGAAGCGGCCGATCCACTCGTCCTCATAGACGAGCTTGAGGCCGAACGGCGCATTCACGCCGAAACCGAACGCGAAACTCTCGCCGACCGGCAACACGAAATACGCGGCCGGTACCAGATTCCAGTCGCCGGCATCGCCGCCGTTGCCACCCAGCGGCTGCAGGAATGCCGGGGTGGAGCTGGCGTTGCGAAATTCGGAGCCGATCGCGATGCCGCTCGCGCTCACCGCGCCTTCGGGCTGACGCAATGCCGTCATGCCGGCGGGATTGAAGTAGACCGTCGTCGCGTCGTCTGCTGCCGCGGCGGTCCCGGCGAAGGCCGTGCCCAGTCTGCTGGCGCTTTGTTCGAGCAATGCGAAACCGGCCGCGGTCGCGACCGTTGGGATCAACGCCAGGGAGACGGTCGTCGGAACGAGCCAGCTGTGCGAATTGCGATCCTGCATCGTGCGTACTCCTTTTGCATGAACACAGCAGAAGGCTCGGTTCCGCGTCACTGTTCCATGCTGGCCCTCGCTTCATCGCACTCCGCGCAAACGCCGCGCGGATGGAGGAAGACCAGCTCGTTCTCGCGCAACTGATCGAGAGCGGTGACGACGATGTCGCGCGCCGCGATCAGTCGCGCCGGCGCGCCGGCGATGAAACCGCGTTGCTGATGCCCGTCGCCTTCGAGCCACGAGTCGAGGCGTGCGAAATTCGCACAGCAATGATCGATCTCGCGATAGTGATGACGGACCAGGGTTCCGTCGCGCACGACAGTCGCGTACTTCGGCAGCTTGTAGCGCACGCCCGCGACGTTCTCGGCGAGATGCACGGTCGTGTTCGCGTCGTGGCCGACGCCGAGCAGCAGGACTTCAGCATCGAGCTCGTAGGCGCGGCCCACCGGACTGTCCAGTCCGTGCGGGACATCGATCGGATGCGGCGCGGTGATTTCGGCGGCGTGCGGGCCGACGGCCGCGAAGGCGTGCGGGCTGTCGCTGCGATTCACGCCCGGAATGCGCCAGAACGTGTCGGCGACGATTCCCATGCCGGCGCACGGGGTATTTTGCGGATCGAACGGCTGCTCGTCGTCGTCGCTCATGCTGGGCATGACCAAGGTGCCGTGCGGGCCGGCGGCCATCCGCAGCCCCGCGATGAGGTCGGCCGGCGTGCCGGCCCCTCCGCCGAATGCGGAGAAGGCTGTATGTACGACGAGCACGCCGTCGCCGCTCACTCCGAGGGCTACGAGCTCGTCCGCAATGCGTTCTGCGAAACTCATGGCAGGCTCCAAGGCTCCTTATAATAATGTCCAGCCAGGCCCGCACGCATGCTTATCTTTGCACTGAACTGCGGCAGCTCGTCGCTCAAGAGCGCTGTCATCGATACCGACCGACGCTGCCACGTCGTGGATGTCCGTGTGCAGCAGCTCGAGACGGCAACGCTGCCGGCGACTGTCGGCCGAGTGCTACAGCAGCTCCGTGAAAGGAGCCGGCACCATGGACCGCCGGGTGCAATCGTCCATCGTGTGGTCCACGGCGGTGAGCGCTTCGTGCAGCCGACGAAGATCGACGACGCTGTCCTTGCCGAGGTCGAGCAGCTGAGTCACCTGGCGCCGCTGCACAATCCGCCGGCGCTGGCGGCCATTCGCCGGGCGCGCGAGGTCTATCCGCAGACCGTACATGTGGCCGTTTTCGACACTGCGTATCACGCGACGTTGCCTGATCGGGCGCGCGAGTATGCGTTGCCGGGAGACCTGCGCCGGCGTTTCGGCATTCGTCGCTACGGTTTCCACGGCATCAGTCACGCGCATGTGATGCACGCTGTGGTCGCCGAGCTGCGGGTGCCGGCGGAAAAGTTGCGGATCGTTTCCTGCCATCTGGGCAATGGAGCGAGCGTCACTGCAATCGAGCACGGTCGCAGCATCGACACCAGCATGGGCATGACGCCGCTCGAAGGCCTGGTGATGGGTACGCGTGCCGGCGACCTGGATCCCGGCATCCTGCTGGACCTGATCGGGTCGCGCTCGTTCGGCGGCAAGGAGCTGGACGACTTGCTCAATCGCCAATCGGGCCTGGCCGGGCTGACCGGGACGAATGACGTGCGTGAGATCGAACGTCGCGCGGGCGAAGGCGACGAAGAATGTCGTCGCGCGCTGGCGCTCTATGCCTATCGCGTGCGCAAGTACATCGGTGCCTACGCCGCGGTGATGGGCGGCGTGGATGCAATTGCCTTCACCGGCGGAGTAGGCGAGAACAGCGCCGGGATCCGCCAGGCCTGCGTGGAACGGCTGGAGTTTCTCGGCGCCAGAATCGTGGTCGTTCGCGCGGACGAGGAGCTCGCGATGGCGATGGAAGCGGCGGCGCTGCTCCAGAAACCTAGTGCCACTTCCAGTTCTTGATCTCCGGCATGTCGTCGCCGTGTCGCGTGACGTACTCGCGATGCTCGACCAGCTTGTCGCGCACCCGCTGGCGCAGATGCGCCGTCTGCGCGCCCAGGCCGGGCACGCGATCGAACACGGCTTCGACGAGATGGAAGCGGTCGAGATCGTTCAGCACCGTCATGTCGAACGGCGTCGTGGTAGTCCCTTCCTCCTTGTAGCCGCGCACGTGCAGGTTGTCGTGGCCATGACGCCGGTAGGTGAGGCGATGGACCAGCCACGGATAGCCGTGAAATGCGAACAGGATCGGCTTGTCGACCGTGAAGATCGAATCGAACTCCGCATCCGCAAGTCCATGCGGATGCTCGCTCGGCGGCTGCAGCGTCATCAGGTCGACGACGTTGACGACGCGCACTTTCAGCGCCGGCAGCCATTCGCGCAGCAGGCTCACGGCCGCAAGCGTTTCCAGAGTCGGCACGTCGCCCGCGCACGCCATCACCACGTCGGGCGCGCCGTCCAGATCGTTGCTCGCCCATGACCAGATGCCGACGCCGGCAGTGCAGTGCTTGATCGCATCGTCCATCGACAGCCATTGGTGCTGCGGCTGTTTGCCGGCAACGATCACGTTCACGAAGTTGCGGCTGCGCAGGCAGTGATCGGTCACTGACAGCAACGTGTTCGCATCCGGCGGCAGATACACCCGGATGATCTCCGGCTTCTTGTTGACGACGTGATCGATGAAGCCCGGATCCTGGTGACTGAAGCCGTTGTGATCCTGGCGCCAGACGTGCGAGCTCAGCAGATAGTTCAGCGAGGCGATCGGCCGGCGCCATGGAATGTGATTGCAGGTCTTGAGCCACTTGGCGTGCTGATTGAACATCGAATCGACGATGTGCACGAACGCCTCGTAGCAGCTGAAGAAACCGTGCCGGCCGGTGAGCAGGTAGCCTTCGAGCCAGCCCTGGCACTGATGCTCGCTCAGCGTCTCCATCACGCGCCCGTCGTTCGCGAGGTGCGAATCGGTCGGCAGGATTTCCGCCGCCCACATGCGCTGCGTCACCTCGAGCACGTCGTTCCAGCGATTGGAGGTCAGCTCGTCGGGACTGAAGACGCGGAAGTTGGCGGTCGGCAGATTCAGCTTCATCACGTCGCGCAGGTAGGTGCCCTGCACGCGCGTTGCTTCGGCAATCGCGGCACCGGGCTTTTTCAGCTGCACCGCGTACTCGCGGAAATCCGGCAACCGCAGGCTCCGCAGCAGCATGCCGCCATTCGCGTGCGGGTTGTCGCCCATGCGGCGCTTGCCTTTGGGCGCAAGCTCGCGCAGTTCCGGTCGCAACTTGCCCTCGTTCGTGAACAGCTCTTCCGGTCGATAGCCGCGCATCCACTCTTCGAGCAGCCGCAAGTGCGGACGCTTCTCCGCGAGCTCCGCCAGCGGCACTTGGTGCGAGCGCCAGTTGTCCTCAACCGGGAGGCCGTCGACTTCGTGCGGACCGGTCCATCCCTTCGGCGTATGCAGCACCAGCGCCGGCCACGTTGGCCGCCCACGAAATCCGTTGCTGCGCGCGGCACTTTGAATCTCACGAATACGAGCGACGATGCGGTCGAGCGTGCGTGCCATCGCGAGGTGCGTCGCCTCGTGGGTCGCTTGCTCGTCGACGAAGAAAGGCTCGTAGCCGCAGCCGCTGAGCAGCTGCGTCAGCTCTTCGCGCGGAATGCGCGCGAGCACCGTCGGGCTCGCGATCTTGTAGCCGTTGAGGTGCAGGATCGGCAGTACGGCGCCGTCGCGCACCGGATTGAGAAACTTGTTCGAGTGCCAGCTCGTCGCGAGCGGCCCGGTTTCCGCTTCGCCGTCGCCGATCACGCAGGCGACGACCAGATCGGGGTTGTCGAACGCCGCACCATATGCGTGCGACAGGGAATACCCGAGCTCGCCGCCTTCGTGGATCGAGCCCGGCGTTTCCGGCGCGACGTGGCTCGGGATGCCGCCCGGGAACGAGAACTGCTTGAAAAGCCGGCGCAGCCCGTGGACGTCTTCCGACACGTTCGGGTAGTACTCGCTGTAAGTGCCTTCGAGATAAGTGTTCGCCACGAGCGCCGGCCCGCCGTGCCCCGGCCCGGCGACGTAGATCATGTCGAGGTCATACTTATTGATGACTCGGTTCAGGTGCGCGTAGATGAAGTTCAGCCCGGGCGTCGTGCCCCAGTGGCCGAGCAGGCGCGGCTTGACGTGCTCGATCGCCAGCGGCTCGCGCAGCAGCGGATTGTCGAGCAGATAAATCTGACCGACCGACAGGTAGTTGGCGGCGCGCCAGTAGGCTTCCAGCCGCGCGAGATAGTCGGCAGCGAGTGTAGGGTCGTGTTGTTCGGGCATGGCGGGCCTCGCGGCGCTCCGGATGAGACCCGACTACAACGCAATTCGCAGCGCGAAGTTCGCGGCGGTCTACGTTCTCCCCGGCATGAGCGCGTTGACGTGAATGCGGGGTGGGATGCGTGTATCGGCGCCGCTGCCACACCGCAGACCGCTCGACACGACGCGTACGCGCAGAAGCGGGAACACGTCGTCGCGCATGGCGCGCAGCAGGTCGCAATCGCCGGGTCCGAGCGAAAGAGGCGGACTGCGCGTCAGCGCGACAGTACGCCAGCTCGCCGGAAAGCGCACGATGTCGCTGGCACTGGGCAATTGGGTCTGGTGCAGGCGGGCGACGAGCTCGTCGTGCGTATCGAAATCGGTGGCTGCGCGGACGTTCTCTTCAGTGGCTTCGACCGGCACGGCAAGTGTGAGGTGCACGTTCGCGTAGCGCACGAGCTCGCCGCTGTTGCAGCCGAGCTCCACGCCCATGCGCGCGTTCGCGCCGACTGCCTGCAGAATCTCCGCGATTCGCCGCTGCAAGTTGCCGCACGAGTAGCGAACGGTAGTGCTGCTGTAAACGAAGTCGATCCGCTCGAGGTGCCAGATCGCCACAATCTGAGTGTCTGGTGGCTGAGTGTCTGGTGGAGTGTCTGGCGGTGCTTCTGCCGCTACGCTTACGCCGAACACCGCGCCGATCGACGCGACGAATGCGAATCCCCAAGTACGCCGCGAGCTGAGCATGACGCTGCCCCCGACAATTCTTATGTGCGCTCGCCGGACCAGGACTGGCGAGCGCTGGTGATCACATGCTAGCGTGCCGCCGCCGTCGTAACCAACAATTCTTGATCAGGGGTTTTCCGTGACGGACCAGCAGAGAAACGCGCGATTCGCGCTGACGGTGCTGTTCGGCATCAACCTGATGAATTTCTTCGACCGGCAGATCGCCGGTGCGCTGCTCGAGCCGATCCGCATCGAGTTCGGCATGAACGATGCAGCGTCGGCGTGGGTCAACACGGCCTTCACGCTCATCTACGCGGTAGCCGGCGTGCCACTCGGTCGCTTGAGCGACACCTGGAAGCGTACGCGCGTGATCGCTATCGGCGTGACCTTCTGGAGCGTGCTGACCGCCACGTCGGGGCTCGCCTTCGGATACTGGACCTACCTGTTCACACGCATGGGCGTCGGCATCGGCGAGGCCAGCTGCGCACCGGCGGGCCAGGCGCTCATCGGCGACCTGTACCCTGCCGAGCGACGCGCACGTGCGATGGGTATCTTCATGATGGGCCTGCCGTTCGGCCTGTTCGCGTCCTATCTGCTGAGCGGTGTCATCGCCGAGGCATGGGGTTGGCGCGCCGCCTTCTTCATTGCCTGCGTACCCGGACTGATTCTCGCCGTGGCTGCGCTGCGGATCCGCGAGCCGGTGCGCGGCGCATCCGAGGCCGTCGCGTCGACCGCGCAGCCGGCAACGAGCGGAGTCGCGGCGGCGTTCGGCGTGATTCTCCGCGTCCCGACGATGTGGTGGATCATTCTTTCGGGAATCCTGTTCAACTTCCACGCGTACGCGGTGAACATGTTCCAGAACGCGTTCCTGCAGCGCTTCCACGAGGTCGGGCTCGCGACCGCGAGCAAGCTATCGGCGGTTTCGCTCGGCTTGGCCGGTGCGATCGGCCTGCTCGTCGGCGGTGCGCTCGGCGATCGCCTGCGCATGAAGATGGCGAACGGCCGGTTGCTGGTCGCCGCAGTCGCGATGCTGCTCGCCGCGCCTTGCATCTACATCGCGCTGGAGCAGCCGAAGGGCAGCGTCGCCGTGTTCGCGTTACTGATGGGTGCATCGAGCGCGTGCACGTTCGTGTACTACGCGACCGTCTACAGCGCAATTCAGGACGTCGTTCCGGTGCACCTGCGCGCCACGGCAGTGTCGGTGTACTTCCTGGCGTTCTATGTGCTGGGCGCGAGCTTCGGTCCGACCATCATGGGCACACTCAGCGATCGCATGGCTCATGCCGCGATGCTCGCAGCGGGCGCGAGCGAGATGACCACGGCGTTCCGTGCGACGGGCTTGCACACGGCGATGTATGTGATGCCGGTGTTGGTCCTGCTCTGCGCGGCTTCGTTGTTCGGCGCTGCGAGGACGGTCGCCAGGGACATGCGACGACGCGACGAAGGCTTCACGCAAGTCGGGCTGAAGCCCGAGCTGCAAAAAACCTGATCACCGGGTTCCGGTGAGGCTCTCCATCATCAGGCCGGTGCCGCCTTTCGAGACATGCGCGACGATTGCCGTGCGCCGGTGAATCTTCGTGACGACGCCGAGATTGATCGCGAATGCCAGGTGCACAGTCGCGCCTTTCTTGAGCCCGAGATTCTCGGTCTCGATGAACACGCCGTTCGCGCTCAGGTTACGTGCGCGACACAACTTGCCGGGACGGCCGGGAACCGAAACGTAGACCGCAGTGCGCGCGCGGTGACGCGTATGGAGACGTCGCTCCATGGTCAATTCCTTCGGCGACTATAGTTGTTCTCAAACACGCAGCCATTATGCCGCGACGGCTGGCGGGTGCGAAGCCCGCCGTAGCGGTGTTATGTCGTAAGATCCGCCCTTATGACTGCGCCCCTGAAGCTGCAAGAGATACAAGAAGCTGCGGCGAAGCTCGCCGGACGCGTGAACCGCACTCCAGTCCATCGGCTGCGCAGCGCCGAGCTGGACCAGGCGGTCGGCAACGAGACCGAGTTGCATCTGAAGCTCGAGTTGCTGCAGCTGACCGGGACGTTCAAGGCGCGGGCTGCATTGCTGAATGTCCTCGAATTGTCGGCCGAGGCGCACAGTCGCGGCGTCACTGCAATCAGCGCGGGAAATCATGCGATTGCAGTCGCCTTTGCTGCGGCTGCGGCCGGCGTCAGCGCCAAAGTCGTGATGATCGCGACAGCCAATCCGTTACGCGTTGCACTGTGCCGTTCCTATGGAGCGGAGATCGTGTTCGCGCCGGATGCACATGCCGGCTTCGCCATGGTCGAGCGGATCGCCGCCGAAGAAGGCCGCACGTTCGTGCATCCGTTCGAAGGTCGCACGACGGCGCTCGGCACGGCCACATTGGGGCTGGAGCTCTGCGAGCAGGTGCCAGACTTGCAGGCAGTCATCGTTCCGATAGGCGGCGGCGGTCTGTGCGCGGGAGTTGCATCGGCAGTGAAGCTGCTCGCGCCTCAGTGCGAAGTCATCGGCGTTGAGCCCTTCGGCGCCGACAGCATGTATCGGAGCTTCGCTGCTGGAGAGCCGCGCTCGATCGAGCGTGTTGCAACGATTGCCGACAGTCTCGGTGCTCCCTACGCGCTGCCGATCTCGTTCGAGCTCTGCCGCCGCAACGTCGATGAGCTGGTGCGAGTGAGCGATGACGAGTTGCGTTCGGCGATGCGCTTCTTGCTGCGCACTGCGAAGCTGGCGGTGGAACCGGCGGGTGCGGCCACGACTGCAGCGTTATTTGGTCCGGCGCGCGAGCGGTTGCGCGGGAAGCGAGTTGCCGCGATCGTCTGCGGCGCCAACATCGACGAAGCTACTTACGCGAAGCTGATCTCTTGATCAGGACGCGATCGGCGCGCGTCGCGCCGTCGGGATCTCTTCCACACACTCCACGCGATTACGTCCACACAGCTTCGCTGCGTACAGCGCGTGATCCGCTGCTTCGAGCAACGCCAGCGTGGTGGCGAAACGCTTCTTGGTGGTGTGCGTCGCGACGCCGATCGATGCAGTGACGCGCACGTCGCCGGTCTGCGGGTCGTGGTCCGCGGTCGCGATCGCTTTCAACATGCGCTCCGCCACCTGGCGTGCGATCTGCGGATCCGCGCCAGGCAGCACGACGATGAACTCTTCGCCGCTGAATCTCGCAACCATGTCGCTGCCGCGTACGCACGATTGCAGCGCCTGCGCGCAGCTATGTAGAACACGGTCGCCGACCGGCGTGCCGTGGCGCTCGTTGATGGAGCGGAAGTGATCGAGATCGACGTGCGCGATGCTCAGGTCGCGGCCGAACACCACTGCCTGGGTGAATTCGCGATCGAGCGTGCGATCGAGCCAGGGGCGGTTGTGCACTCCGGTCAGCGCATCGCGACGGCTCGAATCTTCGGCTTCCTCGGTACGAGTCAGCAGTACGCTCGTCGTTGCCTGCAGCGTGGTCACTTCCTGGAGCGCATGGAGGTTGCGCACCGCGAGCAGCTCGCGCGCTTCGGCCATCAGGTTCTCGGCATCCTCGCCGTCGAGGATGCTGGTCTCGTACAGCGCTTCGGTTTCCGGAATCAGACTGACGATGCGCGTGACGACCTCGGTGAAAGTCTCCTGGTTCATGCCGAGCAGCTTGTCGGCACGTTGGGCCAGCGCCGCGACGAGGCGGGCGCCGTCGGTCGCGACCACGGCTTCGGCGAGATCGCTGCCCAGTGCGACGCAACGGGCGAAGCGGCCTTCATCGGAGGTCGCGTCCAGCTTCTGCGGTTCGTGGCTGGCCTCGACGGTCTTGCAGATGCGCTCCGGCAGATTCCAGGACTTGAGCAACATCGCCGAATAGCCGGCGTGATCGCGGCCGAGTTGCTCCACTTCGTAGGCGATCCAGTCGGCATGCGAAGAGGGCTGCTGGAGCTTGGCGTAGAAGTCGCGCGACGCGCGATCCAGTGCCAGGACGGCCATGTCCTGCAGTAGCGCCGCAAGAAAGATGTCTTCGGCGTGCCCGACCTTGATCGACTCGCCGAACGCCCGTGCGGCGGTCGCGGCGAGGAGGGCCCGGCGCCAGAAGCGGGGGTAGTCGATGCCGACCGGGCGCAGGGCCCGCATCGAGGAGACCAGCGAAAAGCTCAGTGCCAGCGTCAGGGCGGCGTTCAACCCGATGATGACCAGCGCCTGGCGCAGGTTCTGGCTCGGCCGGCGCTGGGCGTAGAACGCGGAGTTGGCAATCCGGAGGATTTTGGCGGTCATCGCCGGGTCGCGGCCGACCGCCTGGGCGACTTTGGCCATCTCGATGTCCGGATCGCGGGCGAGCGAGATGATTTCCGTGGCCACCCGCGACGGGCTGGGGAAGTCCACCTGGGCCTTCAGGCGGTTTTCGAAGTCCTGGGACAGCATCTTGCCGCGGTTATCGGCTGGAGCCGGCGCGGACTTGAGGGTGGGAGGGCCGAAACCGGATCCGTATCGTCAACTTGCCATTGACAGTCAATACCTTGGTAAAGAGAATACCCGGCTCTTTTAGTCCGCGGAGGGGTACCCAAGCGGCCAACGGGGGCAGACTGTAAATCTGCTGGCTTATGCCTTCGTAGGTTCGAATCCTACCCCCTCCACCACCACCTCTGCGGGTGTAGTTCAATGGTAGAACCTCAGCCTTCCAAGCTGATGGTGTGGGTTCGATTCCCATCACCCGCTCCATTGCGCGGACGTTGAGATAGAGACGAACGAACGGTTTTTGAAGGGTGCCCACGTAGCTCAGTCGGTAGAGCACGTCCTTGGTAAGGACGAGGTCACCGGTTCAATCCCGGTCGTGGGCTCCAGCGATACATATATAGAGGATTGCCGCTGTGGCAAAAGAGAAGTTCGAACGCACCAAGCCGCATGTCAACGTAGGCACGATCGGTCACGTCGACCACGGCAAGACTACGCTGACCGCCGCCCTGACCAAGGTCATGGCCGAGTTGCACGGCGGTGAGTTCAAGGCGTAC
>Ga0134123_10000655_pt1 | contig 22846 bp, 22 predicted proteins | sample KB303_FD_96460 | JGI IMG/M metagenome (GOLD analysis project Ga0134123, IMG submission 96460) | Terrestrial soil microbial communities without Nitrogen fertilizer from Kellogg Biological Station, Michigan, USA - KB3-0-3 | ecosystem: Environmental > Terrestrial > Soil > Unclassified ...
ATCTCGACGTCATGGGGCGCGGATCGAGCTACGTCGGCACAGGCGAGCTCGCCCGCATCGCCAAGATCTGCCACAACGTGCATCTCAGCGTCGTGATCCAGTCGTTGTGCGAGATCACGATCCTCGCGCAGAAGGCCGGCATGCCGCGCCACGCCTTCCTCGACTTCCTGAACAAGAGCGTGATGGGCTCGATGTTCACGCGCTACAAGGCGCCGGCGCTGGTGAATCTCGACTTCCACGTGACTTTCACGCCCAAGCTGCTGCGCAAGGATCTCGATCTCGGCCTGGACGCCGGCAGGGAATTCGACGTGCCGATGCCGCTCACCTCGCTGACGCGCGACCTGCTGCAGCAGATGATCGGGCAGGGGATGACGGAGCAGGATTTTTCGACGTTGCTGCTCATGGAGGCCAAGGCTTCCGGCATCGAGCTCAAGCCTGAAAACGTCCAGGTCGGCGATGGTTTGAGCTGATGTACACCGCAACCGCCGGAGTCGTCCTTCCCACCACCATCATCGGTTCGCTGCCGCGGCCGTCCTGGTATACGCAAAACCTCGGGCGGCGCGAATTCCGGGAAGCGATGATCGATCGCTTCTACCGGGAGCAGTATCTCGACGCGTGTTCGACCTACCTGCGCGACCAGGAAGTCGCCGGCCTCGACATCGTCACCGACGGCGACTGCCGCTTCGACGCCGACGTCGCGGGTCACAACTGGTTTTCCTACGCGCCGTTGCGGATGAGCGGCTTCTCCGGCGCGAACTTCTACCGCGCAGGCGGCAAGGCGGGTTTTCCGCACAAGCCCGGCCACATCCTGCACGACGTGCTCGAGACGCGGATGATGCCGGACCTCACCGGGCCGGTCGGGCGCGGCACGCTGCAATACACCGCGGTCTGGAAGGCGGCGCAACGACTCACCACGCGGCCGGTGAAGTTCGGCACGATCATGCCCGAGCTGGTCGCGATGGCGGTCCGCGACCTCCACTACAAGGATCTGCGCAAGGCGATCCTCGCGATCAGCGATGCGCTCAACGAGGAGCTGCACGAGCTCGCCGACGCCGGCTGCAGGGTGATCCAGATGGAAGAACCGCAAATCCACCTGCTGGCCGCCAAGGGACTGGTCGACAAGGTTCTCAACCCCGATTTCATGGTCGAGGTGTTCAACAACACCGTGCGCGGCCTGCGCGCCAAGACCGAGATCTGGTGCCACACCTGCTGGGGCAACCCGGCGGCGCAGCGCCTGTTTGCGAAGACACCGACCTACGCGCCGGCGATCGAGCCGCTCTCGCGCATCGACGCCGACGTGATCACGTTCGAGACCTGCAGCTCCGGCGGCATGGATCTCGAGGCGATCGGCAAGGGCATCGAGGACAAGAAGATCTGCATCGGCGTGGTCGACCATCACACGTTGCAGGTGGAGACGCCCGACCAGGTAGCGGCGCTGGTGCGAAAGGCCCTCGAGCACATCCCGGCCGAGCGCCTGATCCTGGGATCCGATTGCGGCATGGGGCGCGAGGGCATGAGCCGGCGCCATGCGTTCTACAAGATGGTGTCGATCGTGCAGGGAACGAACCTGGTGCGGCGCGAGCGCAAGCTGCCCGAGGCAGCCTGCCTCGCCGCCGACGAAAAGTTTTCCATGGTGGAGGCGCTATGACTTTCAATCGCAGAAAGTTCGTCAAGGCGGCGGGCGCGACCGCGGCGGCATCCGCGCTCGGCTTTCCGGCAATCGTGCGTTCGCAGGCGCAGCCGATCCGCATCGGCCTGCTCACCATCAAGACCGGGGCGCTCGCCTCCGGCGGCATCGACATGGAGCGCGGGCTCACCATCTTCCTCAAGGAGAAGAACTACACGCTCGGCGGCCGCAAGGTCGAGCTGACCGTCGCCGACTCGGGCGGCGTGCCGGCGCAGGCGCGCACCAAGATGCAGGAGCTGGTCGAGCGCGAGCGCGTGCAGGCGGTGGTCGGGCCGCTCGCCGCGTTCGAGGCGCTGGCGATGGACGACTACATCCGCCAGGCGCAGATCCCGACGCTGCCGGTCGCCGGCGCCGAGGACATGACGCAGCGCAAGGCGAACCCGTGGTTCGTGCGCGCCACGTCCACGTCCGCGCAGTGCTCGTATCCGATCGCCGACTACGCCGCCAGGAACCTGAAGTACAAGCGCATCGCCGTCATCGCCGACGACTTCGCCTACGGCCACGAGCTGCTGGGCGGGTTCCACAAGGTGTTCGAGGATGCGGGCGGCACCGTGGTGCAGAAGCTGTTCTCGCCGCTCAACGCGCCCGACTACGGCAGCTACATCGCGCAGCTGAAGACCGACATCGATGCCGTGTTCCTCGGCTTCGCCGGCGGCAACGGCTTTCGCTTCTTCAAGCAGTACAACGAATACGGCATGAAGACGCCGATCCTCGGCGGGATGACGGCCTTCGACGAGGTCGCGGTGCGCAACATGGGCGATTACGCGCTGGGCGCGATCTCGAGCTGCTGGTACACCGCGCAGCTCGACAATCCGATCAACAAGCGCTTCGTCGAGACCTACCGCAAGGAGAACGGCTACGACCCAGGACAGTACGCTTCCGGCACCTACCTCTACGGCGAGGTGCTGGCGGCGGCGATCGGCGCGCTGAAGGGCAAGATCGAGGACAAGAACGCGTTCATCAAGGCGCTGCGCGCGGTACGCGTCGACACGCTACGCGGGCCGATCAAGTTCGACCAGTACGGAAACGTGGTCGGCAACATCTACATCCGCAAGGTCGAAAAGAAGGACGGCCGGCTGGTGAACACCAACATCCAGACGTACCCGGACGTCAGCCAGTTCTGGACCTACGACCCGAAGGAGTTCCTGAAGCACCCGGTCTGGTCCCGCGACTACCCGCCGATGAAGAGCTAGATCGCCGCTACCAGCAACAGCCCGCCCACCACGCCGCAGTTGACGAGCAGGTTGGAGAGGTGCAGGTGGCTGAGGAGCGGATCGCCGATGAGCCACCAGCGATGGAAGATGGCGCTGGCCGAGACGGTGAAAGCGACGAGCAGCGCGGAGGCAAGGGGTCGGCACAGGTCGAGCGCGAGCAAGGACGCCCCGGTGAACTGCAACGCGAGTCCGGCGGTCAATACCAGACGGGCGCGCGGAACGCGGTAGGCGAGCATCCGCTCCAGGTGCTGGCGGAACTTCCAGCCGGCGTTGCGGATCCCGGTGGCGAGGAAGGCGAACGCCAGCAGGAGCTGCCCCGCGGCCTGCAAGGGCGTGTGGTCCTGAAACATGGAAGCAGTTTATAGTCGTATTTCTGGAGGAGTGAAGGCATGGCCAAGCAACGCATCAGTTACGTCCCTCTCGAGGGCATGGACGCGGACATGCGCAAGGAGATGGAGCGCTGCCAGCGCGAGGGCACGCCGCGACCCGAGAGCTCGGCGGTCCGCGCCCACGTCAAGGCCGCTTTCTGGTTCTTCGCCAACGCCTGGCGCGACCTGTTCAAGAACGGCGTGCTCGATCATCCGATCAAGGAGCTGTGCCGCCTGTACATTTCGCGCTCGGTGCAGTGCGACTACTGCGGCAACCAGCGCTCGGTGAAGGCGGCCGGCGCCGGCATGATCGAGGACGACGTCAAGGATCTGCTCAACTTCGAGAAGTCGACGCGCTACTCCGACCGGCAGAAAGCGGCGCTGGCGTACGCCGAGGCGATCGCCTGGCACCTGGACACCGATGACGCGTTCTGGGAGCGCATGCACCGCCATTTCAGCGAGCCGGAGCTGGTCGAGCTCGGCTGCATGATCGGCCTGACGCTCGGACAGCAGAGCTGGCTGCGCCTGCTCAACATCGATCACCACCAGGTGCTCGCGGGAACGGCGGCTTCGATGGCGCCCGGCTACGAAACCGCCGAGGAGCTGCGCCGCTCGAAGTCCGACCCGCAGTACTGGGCCAAGCAGAGGCGCGCATGAAAAAACTCCTCGCGCTCGCCGCGGCGCTGTTCGTCGGCGCCGCCGGCGCGCAGACCTATCCGTCGAAGGCGATCAGGATCATCGTGCCGTTCACGCCGGGCAGCGCGACCGACGTCATGGGGCGGCTGGTGAGCGAGCGGCTCAACGCAGCGTGGGGCCAGCCCGTGATCGTCGAGAACAGGCCGGGCGCGGGCGGCTCGATCGGCATCCGCGAGACCGCGCGCGCCGAGCCGGACGGCTATACGTTCGTACTGGTGTCTTCCGGACACGCCGTGAACCACGTGCTGTACAAGGACCTCGGCTACGACACGCTGAAGGACTTCGCCGCGGTCGCGATGCTCGGCAGCCTGCCGAGCGTGCTCATCGTCCCGCCCAACTCGCCGGTGAATTCGGTGAAAGAGCTGGTGGCGATGCTGAAAGCGAAGCCCGGCCAGTACAACTACGCCAGCGCCGGCGTGGGCAGCGGTGCGCACGTCAGCCTGGAGAAATTCAACGTCGCTGCCGGCGTGAAGGCGGTCCACGTGGCGCTCAAGGGCACGCCGCCGATCCTGACCGAGACGATGGCCGGCCGCGTCGAGTACGCGATGGTGCCCGCGGTATCGGGGATGGGCCCGGTGCGGGACGGCAAGGTGAAGCCGCTTGCCGTGACGACCAGCAAGCGGGTTGCGGCGCTTCCCAGCGTGCCGACCCTGGGCGAAGCCGGCCTCCCGGCCGGGGAATCGACTTTCTGGCTGGCATTGCTCGCGCCGGCCAAGACGCCGCAGGAGATCATCACCAAGGTCAACGCCGAAGTGAATCGGGCCTTGGGCGCTCAGGACATGGTCGATCGCCTGGCGAAGCTCGGTACCGATCCGATGCCGATGACCCCGGCGCAATCCGATGCCTTCATCGCGCACGAATATCACGAGCTCGGCAAGATCATGCGCGACGCCGGGCTCAAACCGCAATAACAAAACCCCAGGAGGAGCTCCATGCAGCAACTGAAATCGGCTTTACTTGCCGCATTGCTGATTGTCGGCGTGCCGGCGGCGCACGCGCAGTCCTGGCCGACCAAGAACGTGCAGCTGGTGGTCGCCTTCACCCCGGGCAGCGCGGTCGACATCGTCGGGCGCATCGTCGCCGAGAGGCTTTCGCAGATGTGGGGCCAGCCTGTCGTTGCCGACAATCGGGCCGGTGCCGGCGGCTCGATCGGCTCCGCGGTGGTGGCGCGCGCGGCGCCGGACGGCTACACGCTGCTGGTGACGTCCAACGCGCATATCGTCAACCCGTCGATCTTCGCCAAGCTGCCCTACGACACGCTGAAGGACTTCACCGATATCGCGCTCTTCGTCGAGCAGCCGAACGTGATGGTGGTCTCGAGCGAGTCGCGCTACAAGACGCTCAAGGACCTGGTCGACGCGGCGAAGGCCAAGCCCGGCAGCCTCAACATCGGCCACGCAGGCATCGGCAGCGGCACGCACCTGAACACCGAGAAGTTCATCGCTGCGGCCGGCATCAAGGTGGTGGAAGTGCCGTTCAAGGGCACGCCTGAAGTCGTCGCCGCGATCCTGAGCGGCAACGTCGACGCCTACTGGGCGCCGATTTCCGCCGCCCAGTCGTTCGTGAAGAACGGCAAGGTGCGGCCGCTCGCGGTCAGCACGGCCAAGCGCAACCCGACGATGGCCAACGTGCCGACCACCGCGGAGGCGGGGGTGAAGGGCGCGGATTCCTCGTTGTGGGTCGCGCTCTGGGGACCGGCGGGCATGAGCCCCGATCTGGTGAACAAGATCAACGGCGACGTGCGCAAGGCGCTCCACGACCCGGCGACGAAAAGCAGGCTCGAGAATCTTGGCAACACGACCGCCGATCTCTCGCCGGCGGAATTCGCGACGCTCGTGCGCGAGGAGCTCGACACCACGCGCCGCCTGCTGCAGGCGGCCGGCGTCAAGCCGCAGTAAGCATGCGCTTCAGCGGAACTCCGGTGAGCCGCTGGAGTTCCTCGAAGCTCAGTCCATCGACCGTTTCGACGACGTGGAGCCCGTCGGGCTTCACGTCGATCACGGCCAGGTCCGTGTAGATCCGGTTCACGCAGCGCGCGCCGGTGAGCGGGTAGCTGCAGCGCTCGACGATCTTGCTCTCGCCCTTCTTCGTCAGGTGCTCCATCATCACCAGCACCTTCTTCGCGCCGACCGCGAGATCCATCGCGCCGCCGACCGCCGGGATCGCATCCGCTCCGCCGGTGTGCCAGTTGGCGAGATCGCCTGCGACCGAAACCTGAAAAGCGCCGAGCACGCAGAAGTCGAGGTGCCGGCCGCGGATCATGGCGAACGAATCCGCGTGGTGGAAGTACGAGCCGCCGGTGAGCAGCGTCACCGGCTCCTTGCCGGCATTCATCAGGTCTTCGTCTTCCTCGCCGGCCGCGGGGCGGGGGCCGATGCCGAGCACGCCATTCTCGCTGTGCAGGATGATCTCGCGCCCCTTCGGCAGATGATCGGCGACCAGGGTCGGCAGGCCGATGCCGAGATTGACGATCGAGCCGTCGGGAATGTCGCGCGCCACGCGCGCCGCCATCTGGTTGCGATCGAGCTTTTTCATCAGGCCGCTTTCTGCAGTGGCGCGGCGATCTTCACCACGCGCTTCACGAAAATGCCCGGCGTGACCACCATCTCCGGATCGAGCGCGCCGAGCTCGACCGTTTCGCGGACCTGTACCACGGTGCATTTCGCCGCGCTCGCCATGATCGGCGCGAAATTGCGCGCGGTCTTGCGGTAGGTCAGGTTGCCCCAGCGGTCGGCGCGATCGGCCTTGATGAGGGCGTAGTCGGCATGGATCGGGAACTCGAGCACATAGTCGCGATCGCCGATGCGGCGGGTTTCTTTTCCCTCGGCGAGCTTGGTGCCGAACGCGGTCGGCGTGTAGAACCCGCCGACGCCGGCGCCGGCGGCACGGATGCGCTCCGCGAGCGTCCCCTGCGGCACCAGCTCGAGCTCGAGCTCGCCGGCGCGGTAGAGCGCGTCGAAGTGCCACGAGTCGGCCTGGCGCGGAAACGAGCAGAGGATCTTCTTCACCCGCTTCGCTTTCAGCAGCGCGGCGAGGCCCGTGTCGCCGTTGCCGGCGTTGTTGTTGACGATGGTCAGGTCGCGCGCGCCCTGGGCGATCAGTGCGTCGATCAGGGCGGCGGGCATGCCGGCGTTGCCGAAGCCGCCGATCATTACCGTCGCGCCATTCGGCATGTCGGCGAGGGCTGCTTCAGCGGTGGGGAAGAGCTTGTCGATCACGAGGGCGAAAATTATCGCACTGCACTGCCGCATGAATCTTCTCACCTTTCACTTCTAGTTCATTCTGTAAGCCATTGAAATACATGAAGTCATAACTCGAAGAATACGCGTAATAAAACGCGCCTAAGTGGTTGTCAGGCCTAGAAAATAAGCTTGACCAGCCGATCGAATCCCCAGTAGAGTGGAAAAAGGTAGGAAAAAGTGGCACAAACAGCCATAAGAGGCATATGGGAGCAGCGTTTCACGGAGCGGCGGTCATTACGCTCGACGCCAAGGGTCGCATCGCGATTCCCACGCGTCATCGCTCCGCATTGCTGGATGCGGACGCGGGGTTGGTGCTCACTGCGCATCCCGACGGCTGCGTTCTCATCTATCCGATCGCAGAGTGGGAGCCGGTTCGCGCAAAGGTCGAGGGGTTCCCGAGCTTCAATCCGCAGGCGAGCTGGTGGAAGCGCCTGCTGCTCGGCTTCGAGGAGCACGTCTCGCCCGACGGCTCGGGCCGCATCCTGCTTCCGGCCGCGCTGCGCGCGCACGCCGCTCTCGAGAGGGAGGCCATGATGGTCGGCCAAGGTCGCTACTTCGAGCTCTGGGATTCCGGCGTCTGGTCGACGAAACTTGCTCAGGCGCTCGCGCATACCGGCACGCCGCCTCCAGGGATGGAGGATTTCTCGCTGTGAGCCCCGATGCACCGTCCGGTCCTCGAGCAGGAAGCGGTCGCGGCACTGGCGCTGAAGCCCGGGGGCACCTATGTCGACGGCACGTTCGGGCGGGGCGGGCACAGCCGCGCAATCCTGGCGCGGCTCGGGCCGCGCGGGCGGCTGATCGCGCTCGATCGCGACCCGGATGCGGCGGCGGCGGCACGCGAAATCGCCGATCCTCGCTTTACGTTCTTCCGCACCAGCTTCTCGGACCTGTCGGCGCTGCCACCGCGGGTCGACGGCATGCTGTTCGACCTCGGCGTCTCGTCGCCGCAGCTCGACGACCCGACGCGCGGTTTTTCCTTTCGCGCCGACGGCCCCCTGGACATGCGCATGGACCCGGCTTCCAGCCCCAGCGCCGCTGAATGGCTCGCCACCGCCGAACAACAACAAATAACGGAGGTCATCCGGGACTATGGCGAAGAACGGTTTGCTAAACAGATTGCAGCGGCGATTGTTGATGCTCGCCGCCGCGAACCGCTCCTCCGTACCCGCCAACTGGCCGATCTCGTGGCTAAGACGGTCCGGACACGCGAGTCGGGCCAGGACCCGGCGACGCGCACCTTTCAGGCTGTACGGATTCACGTCAATCGGGAGCTTGAGGAAGTGTCGCTGATGCTTCCCCGGGCGGTGACGCGCCTCGCCGAGGGCGGGCGCCTTGCCGTCATCAGCTTCCACTCGCTCGAGGACCGCATCGTCAAGCGGTTCATGCTGAACCTGGCCCGGCCGGAAGTGCCTCGCGAGCTGCCCTTGCGCGCCAGCGAGATGCCGCAACCGGTCCTCACCATCGTGGGGCGCGCGCAGCGTGCGTCCCCGGAAGAAACAAGAAGAAATCCGCGGGCGCGAAGCGCCACCCTCCGGGTGGGCGAGCGAACCGCGGTCCCCTATTCCTCTTCACGAATCGAGCCCGGCGCCTGGTGGCGAAACTGAACCTCCTCCTCCTCGCGGTTCTCGTCGCCTGTGCGCTCGGGCTCGTCACCTCGCAGCACAAGGCGCGCAAGCTCTTTACCGACCTCGAGCGCGAGCACAACCGCGCGCGCGAGCTCGACGTGGAGTACGGGCGCCTGCAGCTCGAAGCGAGCACCTGGGGGCTGCATGCTCGCGTCGAACGGATCGCCAAGGGTGCGCTCGGCATGCGGCCTGCCGACGCGCGCAGGACGCGCCTCACCGGCCGAGACGCCTCGCGGTGAGCGCGGCCGCCCAGGGCCTCGTCAGGCTGCCCGTCTGGCGCGCCCGCTTCGTCCTCGCGGTGCTCGGCCTGGCCTTCGGCGTGCTTGCCGCGCGCTCGGTCTACCTGCAAGCGCTGAAGACCGATTTCCTGCAGGAGAAGGGCGACGCCCGCTACTCGCGCGTCATCGACATACCGGCGACCCGCGGCCGCGTCCTCGATCGCAGCGGCGATGCGCTGGCGGTGTCGACGCCGGTCAAGTCGATCTGGGCGATCCCGGCCGACGTCGAGCTCTCGCGGGAGCAGCGTCGCAAGCTTTCTGCATTGTTGAACATGGACTCCGTGGAGCTGGGGAAGAAGCTCGGTTCTTCCAAGGATTTTGTTTACCTCAAGCGGCAAGTGTCGCCCGATACCGCGCACGCGATCGCAACGCTCGCCATCCCGGGGGTCTACCAGCATCCGGAATACCGGCGCTACTACCCGGGCGGCGAAGTCACGGCGCACGTCCTGGGTTTCACCGGCGTCGACGATCGCGGCCAGGAGGGTGTCGAGCTGGCGCACGAGGCGACGCTCGGCGGCAAGGCGGGCAGCCGCCGGGTCATCAAGGACCGCCTGGGCCACATCGTCGAGGACGTGGAATCGATCCGCGCCGGGCAGGACGGCGTCGACCTGCAGCTCTCCATCGACGGCAAGCTGCAGAGCCTTGCGTACGGCGCGCTGAAGAGCGCGGTCGCGGCGAACCGGGCCAAGGCCGGCGGCATCATCGTCATCGACGTGCGCAGCGGCGAGATCCTGGCGCTCGCCAACGTTCCCTCGTTCAACCCCAACAATCGGGCGAAGCTGACCGGGGCGCAGCTCCGCAACCGGGTCATCACCGACCTTTTCGAGCCGGGGTCGACCCTGAAGCCCTTCACCATCGCGCTGGCGCTGGAAAGCGGCAAGGTCGGCCCCTCGACCCGCATCCCGACCGCGCCGGGCACCCTCGCCATCGGCGGCTACACGATCCGCGACGTGCACCCGGCGGCGAGCATGAGCGTCGCCCAGATCGTGCAGAAATCCTCAAACGTCGGCGCGGCCAAGCTGGCGCTGGCGATGCCGCGCGAGAGCATGTGGGACCTTTTCCGCCGCGCCGGCTTTGGCACCGCCCCGACGCTCGGTTTCCCCGGGGCGGCGGCCGGCAAGCTCCATCCGTACAAGACCTGGAAGCCGGTGGAGCAGGCCACCATGGCCTACGGCCACGGCATCTCCCTCAGCCTGGTGCAGCTCGCACGGGCCTACACAATGTTTGCGCGGGATGGGGAATTGGTACCGCTGTCGCTGGTCAAAACAGGCGCAGTGGCAGGCGGGGAGAAGGTGATATCCACGGAAACGGCACGCGCGGTGCGCGCCATGCTGGAGCTTGCGGTCCAGCCCGGCGGCACGGCGCCGCGCGCGCGCATCCCCGGCTGGCGTGTCGCGGGCAAGACCGGCACCGCCCACAAACAGGAAAACGGCGGCTATGCGGCCGACAAGTACCTCGCGTCGTTCGTCGGCCTTGCGCCGGTTTCCGAGCCGCGCCTGGTGATCGCCGTGATGATCGACGAGCCGGCCGCGGGCCAGCACTACGGCGGCTCGGTCGCCGCGCCGGTCTTCGCCCAGGTGATGCAGGGTGCCCTGCGCCTGATGGGCGCCGCGCACGATGCCCCCCTCGACCCGATCGAGATGCCCAGCGAAGCCGATGAGGCCAGGGAAAGTACGTGATCGCGTGGCCAACGATACCGCCAAGCAGCTGTTCGCACGCCTCGCGGCCGAAGGCGCGATGATCGCCGCCCTTGCCGCCGACAGCCGTCGCTGCGCGCCCGGGGTGGCCTTCTTCGCCTATCCGGGCGAGATGGCCGACGGCCGCGCCTATATCGGCGAGGCAGTCCGCCGAGGCGCTGCGGCGATCGTGTGGGAGGCATCCGGCTTCGCCTGGCGCGACGAATGGCGCGTGCCGAACGCCCCGGTTCCCGGGCTCAAGCAGCAAGCCGGCGCGCTCGCCGCGCAATTCCACGGCCGGCCTTCGGAGGCGCTCTGGATGTGCGGCGTCACCGGCACCAACGGCAAGACCTCCTGCAGCCAATGGATTGCCGCCGCGCTCGGCCGGCGCGGCGCAAAGACGGGGGTCATCGGCACGCTCGGCGCGGGATTCCCGCGCTCGCTCGCGCCGCTTTCCAACACGACGCCCGATGCGCTCGAGATCCAGCGCCTGCTGAGGGAAATGCGCGACCAGGGCGCCGAGGCGGTGGCGATGGAGGTGTCCTCGCACGGCCTCGCCCAGGGGCGGCTGAACGGCGTCTCCTTCGACTGCGCCCTGTTCACCAATCTCTCGCACGATCACCTCGACTACCACGGCACGATGCAGGCCTACGGCGACGCGAAAGCGAAGCTGTTCGAGACCGATGGGCTGGAGGCGGCGGTCCTCAACCTCGACGACGCGATGGGCGTGCGCCTCGCGCAAGCGGCCAGGGCGCACGGCCTGCGCGTCATCGGCTATGGTTTCGCGGCCGCCGCGCCGGCCGCGGTCGACCAGTATCTGCCGGCGAGCCTGCTCGCCGCGGAGCACACCCGCCAGGTCGGCCGCTTCAACGTCGCCAATGCGCTGGGCGTGCTCGGCTGCCTGCTCGCCTTCGGGCTCGGGTCGAAGGAGGCGATGGCGTTGATCGCCGACCTGCCGCCGGTCCCGGGACGCATGGAGCGGGTCGCCGACGCGCCGCTGGTCGTCGTCGACTATGCGCACACGCCCGACGCGCTGGAGAAAGTCCTCACCGCCTTGCGGCCGCTGGCCGCGGAGCGGGGCGGCAGGCTCGCCATCGTCTTCGGCGCAGGCGGCGACCGCGACCCGAGCAAGCGCCCGCTGATGGGCGAGGTGGCTAAGCGGCTCGCCGACCGGGTGCTGGTGACTTCGGACAACCCCCGCGGCGAGGATCCGCTGGCGATCATCCGGCAGATCGGCGTCGCCGACAGCGAGGCCGATCGCCGCCGGGCGATCGAGAAGGCGATCGTCGAGTCGGCGCCCAGCGACGTCGTCCTGATCGCCGGCAAGGGCCACGAGGACTACCAGGAAATCGCCGGCAAGCGGCTGCCGTTCTCCGACGCGGCGGCGGCCCGCGCCGCCGTGGCGATGCGAGGGAAGAAATGATGAGCATTCAAGACGCCGCCACGATGGTGAAAGGCAAGGCGAGCGGCGGCAATCCCGTCTTCAACGGCGTCTCGACCGATACGCGCACGGTGAAAGCGGGCGAGCTGTTCGTCGCTCTGCGCGGCGAGCGCTTCGATGGTCATGGTTTCCTCGATCAGGCGAAGAGCGCGGGCGCGCTCGCGGCGATGGTCGACCGTAACTTCGCCGGCACGCCGCCGATGCCGGCGATCGTCGTCGACGACACCAAGCTCGCGCTCGGTGCGCTGGCGAGCGGCTGGCGCGCGCGCTTCGCACCGATGCTGATCGCGGTGACCGGCTCCAATGGCAAGACCACGGTGAAGGAGATGCTGGCGTCGATCCTCCGGCGTCACGCCGGCGAGGATGCGGTGCTCGCTACCGCCGGCAATCTCAACAACGACATCGGCTTGCCGCTCACGCTGCTCAAGCTGGAAGCGCGCCACCGCTGCTGCGCCATCGAGCTCGGCATGAACCACAAGGGCGAGATCGCCACCCTCGCTGATATTGCTAGGCCGACCGTAGCGCTGGTGAACAACGCGCAGCGCGAGCACCTCGAGTTCATGAAGTCGGTCGACGAGGTGGCGGCGGAAAACGCCAGCGTCTACGGCGCGCTGCCCGAGCAGGGAATCGCGGTCGTGAACGCCGACGATGCGCACGCCGACTACTTCCGCAAGGCGGCCGGCAAGCGCCGCGTGGTCGACTTCGGCATCGAAAACAGAGCGCTCGTCAGCGGCGGCTACTCGCTCAAGGCGCTGCAGAGCGAGATCGACATTCGCACCCCGGCGGGCGAGGCGCAGGCGACGCTCGCGATTCCGGGGCTGCACAACGTGCGCAACGCGCTCGCGGCGGCGGCTTGCGCGCACGCGGCGGGAATCGGCGTGCAGAGCATCGGCGAGGGCTTGACGGCCTTCCGCCCGTACACCGGCCGGCTGCAGGTGAAAAACGCGAAGAGCGGCGCGACCGTCATCGACGACACCTACAACGCCAACCCCGACTCGGTGCGCGCAGCGATCGATGTCCTCGCCGCGTGCCCGGCGCCCACGGTGCTGGTCCTCGGCGACATGGGCGAGGTGGGCGAGCAGGGCGCCGAGTTCCACCGCGAGGTCGGCTCGTACGCCCTTTCAAAGAAGATCACGAACCTGCTTGCGATCGGCGAAGCGACCCGGCACGCGGTGGAGGCGTTCGGCAAGGGCGGCCGGCACTTCGATTCGATCGAAGCGCTGCTGTCGAGCATTGAAGGCAAGAGCATTCTCGTCAAAGGCTCGCGCTTCATGAAGATGGAGCGCGTGGTCGCGGCGCTGACCGGCGCCGCCGCAGGAGGGCACTGATGCTGCTCGAGCTCGCGCAATGGCTCGCCAAGGACGTGCGGCTGTTCAACGTTTTCGGCTACATCACGCTGCGCGCCGTGCTCGCCTGCCTGACCGCGCTCGCCGTGTCCCTGATCCTCGGGCCGTACGTGATCCGCAAGCTCACCGCCTACAAGATCGGCCAGGCGGTGCGCGACGACGGCCCGCGCTCGCATCTGACGAAAGCCGGCACGCCGACCATGGGCGGCGCGCTGATCCTGGTCTCGATCGTGCTCACGACGCTGCTCTGGGGGGACCTGCGCAACCGCTTCGTCTGGGTGGTGCTGCTGGTCACGCTCGCCTTCGGCATCGTCGGCTGGATCGACGACTACCGCAAGGTCGTGCACCGCAACCCGAAGGGCCTTTCGGCCAAGGCGAAGCTGTTCTGGCAGTCGCTGATCGGCCTTGCCGCCGCGTGCTACCTCGCCTACCTGTCTCAGGGGATACCGGCGCTCAACGAGCTGATCGTGCCGTTCTTCAAGTTCGTCGCCTATCCGCTCGGCACCGCCGGCTTCGTCGTGCTGACTTTCTTCGTCATCGTCGGCACTTCCAACGCGGTCAACCTCACCGACGGCCTCGACGGCCTCGCCATCATGCCGACGGTGATGGTCGGCAGCGCGCTCGGCATCTTCGCCTACGTCGCCGGCCACGCCGTGTTCTCGAAGTACCTCGGCATCCCCTACATCGTCGGCGCCGGCGAGCTGGGGGTGATCTGCGGCGCGATCGCCGGCGCGGGGCTCGGCTTCCTCTGGTTCAACGCCTACCCGGCGGAAGTGTTCATGGGCGACGTCGGCGCGCTCTCGCTCGGCGCGGCGCTCGGCACGATCGCCGTGATCGTGCGGCAGGAAATCGTGCTGTTCATCATGGGCGGCGTGTTCGTCGCCGAGACGCTGTCGGTGATGATCCAGGTGCTGTACTTCAAATGGAGCGGCGGCAAGCGCATCTTCCGCATGGCGCCGCTGCACCACCACTACGAGCTCGAGGGCTGGAAGGAGAGCCAGGTGGTGGTGCGCTTCTGGATCATCACCATGATGCTGGTCCTGTTCGGCCTCTCGACGCTCAAGCTCCGATGATGCGCGAGCCCGCCTTCTCGCTCCTTTCCAGGCCGACGCCTTCCTCCCTGAAGGGAAAAAGGATTCTGGTGCTCGGTCTCGGCGACACCGGTCTGTCCATGGCGCGCTGGGTCGAGCGCCACGGCGGCACGGCACGCGTCGCCGATACCCGTGCTTCTCCTCCTCGCAAGAAAGATTTTTCCGGCGAGCTGCACGCAGGCCCCTTTGCGGCTTCGCTGCTTGACGGCGTCGACCTGGTCTGCATCAGCCCGGGGCTGTCGCTCGAGGACGAAGTGGTGCGCCGCGCGGTCGCGAAGGGCATCCCGGTGCTCGGCGACGTCGAGCTCTTCGCGTGGCAGAACACGGCGCCGGTGCTGGCGGTGACCGGTACCAATGGCAAGAGCACCGTGACCGCACTCGTCGGCCATCTGCTGCGCAGCGCCGGCGTCGATTGCGAGGTCGCGGGCAACATCGCGCCGCCCGTGCTGGATGCGGCGCTGAAAAGGAAAACTCCGCCCGCGGCATGGGTGCTCGAGCTTTCCAGCTACCAGCTCGAGACCACGTGGTCGCTCGCGCCGCGCGCGGCGACGATGCTCAACCTCAGCGAGGATCACTTCGACCGCTACGCCGGCCTCGACGACTACGGCGCGGCCAAGGCGCGCGTCTTCATGGGCGCCGGCGTGCAGGTCCTGAATCGCGACGACGAGCGCTCGCGCGCCATGGCGCTGCCCGGGAAGAAGGTCGTGACCTTCGGCCTGGACGCACCGCGCGGCGATGACTATGGCGTTTCCGGCGGCAACCTGGTGCGCGGCAAGAAGCAGATCCTGCCGGTGGCCGACCTGCCGATCCGCGGCACGCACAACGTCGCCAACGCTCTCGCCGCCTGCGCCCTGGCCGGCGCCCTCGATGCGCCTCCGACGGGATTGAGGACTTTCAGGGGCCTTGCGCACCGGCTGGAGTTGGTGGCGACCCGGCGCGGCGTCGAGTGGTACGACGATTCCAAGGGCACCAACGTCGGCGCGACCGTCGCCGCGCTGCGCGGCCTGGGCAAGAAAACGGTGCTGATCCTCGGCGGCGAGGGCAAGGGCCAGGATTTCACGCCGTTGCGCGAGCCGGTCGCGCGCTTTGCCGTGAAGGTGCTTCTGATCGGCCGCGATGCGCCGCAGATCGCGGAAGTCGTGGGCGGCGAGCGCTGCCGCACCCTCGAGGAAGCCGTCGAGAAAGCCGCCCAGGTGTCCGCGGAGGCGGTGCTGCTCTCGCCTGCGTGCGCGAGCTTCGACATGTTCCGCGACTACAAGCATCGCGGCGACGCGTTCGCAGCAGCGGTAAAGGGCCTGTCTGCGTGAGCCAGACCTACGTCTTCGCGCGCAATGCGCCCGACGCCGAATACGACCGCTCGCTCGCCTGGGCGGCGTTGCTGCTCGCGACCTGCGGGCTGGTGATGGTCTACTCGTCGTCGATCGCGACCGCGGAGGCGAGCCGCTACACCGGCTACAACGCTGCGTGGTATCTCGCGCGGCACGGCGTATTCCTGTCGATCGCGCTCGCGGCGGCGATCGGTGTTTTCCTCGTCCCGGTCCGCTTCTGGCAGAGCGTCGCGCCGTGGGCCTTTCTTGGCGCCCTCGCGCTGCTCGTCGCGGTGCTGATTCCCGGTCTCGGCCGCGAGGTGAACGGCGCCCGGCGCTGGCTCGACCTGCCGTTCGTCGGCATCCAACCCTCGGAACTGATGAAGCTCGCCGTGGTGCTCTACGCGGCGGACTACACGGTGCGCAAGCACGCGGTGATGAAGAGCTTCAAGCGCGGCCTGCTGCCGATGCTCGGGGTGATGCTGCTGGTCAGCTGGCTGCTGCTGCGCGAGCCCGATTTCGGCGCGCTGGTGGTGATCGCCGTCACGGCGTTCTGCATGCTCTTCCTCGGCGGCATGAATGGCCGCCACTTCCTCGCGCTGGTCGGCATGCTCGCCGCCGGCTTCGTGCTGCTCGTCGTCTCCTCGCCGTACCGGATGCAGCGCATCTTCGGCTTCATGGATCCCTGGTCCGATCCGTTCGGCAAGGGCTACCAGCTCTCGCACGCGCTGATCGCGTTCGGCCGCGGCGAATGGCTCGGCGTCGGCCTCGGCGCGAGCGTCGAGAAGCTGCACTACCTGCCCGAGGCGCATACCGACTTCCTGCTCGCGGTGGTCGCCGAAGAGCTCGGCTTCGCCGGCATTGCCCTGGTGATCACGCTCTTCGTCTGGATCGTCGCGCGCGCCTTCGCCATCGGCCGTCAGGCCTGCCTGCGCGATCGCCACTTCGCCGCGCTCGCCGCGCAGGGCATCGGCGTCTGGATCGGCTTCCAGGCGCTCATCAACATGGGCGTGAACATGGGGCTGCTGCCGACCAAGGGCCTCACGCTGCCGCTGATGAGCTATGGCGGCTCGGGGCTGCTGGTGAACTTTGTCGCGCTCGCGATCCTGCTCAGGATCGATTGGGAGAACCGCCAGCTCGCGCGAGGACTCCACGCCTGATGCCGAACACCATCCTCATCATGGCGGGCGGCACCGGCGGCCACATCTTCCCCGGACTCGCGGTGGCGGCCGAGATGCGCGCCGCGGGCTGGGACGTCGTCTGGATGGGCGGACGCGGCGGCATGGAAGAGCGGCTGGTGCCGAAGCACGGCTATCAGACCGCATGGATCCGGGCGAAGGCCGCGCGCGGCAAGGGGCTGCTGCAGAAGCTGCTGCTGCCCGCGAACCTTCTCTACGCCTTCTGGGAGAGTGCGCGCCACATCCGCCGCATCCAGCCGAGCGTGGTGCTCGGCCTCGGCGGCTACGTCGCTTTCCCGGGCGGAATGATGGCGTCGCTTCTCAACAAGCCGCTCGCGCTGCACGAGCAGAACGCCATTGCCGGGCTCACCAACAAGGTGCTGTCCATCGTCTGCGACAAGGTCATGCAGGCCTTTCCTGAAACCCTGAAGGGCGCGGAATGGACCGGCAACCCGGTACGCGCCGGTATTTCTTCTTTGGCGCTGCCTGAAAAAAGATTCCAGGACCGTACCGGCCCGCTGCGTGTCCTCGTCGTCGGCGGCAGCCTCGGCGCGCAAGCCCTGAACGAGGTCCTGCCGAAGGCGATCGCACTGCTGCCGGAGAAGCCGCACGTGGTCCACCAGGCGGGCGAGAAGCATCTCGCCACCCTGCAAGCCAACTATGCCGCCGCCGGCGTTCAGGGCGAGCTGATCGCCTTCATCGACGACATGGCGGAGGCCTATGCGCAGGCTGACCTGGTGATCTGTCGCGCGGGCGCGGTGACGGTGTCCGAGCTCGCGGCGGGCGGGCTGGCGAGCGTTCTGGTGCCTTTCCCGCACGCGGTCGACGACCACCAGACCGCGAACGCCAAGTTCCTCTCCGAGCGCGGCGCCGCGATCCTCATCCAGCAGCGCGACCTGTCCGCCGAGAAGCTCGCCGCGCTGATCGGTTCGCTCGATCGCGCCAAGCTGCTCGCGATGGCGAAGCAGGCGAGGGCGCTCGGCAAGCCGGACGCGGCGCGCATCGTCGCCGAACGATGCATGAGGCTCGCCGCATGAAACACAAAGTGCGGCACATCCACTTCGTCGGCATCGGCGGCGCCGGGATGAGCGGCATCGCCGAAGTGCTGCTCAACCTCGGTTATCAGGTGAGCGGCTCGGACCTGTCGGAGAACGCGGCCACCCGGCGCCTGAAGGGATTGGGCGCGAAGGTCTCCATCGGCCACGCCGAGAAGCAGGTCGACGGCGCCGATGCGGTCGTCGTCTCCTCGGCGGTGCAAGCCGACAATCCTGAAGTGATCGCGGCGCGCAGCAAGCGCGTGCCGCTCGTGCCGCGAGCGCTCATGCTCGCCGAGCTGATGCGCCTGAAGCAGGGCATCGCCATCGCCGGCACGCACGGCAAGACCACGACCACCAGCCTGGTCGCGAGCGTGCTCGCCGAAGGCGGGCTCGACCCGACCTTCGTCATCGGCGGGCGCCTGAACGCCGCCGGCTCGAACGCCCGCCTCGGCGCGGGCGACTTCATCGTCGTCGAGGCCGACGAGTCCGACGCCTCGTTCCTGCACCTGCAGCCGGTGATCGCCGTCGTCACCAACATCGACGCCGATCACATGGAGACCTACGAGCACGACTTCAGCAAGCTGAAGCAGGCCTTCGTCCAGTTCCTGCAGAACCTGCCTTTCTACGGCGCCGCGGTGCTGTGCATCGACGATCCGGTGGTGCGCGAGATCCTGCCGCAGGTCTCGAAGCCGGTGCTCACCTATGGAACGGCCGACGACGCTGCGGTCGGCGCGAGCTCGGTCCGGCACGACGGCGGCAGGATGCGCTTCCGCGCCCGCCGCGCGTCCGGCAAGCCGCTCGACGTGACGCTCAACCTGCCGGGGCAGCACAACGTGCTCAATGCGCTCGCCGCGATCGCGGTGGCGACCGAGCTCGGCGTCGCCGATGCCGCGATCCAGAAGGCGCTGGCCGAATTCCGCGGCGTCGGCCGCCGCTTCCAGGTCTACGGCGAAGTCGCCGCGGCGGGCGGCGGCCGCTTCACGCTGATCGACGACTACGGCCACCACCCGGTCGAGATGGCGGCAACGCTCGCCGCGGTGCGCGGCGCCTTTCCCGACCGCCGCGTGGTGCTCGCCTTCCAGCCGCACCGCTACACGCGCACCCGCGACCTGTTCGAGGACTTCGTGCGCGTCCTGTCCACGGCCGACGCGCTGCTCCTCACGGACGTCTATTCGGCGGGCGAATCGCCGATCGTCGCCGCCGACGGCCGTTCGCTCGCCCGCGCGCTGCGCGTGGCCGGCAAGGTCGAGCCGCAGTTCGTCGACGACGTGGGCGCGCTTCCGGAAGCGATCCGGCGCGCGACTCGCGACGGCGATGTGGTCGTCACCATGGGAGCGGGGTCGATCGGCAATGTCCCCGCGCAACTGACATGAACACCTCATGGACATGAGCGACGCGAGCCACTTCAAGACGCTGCGCGGCCAGCTGAGGCGGGACGAGCCGATGGCGAGGCACGTGAGCTGGCGCGCCGGCGGGCCCGCCGACCGCTTCTATATCCCGGCCGACCTCGACGATCTCAGCGCGTTCCTCGGGCAGCTGCCGGAGGGCGAGCCGCTCCTCTTCGTCGGCCTCGGCTCCAACCTGCTGGTGCGCGACGGCGGCTGGCGCGGCACCGTGATCCTCACGCACGGCGCGAGCCGCCGCCCGGCGATGGACGGCGGCATGGTCTACGCCGAGGCCGGCGTCGCCAGCCCGAAAGCCGCGCGCTTCGCCGCCCAGCACCATCTCGAGGGCGCCGAGTTCCTCGCCGGCATTCCCGGCACGATCGGCGGTGCGCTGGCGATGAACGCCGGCTGCTACGGCGGCGAGACCTGGGACATCGTCGAGCGCGTGGCGATGATCGACCGCCACGGCAAGGTGACGCGGCGCTCGCGCGACGAGTTCGAAGTCGGCTACCGCCAGTGCAAGCCGAAGCCGGCGCGCAAGGAATGGTTCGCGGCGGCCTGGTTCAAGCTCAAGCCCGGCGACGGCGACACCTCGCGCGGCATCATGAAGGAGCTGCTCGCCCGGCGCATTGCCACCCAGCCGCTCTCGCTGCCGAACGCCGGCAGCGTGTTCCGCAACCCGCCGAAGGACCATGCGGCGCGGCTGATCGAGGCCTGCGGCCTGAAAGGCTTCGCCCGCGGCGGCGCGCGCGTCTCGGAGAAGCACGCCAACTTCATCGTCAATCCCGGCGGCGCCGGCAGCGCCGCCGATATCGAATGGCTGGTCAAGCACATCCGGCGGATGGTCTACCAGATGAAGGGCGTCGTTCTTTCCACCGAGGTGCGCGTGGTGGGAGAGCCGGCATGAACTTCGGCAAGGTTGCCGTGCTGATGGGCGGCAAATCCGCGGAGCGCGACGTCTCGCTCAAGAGCGGAGGCATGGTGCTCGCCGCGCTTCGCAAGAAGGGCATCGACGCGCATCCGTTCGATCCCAGGGAGAGGGACGTCCAGGATCTGGCCAGGGAGCGCTTTGCGCGCGTTTTCATCGCGCTCCACGGACGCTTCGGCGAGGACGGCACCGTGCAAGGCGTCCTCGAATGGCTCGGCATCCCCTACACCGGCAGCGGCGTGCTCGCCTCGGCGCTGGCGATGGACAAGGTGCGCACCAAGCGGCTGTGGGCGGCGGAAGGCCTGCCCACGGCGGCTTACGAAGTCCTCGGCAAGGACAGCAATCTGAAGGCAGTCGCCAAGCGGCTCGGCGTGCCGCTGTTCGTCAAGCCGGCGAGTGAAGGCTCTTCGGTCGGCATGTCCAAAGTCAAGCGGGCCGGCGATCTCGAGGAAGCCTTTGCTCTCGCGGTGAACTACGACCCGGTCGTCATCGCCGAGAAGTTCATCGAGGGGCCGGAACTGACAGTCGCCATCGTCGGCGAGCGCGTACTGCCGATCATCAAGATCGAGACACCGCGCGAGTTCTACGACTACGAGGCCAAGTACATCGCCAACGACACGCGCTACCTCATCCCCTCCGGGCTGCCGGCCGCGAAGGAGAAGCAGATCCAAGCCCTGTCGCTGAAGGCGTTTCAGGCGCTCGGCTGCCGCGGCTGGGGACGCGTCGACTTGATGCTCGACAAGCGCGGGCGTCCGTTCCTGCTGGAAATCAACACCTCGCCGGGCATGACCGATCACTCGCTCGTGCCGATGGCCGCGAAGGCGGTCGGCATCGCCTACGAGGACCTGTGCGTGCGCATCCTGGAGATGGCGCATGTGGGATAACCCGCGCCTGCTGAACATGCTCGCCGGTTTCCTGGTCGGCCTGACCGGACTCGCGTTCGCGCTCGCCGGGCTGCAGCTCGCGATGCGCTCGCCCCTCTGGCCGGTGCGCGACGTGACCGTGCAGGGCAGTCTCGAGCACACCGCCCGCACCGAAATCGAGGCCGCGCTGCGCGGCCGGGTCGCCGGCAACTTCTTCTCGGTCGACGTCGTCGAGGTGCGCAATGCGCTGGAGCGCTTGCCGTGGGTGCGCCGCGCGGCGGTGCGCCGCGTCTGGCCCGACCGCCTCGAGGCGACGCTGGAAGAGCACGTGGCGCTCGCCTACTGGGGCGAGCGAGGCCTGGTCAACACCTTTGGCGAGCGCTTCAACGGCACGAGCGAGGCGCGGCTGCCGCGCCTGTCGGGCCCGCCGCGCAGCGAAGGCGAGGTCGCGCGCCGCTACGCGCGCTTCAACGAGATCGTCGCGCCGCTCGGCACGCGCGTCGAGGAAGTCATCCTCACGCCGCGGCTGGCGTGGCAGCTGCGCCTCGGCAGCGGCGTGCGACTCGCGCTGGGCCGCGACGCCGACGCCGCGCAGGTGCGCCTCGAACGCTTCGTGCAGGCCGCCGCCAAGGGAACGGCGCGCTACGACTACGTGGACCTGCGCTATCCCAACGGCTTCGCGCTGCGCATTCCGGATGGGAGGGGCTAGGCGAATGGCGCGCGACAACAAGAACCTGATCGTCGCTCTCGACATCGGCACCGCGAAAGTGGTGTGCCTGGTCGCCGAGCTGCGCGCCGACGGCGCGCTGGAAGTTCTGGGCCTGGGCAGCCACGAGTCGAAGGGCCTGAAGAAAGGCGTGGTGGTGAACATCGAAGCCACCGTGGCGGCGATCCAGCGCGCGCTGGAAGAGGCGGAGCTGATGGCCGACTGCAAGATCACGTCGGCTTTCGTCGGCATCGCCGGCAGCCACATCCGCAGCTTCAACTCGACCGGCATGGTGGCGATCAAGGAGCGCGAGGTAACGGCGCTCGATGTCGAGCGGGCGCTCGACACCGCGCGCGCGGTCAACATCCCGACCGACCAGCAGATCCTGCACGTGCTGCGCCAGGAATTCATCATCGACGGGCAGGAGGACGTGCGCGAGCCGATCGGCATGTCGGGCGTGCGCCTCGAAGTGAAGGTCCACATCGTCACCGGCGCGGTGGCGGCGGCGCAGAACATCATCAAGTGCGTGCGCCGCTGCGGCCTCGAGGTCAACGATCTCATCCTGCAGCCGCTCGCCTCGGCGCGCGCGGTGCTGCTCGAGGACGAGAAGGATCTCGGCGTCTGCCTGCTCGACGTCGGCGGCGGCACCACCGACGTCGCGATCTTCACCCACGGCGCCATCCGCCATACCGCCGTGGTGCCGATCGCCGGCGACCAGATCACCAACGACATCGCCATGGCGCTGCGCACGCCGACCGGCGACGCCGAGAACATCAAG
>Ga0134123_10000657_pt1 | contig 22803 bp, 19 predicted proteins | sample KB303_FD_96460 | JGI IMG/M metagenome (GOLD analysis project Ga0134123, IMG submission 96460) | Terrestrial soil microbial communities without Nitrogen fertilizer from Kellogg Biological Station, Michigan, USA - KB3-0-3 | ecosystem: Environmental > Terrestrial > Soil > Unclassified ...
GCGCAGCGCCTCCAGCGCCGTCTCGATCGCCGCGCGCTCCTCGGCGCCGACCAGCGAGGCCCCCTGCCCGAGCGCGCGCTCGACGTGGGTGATGACCGTGTCGGCCTCGTTGCGCGCCTCGATCAGCAGGCGGGCTTCGACATCGGCTTCCGCGAACGTGAACGACTCCTCGACCATCCGCTCGACGTCCGTCTCCGAGAGGCCGTAGGTCGGCTTCACCTCGATCGCCGAGGCCTTGCCGGTGCGCTGCTCGGTCGCGGTCACCTGGAGGATCCCGTTGGCATCGATGAGGAAGACCACCTCGATCTTCGGCATGCCGGCCGGCATCGGGTCGATGCCCGACAGCTCGAACCGGGCGAGCGACCGGCAGTCCTTGGCCAGCTCGCGCTCGCCCTGGACGACGTGCATGTCCACGGTTCGCTGGCCGTCGACCGACGTCGTGAACATCTCGCGCGCGTTCGTGGGGATCGTGGTGTTGCGCGGAATGAGCACGCTGACGATCCCGCCGAGCGTCTCGATGCCGAGCGAGAGCGGGGTGACGTCGAGCAGCAGCATGTCCGTGATGCCGCCCGCGAGGATGTGGGCCTGGACCGCGGCGCCCAGCGCGACCACCTCGTCTGGGTTGAGCTGACTATGCGGTGTCTTGCCGAAGAGCTCACCGACTCGACGGCGCACCAGGGGGATCCGCGTCGATCCACCGACCAGGACCACCTCGTCGATGTCGGTCGGCGCAAGCCCGGCGTCGGCCAGGGCCATGCGGCACGGGCGAAGCGTGGAGTCGACCAGCCGCGCGATGAGCTCTTCGAGCTCGCCCCGGGCGATCTCGCGGCGATACGTGAAACCGTCGAACGGGATCGTCAATACGGTCCGCTCGTCGAAGGAAAGACGGATCTTGGCGGCCTCGGCCGCGAGGCGGAGCTCCTGCATCGCCTCGGGGTCGCGTCCGAGGTACACCTCGTGCTTGCGGCGGATGTCCTCGAGCAGCCACAGCACGATCTCGCGGTCGAAGTCGTCGCCGCCGAGATGGGTGTTGCCGTTCGTCGCCAGGACCTCGAACACGCCGTCCTTCACGCGCAGGATCGAGATGTCGAACGTCCCGCCGCCCAGGTCGTAAACGGCGATCACACCCTCGCGGATCTTCTGTAGCCCATAGGCGAGCGACGCGGCGGTCGGCTCGTTGACGATGCGGACCACGTCGAGTCCGGCGATGCGCCCGGCGTCCTTGGTCGCCTGCCGCTGGCTGTCGTTGAAGTACGCGGGCACGGTGATCACGGCCTTCTCGATCGGCTCGCCGAAGTGGGCCTCGGCGCGCTCCTTGAGGGACCTGAGCACGATCGCCGAGACCTCCGGTGGGGTGACCTCGCGGTCGCGGACCTGGATCTTCACGATCCCCTCGCACGGCAGCACCTTGAAGGGGAAGTAACAGAGCTCGTCCTTCACGTCCTCGTAGCCGCGGCCCATCAGGCGCTTCACCGAGTACACCGTCGTGTCGGGACGGCGGACGAGCTGGCGCCGGGCCGCCGCGCCGACCAGCACGCCCTCGCTCGCGAACGAGACGATCGACGGCAAGAGTGTCTGGCCGTCCCGATCCGGGATGACCCGGGGCAGCCCGGTCTTCTCGTCCACGTAGGCGACGAGACTGTTGGTTGTCCCGAGATCAATGCCGACGATGCGAGACATGGCCCTCCCCGACTTCTCCGAGCGCTTCATCGATGTCGTCGATCACGGTTCTGAGATAGGCCCGGGTCGCCAGGACCTCCTTGAAGGCGGCGAGCGCACCGGGCCGCGCCTCGGCGCCCGCGCGATCCCACGCCTCGCTGAGCGGCCCGCGCAGTCGCGCTTCCTCGTCACGGTAGCGGCTCATGAGCCGGTCGCGCTGCCCGGCGAGCGTCTCGCGCGAGGCCGCGTCGAGACCTCCCGCGCGCGCCTCCTGGAGAGCTTCCTGGATCTCGAACATCTCCTCGAGCAGCTCGGGCGGCGCCTTCGGCTTCACCAGGGCCCCCTCGCGCGTGTCACGACCTTCCTCGAGCCGTACCAGGTACTCGATGCGCGCGATCGGATCGCGTAGCGCCCGGTAGGCCGCGTTGAGCCGCGCCGAGGCTTCCAGGATCTCGGCCTGCCGCTCCGCCGGCGCGGCCTGATGGAAGTCCGGATGGCTCTGCCGCGAGAGCTCATAGAACTTCCGCTGGAGCTGGGCGAGATCGACACCCAGCCGCCGCGGCAGCCCGAATACCTCGAAATGATCCATGCGCTCCGCTCTCCACCCTCAGAAATGGCAACGGGCCCTTCGTCGGGCCCGTTCCGTGGGGGTCGCGGACCCGGCTACGCCGAGAACGACGTGCCGCATCCACAGCTCGACTTCGCCTGGGGATTGACGAATGTGAAGCCACCCGTCAGCCCCTGCTGGACGTAGTCGAGCGTCGTGCCGTTCAGGTACAGGTAGCTCTTCTTGTCGACGACAACCTTGATGCCGTCGATCACGAACTCCTTGTCGTGCGGGCCCATCTCGCTATCGAACTCCAGGGCGTAGGACATCCCGGAGCACCCGCCCCCCTTCACACCCATGCGCAAAAACACGGTATCGGGCAGGTTCTGGGCCTGCTTGAGCTCCTTCACCTGCTTCGCCGCAGCTTCCGACAGTGTGACCGCCATATGTGCTGTCCTCCCGACCGCTACGTCGACGTCGCCCCGGCGTCCGCGACCGCGTGCTTCTCGCGGTAGTCGGCCAGGGCGGCCTTGATCGCATCCTCGGCCAGCACCGAGCAATGGATCTTCACGGGCGGCAGCTTCAGCTCGTTCACGATATCCGTGTTCTTGATCTTCGCCGCCTCGTCCACCGTCTTGCCCTTGAGCCATTCGGTTGCCAGGCTCGACGACGCGATCGCGCTGCCGCAACCGAAGGTCTTGAACTTCGCGTCCTCGATCACGCCGGTGTCGAGGTTGACCTTGATCTGGAGCTTCATCACGTCGCCACACTCCGGCGCCCCGACGAGGCCCGTCCCCAAGCCCGGCGTGTCCTTGGTGAAGGAGCCGACGTTGCGCGGGTTGTTGTAGTGGTCGACGACTTTCTCGCTATACGCCATGGCCCGACCCCCCTTACTCGGCCTTCCAGTGGATGGACTTGAGATCCACACCTTCTTTGGCCAGCTCATAGAGCGGCGACATCTCCCGCAGCCGCTTGACCACCTCGATCGTCCGCGCGCCGACGTGCTCGACTTCCTCCTCGGTGGTGAACCGGTGCAGGCTGAACCGGATCGAGGAGTGCGCCAGCTCGGCGCTCGCGCCGAGCGCGCCGATGACGTAGGACGGCTCCAGCGTCGACGACGTGCAGGCCGAGCCCGACGAGAGCGCGCTCTCCTTGTTGAGCCCCATCAGCACCGACTCGCCCTCGACGTACGCGAACGAGATGTTCAGGTTGTGCGGCAGCCGCCGCTCCGGATGCCCGTTCAGGTACGCCTCGTCGACGTTCGAAAGGATCATGTCTTGCAGCCGGTCACGGAGCTTGGCGAGCCGCGCGCCCTCCTCCGCCATGACCTCGCCACAGATCTCCGCCGCGCGCCCGAACCCGACGATGAGCGGCACCGGCAGGGTTCCCGAGCGCATCCCCCGCTCGTGGCCGCCGCCGTCGATCAGAGGCGCGATGCGCACGCGCGGCCCCTTGCGCCGAACGTAGAGCGCGCCGACGCCCTTCGGGCCGTAGATCAGGTGCGCCGTGCACGACAGGAGATCGATTCCCGCCGCCTCGACGTTCACCGGGATCTTGCCGACGGCCTGGGTGGCGTCGGAGTGGAAGATAATCCCTTTCTCCTTGGCCAGGCGTCCGATCGCCGTCACGTCCTGGATCGTGCCGATCTCGTTGTTCGCGAACATCACCGAGATCAGGATGGTCTTGTCGGTGATGGCCGCGCCGATCGTCTCGACGTCGACCAGCCCGTCCGGCCGCACGGGCACGTACGTGACCTCGAAGCCCTGCCGCTCCAGGCGTTTGCAGACGTCCAGGCTCGCCCGCTGCTCGATGGCGGTCGTGACGATGTGATTGCCCTTCTCCCGGTACATCTCGGCCACACCTTTGATGGCGAGATTGATCGACTCGGTTCCGCCCGACGTGAAAACGACTTCCTTCGGGTCGCGGGCACCGATGAGCCGCGCGATCTGCTCGCGCGCCCGGTCGACCGCGTTCTCGGCCTCCCAGCCGAACGAGTGATTCCTGCTCGCGGGATGACCGAACTTCTCCGTGAAGTAGGGGATCATCGCGTCCACCACCCGCGGGTCGACGGGTGTGGTCGACTGCGAATCCATGAAGATCGGGAACTTCACCGCCATCAGGCTCTCTCCATCTCTCGCGCGGGGCCCAGCATCATCGTATTGCCAGGGTCTCGGGGGCGTTCTGGTTGCTCAGCTCGGTCAGGCTCATGGAGTCGAGCAGATGGCTGATCGCGGTCTGCAGCTTCTGCACCGGCCGCTTCAGGTTGCAGCGCAGCTCCTGCGGACATCCGCCGTGGTCGAGACAGCTCACGATGCTGATCGGTCCCTCGAGCGCCCGGACGACCTCGCCGACCGAGATGTCGTCCGGCCGGCGCGTCAGGACGTAGCCGCCCTTGGGTCCGTTCTGGCTCACGATCAGCCGGCGCTTGGCGAGGCGCTGCAAGATCTTCGCAAGGAGCTCAGGCGGAATGCCGAACTCCTCCGCGATTCGCTTCGCGCTGACCGCGCCGAGCCCGTCGTTGCGGGCGATGTAGTGGATCGCCATCAGCCCGTAATCGGCACGCTTCGTAAACCGGAGCATCGTCCAGACTCCCCTATTCCCGACTCTTTCTATCGCCGACTATTTCAGTCGCATTCTCACACCGGTCCTTCCACGCGTCAACCGGAAATGCTTGTACCGACTGAGACATCCGCTCGCCTGGGGGCCCCCTGTCAGGACCAGCCCCTTGGCCTGGTGGGCGCCGCCTGCTGAAGCCGGGTCGGGAGCCCGCGAATCGACTAGCAGAATAGCTGCACCATTTCAGCAGGATAGAGTCGAAGACCGCAGAGGAAGAGTGAGGCCGACTTGCGGCGGGGGCTGACTCTCAGCCCTCGGGCCAGGCGCTGCGGAGCTCGGCGGCCGAGACCTCGGGGCGGGTCTCGTTGACGAAGATGCCGCCCATCCGGTTGGCGTGCTCCGGCTCGGGCACGATCTCGATGTGCCAGTGATAGTCGTCGCGGATCGTGGCCCAGTCCCCTTGTAGTATCCGGGATCGTAGATTCGGCGCGGTATGGAGCGCCATCTCGTAGCCGGGGTCGCCGAACGTGTGGCCCAGCGCGCGGAAGTACCCGGACAGGAGCCGCGCCAGGTCCGCCGCCGTCTCGGCGCGCAGAGCCTCCTCGAACGAGCAGCCGTGCTGGCGCGGCACGATCCACGTCTCGAGCGGCACGCGCGGCGCATAGGGAACGACCACGGCGAAGGCGGCCGTAAGCCGTACCACGCGCTCCTCGGCGCCGATCTCCTGGCGCAGGATGTCGCAATAGAGGCAGCGCCGCTTGTATTGGTAATACTCGCGCGCCTCGCGCAGCTCGCGCCGGGTCTCATCGAAGACGATGGGAATCGCCGTCATGCGCGAGTACGGGTGATGGCTCGCCACGCCCGGCTTCTTGTGGCGGCGCGACACCAGGATGTCGCGAATCTGCCCGTCGCGCTTGAGGTCGAGGAGCCGGTCGCGGTACATCCACAGCACGGACTCGATGGCGGAGGGCTCCATCGTCGCCAGCGTGTCGTCGTGCCGCGGTGACTCAACTACCAGCTCGCTGGCGCCGCGAGGATTGATCATGTCGAACATGCCGACACCCTCGCGTACCAGCTCCCACTCGATTCGAAAATAGGCATCCGGCTCCGGTACGACGCGAACGGTCCATCCCGGGCCGTTCGGCGTCGAGCCTTCCGGACGATAGGCGGCGATTTCCGGCTCGGTCAGGTGCTCGGCGCCCGGGCAGTACGGACAGTCCGTCTGGCGCGACGGCTTGGCCTTGGGCCGAATGAGGATCCAGTGCCCCCGCGTCGGGTCCTTCCTCAATTCGTCCACAGGCTCTCTCCCTGCCTCGAGGGCATCATAGTCATGATACTCGTGGCGGCGACACGGCCCGGCATACATTCAGGACGGAGGCAGCGCGCACAAAAGCGCCGACTTCCGCGGCGCGAGCCCGCGGCGGCGGGGGCTAGTCCTTGATCTGTGACTTGAGCTTCTTCAGATGCTGGCGCGCGACGTCGACCCAGTCCTTCTCGGTAGCCAGCGGCGACGCGAGCTCGATGTACTTCTCCCACTGCGTCATGGCCGCGCGCGGATCGACCTTCTCGTAGACGAGCGCGAGGTTGTACATGGCGCCGGTGTGCTTGCCGTCGAGCTCGATGACGCGCCGGTATTCCTCGATCGCCTCTTTGTAGAGCCCCTTCTCCTCGTACACCTCACCGAGTCCCATGCGGGCGTCCACCGAGCGGGCGTCAAGCTCGATGGCGCGCTTGTACGCGGTCACCGACTCGTAGTAGAGGCCTTTCTCGCCGTAGTAGATCTTCCCCAGGCTCATGTGCACCCTGGGATTGACGGGGTTGTAGACGAGCGCCTTCTGGTACGCGGCGATCGCGCCATCGGTGTCGCTCTTCGCGGCCTTCGCGTCGCCGAGTCCCACGTACGCCTCGGCGAAGAAGGGCCGCAGCTCGATGGCCTTGCTGTACGCCTCGATAGCTTGGTCGAAAAGCCGGCGCGGCTGCGAAAGGAACAGGTCGCCGAGCGCCTTGTAGGGCTCGGGATAGGACGCGTCGGCCTGCGTCGAGGCACGGAACTGCGCGGCTGCCTTCCACCGGTTCCCGAGCGCCGAGTGGACGACCCCGAGCGTGTAGTGCGCGACGACGAAGCTCGGATCGGCCTCGATCGCCCGCGACAGCAAATCGACCGCCGCCTCGTTGCTCTCCTGATCGCCCCGCGTCGCCGCGATCTGCCCGCGGGCGAACAGCTCGAAGGCCCTGGGCACCCGCGTCGGGCGCGCTGCCTTCTCGATCCGCGTCACCTCGGTGTCCGTGAGGGTCACGTTGAGGGTCCGGGCATACGTGACGGGCAGCGAGGCGAGCCGTCCGAGCATCTCACCGTCCGGAGGCGTCACCGGCTCGAGGTTCGTGACCGCGTCGGTACCGCTCGCCTTCACCTCGAGCAGCCGCGGCAGCACGGTGAGGTTCCCGGTGCGGCGCTCGATGCGCCCGAACAGGACGGCGTCGGCGCGGACGGCCCGCGCTGCCTGAGCGGCCGCGGTCTCGGTCCAGGTGTCGGGCTGTCCCACCCCCCGCAGTCGGGCGCGCTCGATCTGGACGAACGCCGGATGCTGGGCCAGGCCGAGGCCGAGAATCTGACTGACACCTTCGCCCATCCACTGCTCTTCGCGCTCGAGCGGCGTTGCGTCGAACGGTACGATCAGCACGACGCGGAGCTTCGAATCGGCGTGGGCCGCCACGGGACACAGCGCGACCAGGAACCCCACCACGACGATGAGCACGCGCGACCACGAGTCGAGCCGACGCATCACGGGCCCTCCTTCCGCCGAAAGCCTCGACGGACGAGCGACGCCACCCGCGCGAGCGCGCCCGGGCCGACGCGCCGCAGGGCGATATCCGGAACCAAGAGCACCGCGACCAGGCCGACAAGCCAGGGCCAGATGTCGACCGCGATCCGTGACTGCCGCCGCGACCTCAAGAAGGCGTCGGCCGGCTTCTCGAGCGGCCCCCCGCCGGTGAGCTCGGCCAGCTCCCGCAGCAGGGTCTCGTCCACGCCGAGGTCGCGAAGTTCCTGAGCATACGGTACCACCAGTCCGGCCAGCTGTGAGCCAACCACGCGCTCGTTCCGGCGCTGGGACATCCCGACTAGGTAGACCCCCTCCTGGCCGGCCGGGAAGCGGCCGCGATAGCGCCCGGGCCCGATCTGCTCGAGGTCGATCACCGTCCGTTCACGATTCGGCGAGACCACCCCGACCTGGGAGTCGAGGAAGTTGATGAACTCGCCCTTCGGATCGACGGCATCGACGACGATTTCGCCCATGTTTTCCCGCCGCTCCACCACCGCGACGGTGTCGCTGCGCGTGCCGCTCCGGAGCGTCCAGCGGATCAGCTGGGACCAGAACCGGTTGAAGTCCCTCCACCGGAGCCAGAGGACGCCCCACTTGGCCTTGGCGTCCGACGTGAACGCCACGGAGCGGCCGAGCCCGTAACGCCAGGTCGCGAGGACCGGGTCTTCCTGATGGCTCATCAGGACCAGGTCCGCCGTCGACTTCAGCGAGCTGGCGACGTATCCGCCGAGCGGGGGCACGTTCTTCCAGTCGATCTCCTGGATCGCCTCATGGCCGGGCGACGTGAGCTGCGGCTTGAAGGGCTGCTCGACGAGCGACGCCTTCGAGGCGAGCTGTGTCTCGAGTGTGAAGATGCGCGGGATGGTCTGCGAGTCCTCGGTGTAGTAGAAACGGCCCTTGCCCCACTTGGCGACGTCCACCATGAGCTGGACGTCCGCGTCCTTGCCGATCGCCACGGTGGAGACGGTGATCTTGTCCTTGGCCATCCGCCGCAGGAGTCCCTGGAAGTCGCCGCGCGTCATCTGCCCGTCGGACAGGAAGATCACGTGCTTGAGCAGGGCGGGCCGGTCGAACAGCACCTGATACGACTCCTTCAGAGCCGGATAGCCGTCGGTGCCGCCGCCCGCCTTGATGGTCGCAATCGCGTGATGGATCGCGGCCTTGTCCTTGGCCTGGCGCACCGACGCGTCCCAGATGAACTCGGTGTCCCAGCTCATCACGCCGACCTCGTTGCGCTCGTCGAGCAGGTCGACCACGAGATGGGAGGCTTCTTTGGCGAGGTCGAGCTTGGTCACCTTCTCGTCGGTCGACATGGCCATCGATCCGGAGCGGTCGATCGAGAGGACGACGGCGAGGCTCGGGATCTCGACCTTCTGCTTCACTTCCATGGTGACCGGCAGCGCTTCCTCGATGGGCGTGCGGTAGTAGCCGCCGAGCCCGAAGCTTTCCTCGCCGCCGATCATGACGAGCCCGCCGCCGTAGTCGCGGACGTAGTCGCGGATGTAGCCCATCTGCGCGCGCGTGAGCTTGAGCGAGGAGACATTCGAGAGCACGACGCCGTCGTACTTCTGGAGCCCGGCCAGATCGGTCGGGATCTGCGGCGGCTCCACCACCGTCACGTCGATGTTCTGGGATCGCAAGGCGCCGGCCAGCGATTGCGCGTGGCCCCGCTCCTTATCGGCCAGCAGCACCTGGGGACGACCGCGCACGACGACGGCCCCAACGGCCCGGTTGTTCTCCTCGATCGTGTCGCCGTCGACTTCCACGGCCGCCTGGTACACGTGGATGCCGCTGGCGTCGAGCGACTGGCGGTAGCTGAAGACGTTCTTGCCGCCGCTGAGCCTCACGACCTGCGAGCCGAGGAACTCGCCGTTGCGGAAGAGCGAGAGCCGTCCCTCGGTGTCCTTGTGGCTCCACACCACCACTTTGGCCTGGAAGGGCTCGCCGAACTTCACCTCGTGCGGCAGCACCATGGCCTCGGCGACGACTTCCTGCGTGAAGGTCAAGGGCGCCGGCACGTAGTAGATGTCCGCGCCCGCGTCCTTGGCCGCCTGCGCGCCGGCGAGCGCGTTACCGGAATTCTGGCGTCCGTCGGTCAGCATGACGATCCGATTGGCCTGGCCCGGCGGCAGCATGGCGAGTGACAGCTGGAGCGCCTGGAAGATGTTCGTGCCGCGCCCGTCGACCTGAGCCTTCGGGCGATCGATGGCCGGGCGGCCCGCGAGCGGCTGGTCGACGACCGCCTGCTCGCCGAAGGCGATCACGCTGTTGCGGTCGCCGCTCTTCATGGTCTTGCCGGCATCGGCCACGAAGCGGTAGGCCCGCTCGCGTGAGGCCAGGCTGACGCTGTCGGAGAGGTCGAGGAGGAACACGACGTTCATCCGATCGACCCAGCGCGGAAGCGTCGGCCTGATCAGCGACAGAGCCAGGACGACGATCAGCGCGCCGCGCAGGGCCAGGGCCCAGCGATCGCCGATGCTTGCGGGCGCCTTGAGCCGGCCGGCGCTCTGTCGCCGCCAGTAGAGCGCGCCTTCGACGAGGAGGATGAGCAGCGCCAGGATCACGAAAAAGGGCCAGAGCTCTCGCTGCACGGGCACCGGCGCGGCGGCCGGCCCGTGCGCACTCGCCACCGGCAGTGCATGCGGCGCCAGATTCGATTCGTCGGCGTCGGCCAGGTTCACCGCCACCTTCGTCTCGCCCCGCGACGTCGCGAGCGTGTAGATGCCGGTTTCATCCGTCTCGGTGAAGCTCACCATGCCGCGGGTCACGCGGCCCTGGACGGTGCGGCCGCCGGGCGTCGTCACCGTCACGGTCGTCACGCCGTGCGGCGCTGGCAAGAGGATCGGCTGCCCGGTCGCGAACTGGAAGCTCGCCTGGTCGAGCCCCGCCGGGTGCAGCCAGCGCAGCGTGTTCGACAGCACCAGCGGGAACGCGATCCGCAGCGGGAAGTCGGTCTTGAACAGGTCGAAGCCCACGAACAGCGCCTTGCGATCCCGCTCCTCGAGCGCGTAGATGAGCGGGCCGCCCACTGCCTCGACGACCGGCCGACCGGCGGCCAGCGGCCGGATGCGCATCGCGTCCTCCATGGTCACCTTGGCGAATTCCACGTGACGCATGACCGGATGCGAGCGATCCCAGTCCATGATGGTCGGCCGCTCGAGCCTTCCGAGCACTTCGAGCGGCACGTCGGGAGGTACCACGTTGACGAAGATGAAGCGGCCCGCGCCGGCTCGGGGCGGGGTCACCGAGTCCAGCACGACGACGTCGGCGTCGGCCATGCCGCCCTGATACTGGTCGGGGGTGCGCACCTCGAGCGCCACCTGCGGATCGGTCTTCAGGGCCTTCTCGAGGAACAGGTTGCCGGGACTGACCAGCAGGACGGCGATCTTGCGGGGCGGCGGCAGGATCGCGTACGCGACGTTGTCGACCGCGAGGTCGTCGTCGACCTTGAGCCGCGCGATGACGGTGCCGCCCCCGTTGTGGCTGAACGGCAGCACCACCGAGCGCCGGACGTTCGGCTCGAGCGTCACCTCCTTCTCGGCGATCGATTTGCCATCGATCTCGAGACGGAAGCTGAACGTCTGCTGCTCCGCCGAATAGTTCACCAGCGACACGAACGCCTGGTAGTCGAATGCCCCGTAGTAGTTCTTGCGGATCGAGAGGCTGGTGATGGCGACGTTCTGGCCGCCGCGCCCGACGCCGATCCACCGCACGCGGGGATCGGCGATGTCCGCGCTCTGGGGCAGCGTGAAGGCGCCGTCGGTGAAGACGTGGATCTCGGCGCGAGGCTCCGCCGCCACGAGTGCGCGCGCCGTGCGCACCGCCTCCTGGACGCGTGTTGGGAGGTCGCGCGGCTGCGCGGCGCCGATGGCCGCGAGCGCGCGGTCGCGATCGCGGGCCAGCGCCGCCGTCACCTTCGGCTGCACGCCCGCCTCGATCACCATGACCTCGGCGCCCTCGCCCAGGCCGCGCACGAGCGACGCAGCGCCTGCGCGCGCCGCCTCGAAGCGCGAGGGGGAGATGTCGCGCGCCTTCATCGACGCCGACGTGTCCAGGACGACGACGACCTTGCGGGCCCCCTGCCCCATGACCGTGGCGACGGGCCGGGCCAGGGCGAGCGCGAGTGCCAGGAGCGCCAGCAACTGTAAGATTAGCAGCGGATCGCGGTGGAGCCGCTGGAAGAAGGTCGAGGCCTCACGGTCGCGCACCGAGGTGTGCCACAGGAGCAGGCTCGACACGGTCCGCTCGCGGCGGCGCACCTTCAAGAAGTAGAGCAGGACCAGCGGCACCGACAGCGCGAAGAACGCCAGCGCGAACGGTGTCAGGAAGCTCATGCGACCACGCGGCCCCGGAGCTGAGCGAGCACGAACTCCTCGATCGGCGCATCGGAGACGATCCGGTGGTAGCCGATCTCCTTGGTGCGGCAGAACGTCTCGGCGCGCTCCAGGAACTGCCGGAGACGCTCGCGATAGGACCGGACCGCGTCACCGTCCATCGACAGTTCGCGCATCTCGCCCGTCTCGCTGTCGACGAGGCGCAGGTCGCCCGCCAGCTCGGGATTCATCTCCTCGGGCGACAGCACGTGCACCAGGTGCACGTCGAACCGGCGCTCGAGGAGGGCGCGGATCCCGCTCTCGTAGCCCGCGGGATCGAGCAGGTCGGAGATGACGACGGCAAGCCCCGCCTGCCGGGACCGCGCCGCATAGTTCGCCAGGCCCTCGTTCAGGCTCGTGGAGCCGCTGGGCTCGACCCGCCCCAGGAAGTCGAGGAGGCCCGGCACCTGGTTACGCCCGCGCGTCGGCGGCCAGCCCTCGGCCACGCGATCGCGAAGCACGCCGATCCCGACCCGCTCGAGGTTCACCAGACCCACGAAACCGAGCGCGGCGGCGATTCGCACCGCGGAGTCGAGCTTGGTGGGTGTGCCGAAGTTCATCGACGCGGAGGCGTCGACGATCAGGTGGAGGCACAGGTCCTCCTCGTCGACGAAGAGCTTGACGTGCAGACGATCCAGGCGGCCGTAGATGTTCCAGTCGACGTAGCGGAGGTCGTCGCCCACGCCGTAGGCCCGATAGTCGCAGAACTCGACGCTGTGCCCGCGGCGAAGGCTTCGCCGCTCGCCCTTCACGCGGCCGCGGAACACGCGGCGCGAGAGCAGCGACAGGCGCTCGAGCTGCGCCAGAAACTCCGACGTGAAGAACGCATGGTGCGTCGCCGGCATTCCGTCGCTCCTTCCTAGCGCTCGTCGAGCGACTGGAAGTAGCTCCGGATCTGATCGTGGAAATCGCGCGGGACCTGCTCCCGCGTGATCGCGTCCTCCATCTGCTTGCGGTACTGGCCGACGACCCCCAGGTACTGGAGCCGCGAGCCCATGCTGCCGCCGCGCCCGGTCAGGTTGGTGTCGTAGCCGTCCTTACGGCCTCGCCGCGACTCGCCCTCGACGCCGACGTCGTAGGGCGTGGAGCGCAGGCGCTGGGTCGCCTCGCCCTTCGGCGAGTTGCTCCGGCCCTTTCCGGGCATCAGGCCTTCGCCTTCACCGAAGTCCTGGTCTTCCGGCCCCATCCCGTCGCCGCGGGCCCGGTCGCGCCCCCGGCCGCTGCGATCGCTCTCGCGCCCGCCGCGCAGCCCTTTTCCCGACCGCTGCGCTTCGTCCATCGCCCGCATCTTGTCGAGGGCCCGCTGCATGGCGTCGAGGGCCCGGTCGGGCTGCCCCCCCTCGAGCGCCTCCATGCCCTCCATCGCGTCGCCGCTCCAGTTGTTGCCGCCCTTGCGGCCGAGCCGCTCCATCTCCTCGAGCAGCTCGCGCAGCTTCTGCGGCGAGATCTGATCCGGCTTGAGGCCGCTGGTCAGCGCCTTCGACTTGCGGAACACCATCTTGTACTGGTTGTTCGTGAAATCGGACTGGAGATCCGGCAGGCGGTCGACCTGCTCGAGCATCCTGAGGCGCTCGTCGCCCTTCTTCATGAAGCTGTTGAAGTCGGGCCGCTGGCTCGCCAGCGAGGTGTCCTTGAAGATCGCCGAGAGATCACCGGTCGTGGCGGCGCCGGTGCCGCCGGCGCGCTGGGCGAAGTCACGCTCCTCGAAGGATGCGCGCTTGGTCTGGTCCTTGGCGATCGGGCGCGACGACTCCTCGAGCATCGACGAGGTCGCGCGCTCTTCCTTCTCCTCCTCGCCCGACGGCAGGAAGTCCGGCAGGCGCGGGGACGGGAGTGGGATCGGCGGGGTGACCGCGAGCAGCAGGCACACCAAGATTGGCGCCGGCAGGAACCGTCCCTCGCGCGGCACGACGCGGCGGACCACCCGCTTCATCTCGAGGGACTCGACGCGCGCGATGGTGTCGGCCACGAGGGAATCGACCAGCCGCGTCCGGTCCGCGCGCTGCGCCCACTCGAGCGTGGTGGCGACGCGATCGTCGAGACCGAACGCGCGATCCGCGACGCGAGCCGCGTCCCCATGCCCGACGCGGCGAGCCAGCCCGTACGTGATGCCCGCGCAGGCGCCCGCGACCACGAGCGCACCGGCGATCCACGGGGCGGCGCCCCCGATCCCGTGCTTGGCCAGCAGGACGGCGATCGCCGCGACCGCACCCCAGAACGCTCCGCGAATGCCGTAGTACTCGGCCCGGCGCCGACGGATCTCCCCGCGAACGCGCCGGAGGAGCCCGTCGATCCTAGGGGACTCAGTCATCACATCCTCCCGCGCTCAGCGTAGAAAGGGTTCCCGGCTCTGGGCGGTCGCCGTCTCGGTGCTCTCCATGATCCGCGTGATGAGGTTGTCGGTGTCGATGCCCTCGGCCTCGCCTTCGAAGTTGAGGATGATCCGATGGCGGAGCGCGGGCGCGGCCATGGCCTTGATGTCCTCGACGCTCACGTTGTAGCGCCCCTCCGCGAGGGCCCGCACCTTGGCGCCGAGCACCAGCGCCTGGGCGCCCCGGGGGCTCGCGCCGTAGCGCACGAAGCGCCGCGCGGCCTCGGGAGCTTTCTCCCACTGCGGATGCGTCGCCATGACGATCGACGACGCGAAGTCGCGCACGTGCGAGGCGATCGGCACCTCGCGAATCAGCTCGCGGAAGGACATGACCGCCGGCCCGTTGACGACCCGGCTGACGCTGGCCGCGCGCGACTGCGTGGTCCGGTCGATGATCGCGTTCAGCTCCTCGATCGCCGGATAGCGCACGCGCAGCTTGAACAGGAAGCGATCGAGCTGGGCCTCGGGCAAGGGGTACGTGCCCTCCATCTCGATGGGGTTCTGGGTGGCGAGCACGAAGAAGGGCGCGGGCAGCGGGCGCGAGGCGCCGCCGACCGTGACAGACCCCTCCTGCATGCCCTCGAGCAGCGCCGACTGCGTCTTCGGCGTCGCCCGGTTGATTTCGTCGGCGAGCAGGATGTGGGCGAAGATCGGGCCGTGCTGGAACTGGAAGTGCTTCCGGCCGTCGGCGTCCTCGACGATGATGTTGGTGCCGATGATGTCCGCCGGCATCAGATCGGGAGTGAACTGGATGCGGGAGAACGACAGCTCGAGCCCCTCGGAGAGGGTCTTGATGAGCAGCGTCTTGCCCAGACCCGGGACGCCCTCGAGAAGAACGTGGCCGCCCGCGAACAACCCGGTGAGAACGTGCGTGATGACCTCGCGGTGGCCGACGATGACCTTCTCGACCTCCGCGCGCAGCGCCTCGAAGGCGGCGACGAACGCTTCTACTCGAGCGTCACGATTCATCGAGCTCTCCTCTTGCGCATCGCTCCGATCGACCCGCGATTTCTTGCAGTCATGGCTGTCATTATAGAGAGCCGTCAAGCGCTCGGGAGCGCGGCTTTGAGACTGAACGTGACTTCATACTACTCGATCGCCACAGCAAGTTCGCTGCCAAATGGCGCACCAAGCAGATTCAAGCCTCAGTGCGTGACACGAGCGCTCCGATCAGCCCTCGATAGACCTCTTTGTAGCCCTCGACTTCTTGTCGGCGAGGATACTGGCGGGCGACGAGGTCTCGACCGGCACGGCCGAGGCGCCCTCGAAGCTCTGGATCGCGGACGAGCGCGGCCGCACCCTGCTCGAGCTCGCCCTCGTCGCGAAAGAGCAGCCCTGTCTTTCCGTGCTCGATGACCGAGCGGTTGCCCTCGATGTCGGACGCGAGCACGGCGCGACCGAGCCAGAGCGCCTCGAGCACCGAGTTGGCCATCCCGCCCTCCGAAATCGATGAGTTCACGATCACATCCGCCTGGGACAGGAGCGAGCCCATCTGCGCGTGTGGGACCGCGCCGATGTGGCGCGCCCACGGGATTGCCGCGAGGTCGCGCTCCAATGTCTGGCCCACGACGGGATTGAGCACCGGGCCGACGTAGAGAAGCCGGATTTCCGGAAGCGTCGTCACGAGCCGACCGAGCGGCGCGAGGGGCAGCGCCGGATTCTTGATCTCGCGAATACCCGCGGGAAGCACGAAGAGGACTCGTCCTGGAGGCAAAGGCCAGCGCGCGGCGAGATCGAACGCCTCGCTCGTCGGAAGGTCGACAGACTGGGGAACAACCGTCACACGCTCCCGGAGGGACGGCAGCGCAGTCAGGATCCTGTCGGCGATCGACGAATGGAAGACGGTCACTCGCCCGGCTCGATTGAGCACTTTTTGGACCACCTCGGCGCGGGACGGATCGTCGAGGTCGTGATTCGCGTCAGTGCCCGTGCAGGTGACCACGAGGGGCACCCGGCTCTGGAGCGCCAGGCGCATGGCGAGCGGACCCGTCCGGTAGGCGTGGAACGCGTGGATCAGCGCCGGAGCATATGCCGCGATACCGGCCTCGATCGAGGCCTCGTCCTGGGCAGAGACATCCCATACCGAGAGCTCGACTCCGCTGCGTTCGAGCGCCCGTGCGATGCGCGCGACCGTCACGGCGTTGCCGCGTGGGGAAGGCGGGCCGTACGGGGTCAGGATTGCCACGCGGGGGGGCATCGGCCGGAGCATACCGGCGCCGACGCGGCGCGTAAAGAAACGAAGGGGGCCCAGGGCTGAATCTCTCGCACGCGCCCGAGCGTCAACTTATAATGTACGGCGATGTCAGAACCAGTAGCCCCTGGCCCCACGACAATCGAGTGTCGGCAGATCGCCGACCTCCTCAGTGACTATCTCGAGGGAAGTCTCCCGAAACACACGCGGGAACTGCTCGAGTGGCACATCGAGGGATGCGGCCCGTGCGTAGCGTTCCTCAACACCTACCGCGGTGCCGTCAACGCTGCCACCAAGCTGAAGGAAATCGAGATCCCCCGCGAGCTGAAGCAGCGTCTCCTGGCCGTCCTGAGAAATCCGCAGGCCTCAAGACAGCCCCGCAGCTAGCGCAAGAGCGTCTGGACGGTATCGACGGATTCCTGGCTCGCCCAGTCCATCTCGCCGACGACCGTGTAGCGGACGCGGCCCTCCGCATCGACCAGGAAGCTCGACGGTAGCACGCGCACGCGCCACGCCCGCGACGCGTCCTGATTGGGATCGAGCAGGACGGAGAAACCGAGCGCCTCGCGCTTGACGAATTCACCGACGCGCATCCGCGCTTCACCGTAGTTCACGAGGAGCACGGTGAACGGCCGTCCGGCGAGGCGCTCTTGTAGCCGCTGCATCGAGGCCATCTCGGCACGGCACGGCTCACACCAGGTCGCCCAGAAGTTCACGAGGACGACCCGGCCCCGATAGTCGGCGATCGCGTGGGCTCGCCCGGGAAGATCGTTGAGCGCCAGCGACGGAGTTTCGGACCCGCTCCAGACAATGAAGCGTGCGACGTCCGCGCGCGCGTCGCCGCGCAGCCATGCTGACCCGGCTAAAGCAAATCCGACGACGAGAGCCGCGAGCGCGGCGGGCACCGTGACGTTCACGGCGCCCGCCGCCGGTTCACGCTTTGATCTCGCGAGTGGTGATCGTGTACTTGAAGGTGTCCGGATCGAGGCTGTCGCGCCGGCCTTGCGCCGTCTCCGACTGCGGGTACATGAAGAACGCGAGCTTGCCGCCCTGGGTTGCGTTGGGCAACGCCACGTCGTGGGCCGTGTTGAAGGCGAGCCAGTTGCCCTCCCATCCGCCGAAGAGCTTCGGGCGCACCGCTTCCACCAGCGGGTGCTCGACCTTCAGCCACTCGCTCGTCTCCTCGCGCGCCACCTTGGTGACATCGGCCGGGTCCATCGCGACCCAGCCGTAGTCGGACAGGAAGACCTCGGCGCGGCAGTGCTGGGCCTTGCTGATGTTGGCGCTGCCCGCTCCGAGGGCCTTGTAGCCGAACGCCGACGGGCCCACGCGGATGCCGTAGATGTCGCGCGCTGGCACGCCGACCGATCGCACCAGGCCCACGAAGAGCGCATTGATGTCGCCGCACTTACCGCCGAAATTCTTGGTCTCGAGCATGGTCTTGATGTCGCCGACTCCGCAGCCTCGAACCTTCGGCTCCCGGTAGGTGTTGGCGAGAATCCAGTCGTACACCGCCTTCACCTTCTCGACGTCGGTGGTCTTGCCCTTGGTGATCTCCACCGCCGTCTCGCGGACGATGCCGTCGGTGGGCATGAGCTCGGTGGCCTTCGTCCACGCGCGCAGGACCGCGGGATCCTCCTGCGCCGCGATCTTCTTCGACCAGTCGAGGGCGCGGTCTTGCGTCTGAACGCGGCTCGTCAGCTCGACCACCGGAGCGCTCTCGCCTGCGGCGAATTCCGCATAGAGGATGCCGGTCCCGTAGGCGCCGTCGGTCAGAGGCTTCAACACCTTCGCGTTACCCGACCACTGATCGCCCATCGGCTTCTGATACTCCGACTTGACCGACGGCATCGGCAGCCAGGCCCGGATCACGCCCGCCGGCTCGAGCACCTCGATTCGCGTCGTGATCTCGAAGGTGCGCCAAGTGCCCGGACGCGGCGCGAATTCCTTCTGCTGGGCGAAGGCTTCCGATGCGAAGCCTGTCATGCGGAGAGCCGCCGGTGCCGCGACCGCGGTCTTCAGGAACGTGCGCCGATCCATGAACGCCCCTCTCTGACTATCCGATCGTTTGAGACGGGCGACCAGCCTATCGGGATTCGCCGAAAAGGCAAATTGGCAGATTCGATGCGAGATTGCCGCGCGATGGAGAGCGCCGATATCGGCGCCGCGGATTTGCGCGCTGCAGGCCGTCGCGGGGCTGGGGCCCCGCCGGCCGAGGCGCGCCTATGGATTGAGGAGAGCCGACGATCAGGCCCTGATGCGGATCACGGGCTCGGGAAGCACCGAGCCGATCTCCCAGCACTCCTCGCCGAGCCGTTTGAAGGCGTCGAGCACGGTCCCGGCCCGATCCGGCGCGACGGAAAACAAGAGGCCGCCCGACGTCTCGGACTCCGTGAGAAGCGACCCGAGATATCCAGGAACCGATGCGTCAATCGTCAGGTCGGCGCCGAAGGTCGCGTCGACGTGGCGGCGGTTGCGCTTCATTCCGCCGCTGAACTGGCCGGCCTCGGCCAGCTCGCGCGTTCCCGGAAGAACGGGAAGCCGCGCGGCGTCGAGCGCCAAGCCGGCGCGCGATGCCCTCACCATCTCGCCGGCGTGGCCCAGAAAGCCGAAGCCGGTGATGTCGGTAGCGCCCTTTGCCCCACTCTCGCGCGCGACGCGCGCGGCCACACGGTTGAGCCTGAGCATGCTCTTCACGGCGCCCGCGAGCACGTCCGGCTTGGCCACGCTGTTCTTCGCCGCGGTCGTGATGACGCCGGTACCGAGCGGCTTGGACAAGAACACGCGGTCGCCCGATCGCAGGCCGCCCTTGAGGAGCACCTGGTCCGGGTGGACCCGGCCGGTCACACACAGGCCGTACTTCGGCTCGGCGTCGACGACCGTGTGACCGCCGGCGATCACGCCACCGGCCTCAGCGACCTTGTCCCGGCCACCGCGGAACACCTCGGAGATGATCGTCTTCGACATCTCGCGCGGGAATCCGGCCACGGCCAGCGCGAACATCACCTCGCCGCCCATCGCGTAGACGTCCGACATCGCATTGACGGCGGCGACGGCGCCCCAGGTCCATGGGTCGTCGACGACCGGCGGAAAGAAGTCCACGGTCTCGACGATCGCCAGATCGGGCGCGAGACGGTATACCGCGGCGTCATCCGCCGCGCCGAGACCGACGAGCAGGTCGGCGGGCGGCGTGCCGGCGGGCCTGAGCACCCCAAGCACCTCCTGGAGATCTCCAGGAGCCATCTTGGAAGCTCAGCCGGCGCAGGAGGCGTATGACGTCAGCCGGACTTCGGTGTGAGTGTGCTCGGTCATGGCTTCTCTTGGGACGCGCGTTCCGGAAGCTGCGATTCGACGTAGTCGACGAAGGCCTGAGCCAGGGGTGAGCGGCTGCGATCCCGGTGCGTCACCAGGTAGAAGAAGCGCGAGACGTTCAGGTCCTTCAGCCTCAGGCACGCCAGGAGCCGGGCCCGGCACTCGTCCTCGACCGCTCGCCTGGAGATGATCGAGAGTCCGACCCCGGAGCGCACGGCCTGCTTGATCGCCTGGGTCGAGCCCATCTCGCCCACGATCCGGAACGCGGTGAGGTCGGCATTCGCCTCGCCGAGGGCGTGCTCGAGCGCTTCGCGCGAGCCCGACCCCTGCTCCCGGACGATCATGGGCTCCTTGCGCAGGTCGGCCAGGGTCACGCTCTTGCGCCCGGCCAAGGCGTGGTCGGCCGGCACCACCACGACGAGCTCGTCGGGGATCAGCTCGCGTGAAACGAGCGTGCGGGCCCCGGGCCGCGCGCCGACCACCCCAACCTCCGCGCGACCGTCCTCGATCCACGTGGTGACCTGCCGGCTATCGCCGATCAGGAGCGAGATCGAGATGTCTGGATACTTCGTCTTGAACTGACCGATCAGCGTCGGCAAGAGGTACTCGCCGGGGATCGTCGAGCCGCCCACGACGAGCTGGCCACTCAGGCGTCCCTGGAACTGATCGAGCGCCTGCCGGGCCTCGCGAGAAAGCGCCAGCATCCGGCGCGCGTAGCCCAGCATGAGCTCGCCCGCGCGGGTGGTCGTGGCGCCGCGCCCGAGCCGGTCGAGAAGCTGGACCCCCAGCTCGTCCTCGAGAGCGCGGACGTGCTCCGAGATTGTCGGCTGGGTCAGGAAGAGCGCCTCGGCGGCGCGCGAGAAGCTCCCGAGCTCGGCCACCTTCGCGAAGATTTCCAGCCGCCGAAGGTCCATCAGGACGAACCGGGAGCGGAAAGGCCTCTCAGTGGCAGGCGCAGCCGCCGCCGCAACAGCCGCCGCCCGATGATATGGGGGCGGAGGATTGCACCGCGCCGGCGGTCTTCAGTCCGAACACCGACAGCTTGCGCATGACCTCTGCACTGGCGCAGGAGGGACACGCGACCGCCGTCGCGGCGCCGGGGATGTACTTCTCGAATTCTTGATCGCACTGCTTGCAGCGATACTCGTAGATCGGCACTACTCGCCGCCTCGCTGCACGTAGCTCTTGACGAACTCCTCGGCGTTCTCCTCCAGGATGTCGTCGATCTCGTCGAGGAGCTTGTCGATGTCTTCCTTGATCTTCTTGCCCTTCTTGGCAAGCTCAGGGCTCGCGGCGGCGCCGTCGCCACCGCCTTCAGCGGGCTTGGTCGGCCGGGTCTCTTTCCTCTTCTGTTCTGCCATCTCGCCCTCCATGGGGCAACGAGCCGGGTGGCGAAATCCGAACGAGCACTACTGGGCTAATCTTAGCACGCCCCCTCTCACAAGCGCCTGAAGTGCTTGCTGAGGGTCAGTGTCTGGCGCTGATAGGAGGAGCCCAGGTCCGAGCCGTACACCCGCTCGGGCCGGGAGCGGAGCCGCTCGAACCACACCTTGAACGAGGTCTGGCCGTCGTACACCATGAACGGCACCTCCCGGGCCCTCACCTCCATGACGACCTTGGTGCCCAGGATGCTCCCGTCACCCCAGCCGAATCCAGGGTCGAAGAATCCAGCGTAGTGCGTCCGGATCTCGCCGGCGCCCGCATCGTAGACGACCATCTCGGCGGCGAACTCGGGCGGCACGCGGATGCGCTCCTTGGACAGGAGGATGTAGAAGCGGTTGGCCTCCAGGATGTAGGCATCGCGCGACGGACGCTTGATCGGCTCCCAGAATTCGGCCGGGTCGTAGAACCCGATCCGGCTCAGGTCGACCGCCGGCGGATTCGGGTGCGCGCGATAGCCGATGACCCCGTCGGTCAGGCGGCCCGACAGATCGACTCCCATGCAGAGCCCGTCGTTGAAGACCGCGCGCTCCCCTGGAATCGCGCGTTCGTCGTCGTCGTAGAGCAAGGGCGTCGCGCGGTACAGCGTCTCGAGCGCCTGATCGGACAGCGAGGTCTGCCCCGAGAGCAGCCGGAGCTGGTTGAGCGAGGCGCCGACTTGCACGCGCACGGGAAACGACTGCGGCGAGACTTCGAGGTAGAGTGCGCCCCGGTAGCCGGCGCGGATCTCGTCGAAGCGCGGCGTGGCGTCTGTGATGACGCGCGTGAAGATGTCGAGCCGGCCGGTTGTCGATTTGGGATTCGAGCGACCGCGCACGTCGTCGGGCAGCGCCAGCGACTCGAGCAGCGGGATGAGGTACACCGAGCCACGCTGCAAGGTCGCGCCGGCGCCGGTCAGCGAGAGCTGGTCGATGACGAGATCGCTGTCGGCGAGGCCACGCTCGCCCAGGCGGCCCTGCACCGTCTCGCGAAACGGCAAGAAGCTCGCTCTGAGCTGGTAAGCCTGGGAGCCCAGGCGAAGGTCGAGGCTCGCCGGCTGGAACTGGCGATCGTCGATGCCGTCCGGCGCGGCGATCCAGCCGTCGCGAACCGCCGCGCGACGCTCGCGATCCGGGAGAACGCCCTCAGGCATGCTCGTTCCAGTTAGCACCGCGTGCCCGGCCCGTCAAGGCACGCGCCGGCTGGCTGTTGGGGATACGTGAGTTGGCCGCTGCTCAGAGAATCGTGAAATGACCGCTCTTGCCGTAGCCCGTGGACGGAATGGGCATCGAGGAGGTGCCCATGGCCTATCCGCAGGCTGCTGTGGAGCGCGCCATGAAGGTGCAGGAAGTGATTCTCCGGGCCATTGATAGAAAGCTCTCCTGGGTCCAGGCCGCGGACATCCTTGGCTACAGCCCGCGCACGATCCGGCGCATCCGGTGGCGCCTGGAACACTATGGTTACGACGGGCTGCTGGACCGGCGCCGTCAGACGCCGTCGCCGAAGCGCGCCCCCGTCGCCGAGGTCCAGCGCCTGCTGGCCCTCTATCGCGA
>Ga0134123_10000659_pt1 | contig 22774 bp, 19 predicted proteins | sample KB303_FD_96460 | JGI IMG/M metagenome (GOLD analysis project Ga0134123, IMG submission 96460) | Terrestrial soil microbial communities without Nitrogen fertilizer from Kellogg Biological Station, Michigan, USA - KB3-0-3 | ecosystem: Environmental > Terrestrial > Soil > Unclassified ...
CCGACGAACGACTCCCAGCCGGTGCGGAGCGTCGCGCCCTCGATCGCCTCGCCGCCGATCGGGTTCGGCCGGTCGCACACGATCACCTGCACGCGGTTGCGCGCCGCGGCCCGCATGCAGTTGGCCATCGTATAGATGTAGGTATAGATGCGCGCGCCGATGTCCTGCAGGTCGATGACGAGCGCGTCGAGGCCGCGCAGCATCTCCGCTGTCGGCTCGCGCGTCTCGCTGTAAAGCGAGTACACGGGCACACGCCGCCGCGGGTCGTCGCCGTGCGGCGTCTCCACCATGTTGTCCTGCACGTCGGAGCGGAAGCCGTGCTGGGGCCCGAAAATGGCGCCCAGCGTCACCCCCTCGCACGTCGCCACGCGGTCGATCACGTGCAGGAAGCCGCGGTCGATCGACGCGTGGTTGCAGACCACGCCGACCCTGGCCGCCGTCAGGCGGTTGGAGCAGAGAAGCACGTCGGAGCCGAGGCGGACGGCGGCGGGCACTACCTAAAGAATTAGCACGTTGCGGCCGATAGAGCCGTCATGCCCTGCAGTCGGAAGGTTCGAGTCCTCGCGGCAGCACTGCTCGTCGCCAGCGTCTTTCCATCGGCGGCGTTTGCACAGGAGCCGGCACTGGTGCCGCAAAGGGGTACCCGGTTGTACTGGCCGACGATTGCGGCGGGCACCGCGGCGACCGCGGACTGGATCACCACGTATCACGCCCTGAAGTTCTACAAGGTCCAGGAAACGAACCCGCTGCTGAAGCCGCTGCAGGCGAACCCCGCGCGAATGGTGTCGCTCGGCGGCATCATCGACGTCGCCGGCGTCAGCGCGTGGAACTTCACGGTGGGACCGAAGCACGACAAGCTCGCGGCGGCCGGCCTCTGGACGATGACCGCGTTCCGCGTCTACCTCGCGGTCCACAATCACCTGAACGAACACCGCGCCGAGCGGCGGTAGTCAGCCTTCACGCCACCCACGGCGTAGCAACGACTCGCGGAGCGCCCGCGTCCTCGCCATCGCCCTCGGCTGCAGGTCGAACGGCTCGGTCAGGATGACGCCGCACTGCGACTCGACCCGCAGCTCCATCCCATGCGTGCCGTGATACACGGCACAGCTCACCCGGTCCTCCTTGAACATGAGGTTCCACAAGGTGGCCACGCGCCCTTCGTGCGAGGCGGTCATCGCGGGGCTATTATCGCCTTCAAATGAGCCGGCGGGCTCGCTTTGTACGCGATTTGGTCAGTCGCCTGCCAGCCGATCGGCGGCTCGGCGCCGAGCTCGAGCAGAGCCACCGTCAGCGTGACCTGCTTCGTCAGCGGCTGGGCCGTTCGGAACGGCAGCGGCAGGTGCTGCGCCGGCGTCTCGAGACGCGCCGGCAGCGCGCGCGTGCCGCGCAGCCGGATGGCGCGGTCCTCGAGCACGTGGTGCCGCTGCGCCACGCGCGGTGATTGCCGCCAACCATGATGGGCGCGTCGCGCGCGAGAGCGCGTTCGCGGTAGGGTCCGGCTTCAGCCGGACCTGCCGAGCCACCTGATAAAATCAGCCCTCTATCAATACCGCATCGGTCCGACCAAAACGGCCATCGAGGCGCTCGTCGCGATGCTGCCGCTGGAGCAGCGCTCGGTGTGGGAAGGGAAAATGGTTGACTACCTCGCCTAAAGCCAGTCTGAACGCCGATTACGTCCGCATCCAGATCGGCCGCTCGCAGGCGCGGTCGATGGCGGTCTCCACGCGCGGCATCGTCGCCGCGGAGAACCCGCTCGCGGCGCAGGCCGGCGCCGTCGTGCTCGCCCGCGGCGGTCACGCCGCGGAGGCCGCGATCGCCGCCAACGCAGTCATGGGCGTGGTCGCGCCGATGATGAACGGCGTCGGTGGAGACCTCTTCGCCATCGTGCACGATGCCGGCACGGGCGCCGTGCACGGCCTCAACGCGAGCGGCTGGTCGGCCGCCGCGGCGAGCATCGAGTTCCTCACCGCCCGCGGCATGCAGTCGATGCCGCAGAACGGCATTCACTCCGCGACGGTGCCGGGCGCCGTAGCGGGCTGGATGGCCCTGCACGGAAGGTTCGGGAGGCTGCCGTTCGATTCGCTGCTGTCGGCGGCGATTGCACACGCCGAAAACGGGTTCCCCGTGTCGGAGATCACCGCGCTCGAGTGGCAGGGGAGCGTCGTGCAGTTGCGGGATCGGAACGCCACGGCCACGTTCCTGCCGGGCGGCCGCGCGCCGGCGGCGGGTGAGCTGTTTCGCAATCCCGGCCTGGCACGAACGCTGGGCGCGGTCGCGAAAGACGGCGGCGATGCCTTCTACCGGGGCGAGATCGCCACGCGCATCCTCGCGTGCAGCGCCGAACACCGCGGCGCGCTCGCGGCGGCGGATCTCGCCGACTACCAGCCGGAATGGGTGACGCCGCTGACGACGAACTATCGCGGGTGGGACGTCTACGAGATTCCTCCCAACAGTCAGGGGATTGCGGCGCTCGTGATGCTCAACATCCTGGAGGCCTTTCCCCTGACCGAGTACGGCCGCGCGAGCGCCGACGCGCTGCACGTGATGATCGAGGCAAAGAAGCTGGCCTACGCGGACATGCAGCGGCACGTCGGCGACCCGCGCTTCTCCAGCGTGCCGGTCGAGGCGATGTTGTCGAAGGCGTACGCGCGCGAGCGTGCCCGGCTCATCGATCCGTCTCATGCGCAGGCGAGCGTGGAGGCCGGCATGCTGCCCGCGCACGCGGGCGACACGACCTATCTGTGCGCCGTCGATGCGGCCGGCAACATCGCGTCGCTCATCCAGAGCAACTTCGCGAACTTCGGCTCCGGGGTCGTGCCGGAGGGCGCCGGGTTCGTCCTGCAGAGCCGCGGCGGCCTCTTCACGTTCGATCGTTCGCATCCCAACGCGCTGGCGCCGCGCAAGCGTCCGCTGCAGACCGTGATTCCCGCGTTCATGCAGCGCGATCACCTCAGCATTGGCCTCGGCGTGATGGGCGGCTGGAACCAGCCGCAGGCCCACGTCCAGGTCATCTCCAACATCGTCGACCACGGCCTGAACATCCAGCAGGCGCTCGAGGCGCCGCGTTTCGTGAAGCTGACGTTTCCGGGGACGGACGTGATGATCGAATCGCGCGTGACGGAAGGCGTCCGCGAGACGCTCGCGCGCCGCGGCCACGAAATCGATCTGCAGGGCGAGTTTTCGAACATGATGGGCGGCGGGCAGGCGGTGATGCGAGACGCCCGGGCGAAGGTCAATTACGGTGCGTCCGATCCGCGCAAGGACGGCGCCGCGATTCCGGAGCCGATCCTCGGTTAGCGGTTGGTGGTTCGCGGGTTCGTGGTTGAGGGGATGACAAACAACCGCTGGATACAACTGCTGCTCGGCCTCCTCTGCATGGTCGTCATCTCCAGCCCGCAGTACGTCTGGACGCTGTTCACGCAGCCGCTGATGACGACCGTCGGCGCGACCCTCGCGCAGATCCAGATCACCTTCTCGATCCTGATCGTCATCCAGACGTTCCTCGCGCCGTGCCAGGGGCTGCTCGTGGACCGCTTCGGCCCGCGGCTACTGCTGTCGGCTGGCGGCGCGCTGACCGGCCTGAGCTGGGTGCTCGCCGCGCGCGCGACGACGCTCGCCGGGCTATACCTGACCTACGGCGTGCTCGGCGGCATCGGCACGGGCATCGTCTACGTCGGCGTGATCGGCCACATGGTCCAGTGGTTTCCCGATCGACGCGGCTTCGCGACCGGTATCGTCGCCGCCGGCTACGGCATGGGCGCGCTGCTCACGACGTTCCCGATCGCCGAGCTGCTGAAGGACGAGGGGCATCGGCCGGCGCTGGTGCGCTACGGCGTGATCTTCATCGCGGTGGGGGTGCTCGCCGCGCAGGGCCTGAGAGCGGCACCTGCGAAATCCCGACTCCCAACTTCCAACTCCCAGGTCGGATCCCGGATCCCGGATCCCCGACCCCGGCCGGATTGGCGTCCGGCCGAAATGCTGGGGACGCCAATTTTCTGGCTCATGTTCGTGATGATGACCATGATGTCCACCGCCGGCCTCATGGTGACCTCACAGATGGCGGCGTTCACGCGCGACTTCGGCATGGCCAACGCCCTCGTCTTCGGACTGCCGCTGCTGCCGCTCGCGCTCTCGATCGATCGCATCACCAACGGGCTGACGCGCCCGTTCTTCGGCTGGCTCTCGGATCAGATCGGCCGCGAGAACACGATGGTCATCGCCTTCGCGCTCGAAGGGACCGCGATGACGCTGTGGCTCTTCACGCGGTCGCACCCCGCGCTCTTCGTCATCATGTCGGGCGTCGTCCTCTTCGGCTGGGGTGAAATCTTCTCGCTGTTCCCCTCGACGCTCACCGACACCTTCGGGACGAGACACGCGACGACCAACTACGGCTTCCTCTACATGGCGCAGGGCGTGGGCTCGGTGCTCGGCGGCCCCGTGGCGGCGCTGGTGCACGACGCCTACGGATCGTGGATGCCGGTCTTCGGCATCATCATCGTGATGAACTTCGCCACGGCGCTGCTGGCGGGACTCGTGCTGAAGCCGCTGCGTCAGCGGTGGCTGGACGCGGGCGCGGTCAGCGCGCCTGCCGCTGCGCCAGCCATTCGCGCGCGGTAATCACGTCGCGCTCGGTCAGCTCGTGACCGCTGTTCTGCCAGGAGACGGTCGCGTCCGCGCCGGCGGACCGCAGGAGCGCGGCGAGCCGCTCGGTTTCCTCGGCCGACACGAGCGGATCCATCTTCCCGTTCGAGATCAGGACCGGCGTCGCGCCGAGCCTCGGTAGCGCGTCGGGCGTCAGCGGCACCATCGCGCGAAACAGCACCGCGGCGCCGAGCACCTCCGGCCTGAGGAGCAGCAGGGCGCCGGCGATGTTTGCGCCGTTGGAAAAACCGACCGCGGTCACGTCGCGGAAGGAAAAGTGGTGCTGCGCGGCGGACGCCGTGACGAAATCCGCGAGCTCCGCGGTGCGCAGCTTCAGGTCCTCGATGTCGAAGACCCCTTCGGCGAGGCGCCTGAAGAATCTCGGCATTCCCCGCTCGAGCACCTTGCCGCGCGGGCTCAGCACGCCCGCGCCTGGCAGCAGCATCCCCGCGAGCGGCACGAGGTCGTGCTCGTTGCCGCCCGTGCCGTGGAGGAGAAGCAGGATGGGGCCGCCGGGCGCCGCCGGCGGCTCGAAGACATGGATGAAGTCGGGCGTCACTCTGGCGTCGCGACCGGCTGATGCATCTTCAATGACGGCAGCACCTCCTCGATGCGCGGCCGCGCCGGCTCGAGCCACGGCGGCAGCACGAGCGTCTCGCCGAGATGCGCGGCGTCTTCATCGACCGCGAACCCGGGGCCGTCGGTGGCGAGCTCGAACAGCACGCCGCCCGGCTCCTTGAAGTAGACCGACTTGAACCAGAAGCGATCGATCACCGGCGTCGGATGGTGTCCCGACGCTTCGACGCGCGACCGCATCTCGTGCTGGTGCTCCTCGTCGTCGACCCGCCACGCGAGATGGTGCACCGAGCCGACGCCCCACGCGCCCCGGCGCCCTTCGGGCGTCTCACGCACGTCGAGCACGCCGGCCGATCCGTCGAAGCCGTAGCGGACGATGCCGTTTTCCTCGTGTAACCGTTCGAAACCGAGGACGTCGGTCACGAAGCTCTCGGTCGACTCGGCCTCGCGCTCCCACACCTGTGCGCCGTAGAGGCCGCGCACCTGCCGCTGCTGGGGCACCGTGCTGCCGTCCCACGGCGTGAACCGGCGGTCCGGCGCCTGTCGCGGCTCGACGAGCGCCACCTTCAGCCCGTGCGGATCCACGATCGGCAGCACGCGGTCGCCGAAGCGTTGTTCGATCGCGCCGAGGGGGACGCCGTACTTCTCGAAACGCGAGCCCCAGTACTCGAGGCTGCCGGCCGGCACTTCGAGCGACACTTCGACCGCCAGCCCGTGCCCGATGCGCGGCGGCGCCATCTCTGCCCACGGGAAAAATGTCAGGTCGGAGCCGGGATGGCCTTCGGCGTCGGCGTAGAAGAGGTGATACGTGCCCGGATCGTCCTGGTTCACGGATTTCTTGACGAGACGCATGCCGAGGACGCCGGCGTAGAAATCCAGGTTCTCCTGCGCGGGACCGGCAATCGCGGTGATGTGATGAAGCCCGTTGACGCCCTTCATGAGGCTAGGCTAGCACGCGCATCATTCGTAGTACGCCGGCGCTTTGTTCAGCTTTGCCATCGCATTGAAATCGTGCTCGATCCAGAGCTGCGCGTGGGCGCTCGCCAGGAACGCTTCAATCGCCGCGCGCGAGGCGGCGGACTGCTCGCGATTGAACTCGGTCGTCGGCACCTTCTTCAGCGTGCGCTCTTCCGGATAGTGATACAGGTCCCCGCTGAGGACGACGGGGCCCGTCTTCGCGAGATCGAGGAACAACACCTGGTGGCCGGGCGAATGGCCCGGCGCGGCCTTGATGACGACGCGGCGATCGCCGAAGACGTCGTAATCGGGCGTCGTGATGATCGTCGTCCTGCTGTTCCTGAGCGCGCTGAAATTCTCCGGCTCCGTCCGCGGCGAGGGCGGGTCGGCGAACATCACGTCACGCTCTGCCTGACGGACCAGCCAGGTCGAACGCGCGAACAGGTTCGCGTTGCCGACGTGGTCCCAGTGAAAGTGTGAAAACGACACGTACGTGATGTCCGCGGGCGTGTAGCCGGCCTGGGTGAGCTGCGCTTCCAGCTTTCGCTTCGACGTCCCATAAGTGCGCAGCGTGCCCGTGCCGCCCGCCGGGATCGACCGATCCGGGACCGCGCCGGTGTCCCAGATCAGCGTGCCCCGCGGGTGCGCGACGAGAAAGCAGGGAACGGACATCACGTTGGTGGCGATCTCTTCCCGCGTGAGTTGATAGGGAGAAATGTCCGGAATGTCGAGCTGCCCGCAATCGAAGACGTAGAGCCGCAGGGACGTCGGCGGCGCCGGCTTTTTCGCCTGCGCGGCCGTCAGTTGCGAGGCGCCAACCAGAAGGGCCGCGGCCGCCAGGAGCCTGAATATTCGCGGCTTCATAGGAGTTTCCCTCTCAGGGGCTCATAGTGTATAAGCACGGCGAACGGCCACGATACGAAATCACGGAGGCATCATGAGGCAAGCGATTCGTCGGTGCTGGCTGCCGGTCCTCGCGCTGGCGGGTCTGATCGGCTGGGCGACGCTGCCCGCTGTCGGCCAGGTCGGGCAGGTCGGCGCACGCAACGGGGAGTGGACAACCTACGGCGGCGACATCGCCAACACGCGCTACGCCCCGCTCGATCAGATCAACGCGAGCAACTTCAACAAGCTCGAGGTCGCGTGGCGCTTCAAGACCGAGAACTTCGGTCCGCGGCCGGAGCAGAATCTCGAGGGGACGCCGCTGATGGCGCGCGGGGTGCTGTATTCGACCGTCGGCACGCGTCGCGCGGTCGTCGCGGTCGATGCGGCCACGGGCGAGCTCATATGGTCGCACGCCGAGCGCGAGGGTCCGCGCGGCGACACGGCGCCGCGCCAGCTCTCGGGCCGCGGGCTCTCGTACTGGAGCGACGGCCGCGAGGAACGCATCCTCTACGTCACGCCCGGCTACCAGCTCATCGCGCTCGACTCGAAGACCGGCAATCGGATTCAGAGCTTCGGCAAGGAAGGCGTGGTGGACCTGAAGCTCGAGGACGACCAGAACATGGACCTGGTCAACGGCGAGGTCGGGCTGCATTCCGCGCCGGTGGTCGCGGGCAACACGATCATCATCGGCGCCGCGCACCTGAGCGGCGGCGTGCCGCCGAAGGGAAAGACCAACGAGAAGGGCTACATCCGCGGCTACGACGTGAAGACCGGCAAGCGCCTCTGGATCTTCCACACGATCCCGCAGCGCGGCGAGTTCGGCAACGACACCTGGCTGAACAACTCGTGGACCTACTCGGGCAACACCGGCAGCTGGGGCCAGATGTCGGTCGACGAAGAGCTGGGCATGGTGTACGTGCCGGTCGAGATGGGGACCGGCGACTACTACGGCGGCCACCGCCCGGGCAACAACCTGTTCGGCGAAAGCGTCGTCGCGCTCGACCTGAAGACCGGCCAGCGCAAGTGGCACTACCAGCTCGTACATCACGGCATCTGGGACTTCGACATCCCGTGCGCGCCGATCCTCGCCGACATCACGGTCAACGGCCGGACGATCAAGGCGCTGGCGCAGCCGACCAAGCAGGCGATGCTCTACATGTTCGATCGCACCAACGGCCAGCCGATCTTCCCGATCGAAGAGCGTCCGGTGGAGAAGGGCGACGTGCCCGGCGAATGGTATGCGCCGACGCAGCCGATGCCGCTCAACGGACACGGACAGCCGTTCGCGTACGACTGGAACGGGTTCTCGAAGGACTACATCATCGACTTCACCCCGGCGCTCCGCGCGGAAGGCGAGCGCATCGTCTCGAAATACAAGATCGGTCCTGTGTTCACGCCTCCCGTTGTCAGCAGGGTTGAAGGACCGCTCGGGACGCTGAGCCTGGCGATCAACGGCGGAGGAACGGTGTGGGCGGGCGGCTCGTACGATCCCGATACCCACATCATGTACGTCTACTCGCGCCGCAACCCGGCCTCGCTGAACCTGATCAAGCCGGACGACGTGAAGGTGAACGACATGAACTTCGTCGGCGGCAACGCGATCAGCGGCGCGCGCACGGCGCGGCCGATGGGCGCGCCGCCCGGACAGGGCGCGCTCGTCGCGCGCGGCACGCCGGTACCCGACAACGGTGCCGATGGCTCCGAGGGCGGACCGCGCGGCGGCGGGGCCGGGGGTGGCGGCGGCGAAGGCGGGCCGGCGATTACCGTCGAGGGCCTGCCGATCGTCAAGCCGCCGTACGGCAGCATCAGCGCCATCAGCCTCGATAAGGGCGAGGTGCTCTGGCAGATCGCGCACGGCGATACGCCCGACAACATCCGAAATCACGCGGCGCTGCGCGGCGTGAACATCCCGCGCACGGGTCAGGCCGGCATCATCGGGACGCTGGTGACCAAGACGCTGCTGATTGCCGGCGAGGCGGTGGAGACGACCAACGGCCACGCGAGGGGCGCGCTGCTGCGTGCCTACGACAAGGCGTCGGGTAAGGATGCGGGCGCGGTGCTGATGCCGGCGCGCCAGAGCGGCTCGCCGATGACCTACATGCTCAACGGCCGGCAGTACATCGTCGTCGCGATTGGCGGCGGCGGCACGCCGGGCGAGCTGGTGGCGTTCAGGCTGCCCGCGAACCCGACGACGAACTAGGTGGCAGGTGGCTGGGGGCAGGTGGCAGTAGGTTGCAGAAGGAGCAGGCTGCTACCTGCTGTCTGCCACCTACTGTCTCCTACCCACTGCCCACTGCCCCCTGATCCTATTTCTTTCCCAGCTCTTCGTATGCAGTGCTCACGCGTCCCTTGAAGCCGCCGAAGAGATCGCCGCCGAGCCCGTAGCCCTTGTACTTGTCGGGAATCTTGTACTCGCCCGCCGCCTGATCGGCGGTCTTCCCCGCCTTCATCTCGGACTGCACCCACGCGACCAGATCGTTGTTGAAGTCCGCGTATTCCTTGAGGTCGGCCGGCTTCATCAGCGTGCTGTGGCCGGTGATGATGGTGTCGTAGTCCTTCAGCCCCGCGGCTGCCTTCGCCACCGTCCTGCCGTACTCGACCATGCTCCCGCCGTTGCCGGTGTCGACGAGCGGGACGTTCTTGCCCGCGAACGCGTCGCCCGCGTGCACCACGCGCGGCGTCCTGAACAGCACCCACGCGTCTCCGCCGGTGTGCGCGCGGCCGAAGTAATAGAGGTCGATCTCGTCCTTGCCGCTACCGATCTTCATCGTGTCCTTGAAGGTCCGCTTCGGCAGGAAGCGCGCGCCCGCGCCCTTGAAAGCGTCCATGTTCTGCATGTACGTCTTCGTGTTCTCGTGCGCCACGACGTCGACCGTCGGGCCGAAAAACTCGTTGCTCCCTGTGTGATCGGGATGCGTGTGCGTGTTGATGATGAGCGAGATCGGCTTGTCGCTGACCGTGCGCACCTTGTCGAGGATCGCCTGTCCCCAGTTGGCGAGCTTGGTGTCGACGATGACCACGCCGCCATCGGTGATGAAGGCAGCGGTGTTCCCGCCTCCACCGGTAATCATGTAGAGGTTGTCTTTGACCTTCTCTATCCCCGCGACGTTCGGGCCGCCCTGGCGTCCGCCAGCGGGCGCCTGAAAGGCCGAGGTAGCCATCGACAGCGCCCCGACCCCTACGATGGTGCCAAGCACGATTCTCCGTTTCATGGATTCCCTCCCGCAGCAGCGTCCGAGGATACATCTTTCATTGATACCGCGTGCCGCCGGGTGTATAACCGGCGCGTGAACCGGCGCGCCCGCGTCGTCGTTCTCAGTCTCACGGCTGCCGCAGCCGCGACGGTCTACGTCCAGGCGAACGGCGCGCAGGAACCGACCTGGGCATACGGCTTCCTCACGCCGCCGGCGTGGAACGACAAGGCCGCGCCGCCGCAGAATCCCCCGACGCGAACCCTGCGGGCAAACGAGGACCGCGAGGAGCAGGTGCGGTTGCGGCGGGTCGATGGTTCCGGCGCCAGCTACGCACTCGTCGACATCCGCGACGGGCACAACGTCATCGACTGGTTCCCCGGCGATCATCCGTCGCCGATGCCCGACATCATCGCGCACGGGCCGAAAAAGCTCGGCGCCACGTCGCGCGGCTGCGGCTCGTGTCATCTTCCCAACGGCAAGGGGCGTCCGGAGAACGCCCAGCCGGGCGGCCTGCCGTACGCCTACATCGTTCGTCAGCTCCAGGATTTCAAGCTCGGGTTCAGGCGCAGCGCCGACTGGCGCAAGGCGAACACGCCGACGATGATCAACCTGGCGATGGCGATGACCGACGAGGAAATCCGTCAGGCGGCGGCGTACTTCTCGGCGGTGAAGTGGGACAGGCGATGGGTACGCGTCGTCGAAACCGAGCTCGTGCCGAAGACGCGCATCCAGGGACAGTTGTTCGTCGCGGAGGAGAGCGAACGAACCGAGCCGCTGGCCGGGCGCATCATCGAAGTCCCTGGCGACAACACGCAGGTGGAGGAGCTGCGAAATCCACGCTCCGGGTTCGTCGCCTACGCGCCGATCGGCAGCGTCGCGCGCGGACGCGAGCTCGTGACGACCGGAGGCTCGATGATCGTCGGCAACCAAGTGGTCCAGGGCAAGACGACCGCGTGCGCCAGCTGCCACGGTCCTGACCTGATGGGCAAGGACGACGTCCCGCCGCTCGCCAACCGATCGCCCAGCTATCTCGCCCGCCAGCTCTATGATTTTCAGCAAGGCACCCGCAACGGCGCATCGGCGCCGCTGATGCGCGTCGTCGTCGCGAACCTCTCGGGCGACGACATGGTCGCCATCACCGCCTACCTCGCCTCCCTCGGACCGGGCGAACCGGTCACCCCGCCGCTCCTGCTGCCCGCCCCGGTCACGACCACGGCGCGAAGGTAGTCCGCCCTAACTTCCTGTCGAGTTACAGCCGATAAAGTCCGGTGACGCCAGAATTTCTGGCATTTTTACCGGTTTTCAAGGAGATCTACGAGCGATGGGTGTCGGTTCATCAACGCCGATGGCGGGCTGGCAGCGCGCCAACGTCCTGGCGGCGGCACAGTATCTTCGCGACGTCGTGACGCGCATGCCCGACGACACGAAGGCCCAGACGGTGTACCAGGGCTTGCTCGAAGTGCTCGAACCGGCCCGGCGCACGATCCGGCAGCAGCGGGAGCTGAGCGAGGCGGCGCGGTCGTCGATCTCGATGCGCGAGAAACGCGCGGGCGAACGGCGCAGGACCGATCGGCGCCGCGTGAACCTGGGACCGCCGGCGGGGGTCGAGCGCCGGAAGAACGAGCGCCGCAGCGGGCGCGATCGCCGCACCCGCGCCTGAGCGACCGTCTTTCAATACCGAAACGAGTGTGCCGTTCTGTTATTGGCATCTCCGATCTTGGAGATATTGATTTGCACGACGGCGCGCATCGCTGCACTGGCATTGCTCATGCGCTACGCACGGGCGGAACACTATGTCCATTGAGGCACCCTGGGCGTCGAAGAAGGGCGAACGGACGGTAGCGCTGCACGCGCACACCCGTCCCGGGTGGCTCACGTACGAAAATTTCTACGGCCTGGCTGAGAAGCCGTTCAGTCTCTCCTCGGACCCCGCGTTCTTCTATCAGAGCAGCTCGCATGCGACCGCGTTCGACGATCTCCTGTCGGGGATCCGCCGCCGCGAGAGCCTGAGCGTGCTGAGCGGTGACATCGGCACCGGCAAGACGACGCTCTGCCGGACGGTGCTCGGACACCTCGATCGGCAGACGTTCAGCGCCTTCGTCGCCGATCCGTTCGCGACGCGCGAGGATCTCCTCAAAGTCGTCCTCGTCGAGTTCGGCGTCGTCTCTCACGAAGATCTTGCGTCGGGCCGGCTGCGCGGCGCGTCACGCACCGAGCTGAGCTACCTGCTCTACGAATTCCTCGGCACGCTGTCGCCGCTGCAGGCCTTCGCCGTCGTGTTCATCGACGAGGCGCAGAACCTGTCGGTGCCGCTGCTCGAGGAAATCCGCATCCTCTCCGATTCAGACGGGCGCGAGCGGCAGCTGCAGGTCGTGCTCGTCGGGCAGATCGAGCTGCGCGAGAAGCTGCAGCTTGCCGAGATGCGGCAGGTGGCGCAGCGGGTCACGGTCTGCTGCGGCCTCGAGCCGCTCGATCGCGACGGCGTGGACGGCTACATCGCGCATCGGTTGCACGTTGCGGGCGGGACGCCGGACCGCCTCCGGTTCTCGAACGAGGCGAAGGACGCCATCTACGACGCATCGGGCGGCGTGCCGCGGCTGATCAACCGTCTCTGCGACCGCGCCCTGCACCACGGTCACCTCGCGCGCGCCGTCGTCATCGACGAGGCGCTGTTCGCGCTCGCGCACGCCGAGCTGAAGCCGCTGCTGCCGTCCCGCGCGCGCGAGACGCGCGTCGTCCTGTTGTCGCCGGACGCCGACGCGATGGCCACCTTCCCGAGCGAGGGCGGCGTGACGCCCTCGGCATCGAGCACGCTGCCACCCGTGGCGGCGGCGTCACCGTTCGCGCCGAAGCCGGCGACGCTCGAGGGAACGCCCGTCGTGGTGCCGCCGCCAGCGGTGGAGCCCGCGACGCCCCCGCCCGCGCCAGCGAGGCTGCGGCTCGCGCCGGCGGCGCCGACGGTGGTGGCCGCGGAGGGCGCCGATGCGTGGTTTGCGGAGACCGACGCGCGCGTGAAGCAGGCCGCCGAGGCCGATCCCAAGCCGCTGACGCCGTTCCACGACGCTCCGATCTCGCCGCCTGCGGCCGCGACGGTGGCGCCGCCGCGGCGGCGCAGCAGCAGCGTTCCACTGACACACATGGAAATGCTGCAGCGCACGTGGGTGCGGCGGCTGAAGATTGCCGTGCTGCTGCTCGTGATCGTCGGAGGGGCGGGGTTCGGCTTCACGCTCGCCTTCGGCATCCTCTCGCAGCCCGTGACGTCGCCGGCGGTCGCAAGCCCCGCGCCGCCGCGGCTGCCGGCGGCGCTGGTGGTGCCCGTCGTGCCCGCCGACGAGACCGCTGCCCCGGTCAGCACGGGAGGTCCGACGTCTTAGGACGCGCCTTGTGGGTACGTCGATGACGCGCTCGAAGCGGTCGCATCCATCGTGACGACCGACGAGGATGCGTCAGGGGGCCACGCTTCCCGAGCCGCAAGCCACGGTTCCCGCGCCACAGGACGCTGCGGCGAAGGCCGCGCATGAAGACTCCTGGGCCGACGACCCCGAACAGCGTGACTGGATGCAACAGCTGACGCTCGCCTAAGCTTTCCGTCCCTCCAATTTCGCTGCGCCAGCCCCGTGCGGAGCGTTTGACCTCGAAGAGTGGCCGTGCTACGGTCGCGCCCCATGAAGCAGCGCAGGCGAATCCTTGCGGCATGTGTGGCGGCGTTGCTGGCTTGCGCGGGCCTGATCGTACGCGCCCAGCAGCCCTTCGCCGACCTCGTGCTCACCAACGGCAAGATCATCACCGTCGACGAGCGGTTCACGATCGCGCAGGCGGTTGCCATCAAGGGCGATCGGGTCGTCGCGGTCGGGACCAGCCAGCAGGTCGCGCAGCTGGCCGGGCCCGGGGCCCGGCGCATCGATTTGCGCGGGCGGTCGGTGGTGCCCGGCCTGATCGACAACCACATGCACCTGCTGCGCGCCGGCACGACGTGGACCAACGAGGTGCGGCTCGACGGCGTCGAATCGCGTAAGCAGGCGCTGGATCTGTTCGCCGCGCGCGCGAAGGCGATTGCGGCGGGCGACTGGGTCTACACGATCGGCGGCTGGTCGGTGGACCAGTTCGCCGACAGCCGCGCGAAGTTCACGCGCGAGGAGCTCGATCGTCTCGTCCCGAACCACCCGGTGGCGATCCAGGAGTCGTACTACCGCACCTACCTGAACAGCCGCGGGCTCGAGGCGTTCGGCATTCGCGACGGCGCGCCGGACCCGGCGGACTTTCCCAAGGGATCGATCGTGCGCGACGCCTCTGGGCGCGCCACGGGCATCGTCGAGGGAGGCATGGGCGCGGTGCGCGCCATCGCCGCGAAGATGCCGCGCGTCCCCGAGGCCGGGCTCGAAGCGAGCACGCTCGCGATGATCAAGGACATGAACCGCGCCGGTCTCACGGCATTCGGCGTGGCGGGGTGCGACGCGAACCTGCTCCCGATGTACCGGAAATGGGAGGCGCAGCACCAGCTGAACGTCCGCATCTTCTGCATCGACGGCATCGGGGCGGGGACGCCGGAGCAGGTGGACCGCGCGCTGCCGCGGATCGCCGACATCAAGCTGTTCCAGGGCGACGATTTCGTCGACAGCGTGCTCTACGGCGAAAGCGTCTACGGGCCGCTGCACGACCCGATGTTCGACTCGACGTCCGACCCCAAGCCGGAGCAGCTCGCGCAGTGGCGGCGGCTGGCGATGGAGATTGCGAAGAACCGGCTGCCGCTGCACGTGCACGCCGAGCTGACGCACACGATCGACGCGTTCCTCGATCAGATCGCAGCGGTCAACAAGGTGTATCCGGTGAAGAACCTCCGCTGGATGCTCGCGCACTTCAACCAGTCGAACGCCGCGCAGCTGGAACGCATGAAGCGGCTGGGCATGTACGCCGCCGTCCACCCGTGGAATGTGATCAACGGCGGCATCATGCACGAGATCTTCGGCGACGACTCGTACGAGCAGCCGCCGCTGGCGACCATCCAGGCGAGCGGCATCATGTGGGGCTTCGGCAGCGACGGCAGCGCCGCCAACCAGTACATGCCGTTCGTCACGCTGCACTACGCGGTCACCGGCAAGATGACGAGCGGGCTCAAGGTCATGCGCCAGACCATCAGCCGCGAGGACGCGCTCCTCGCCTACACGCGGCGCAACGCGTTCTTCGTGTTCCAGGAGGACAACCTCGGCGCGATCCAGCCGGGCAAGCTCGCGGATCTCGTCGTGCTCGACCGCGATTACCTGACCATTCCCGCGGACCAGATCAAGGACGTCAAGCCGGTGTTGACGATGGTCGGCGGGCGCGTGGTCTACGACACCAGCGCGGTGACGGCGACGCGTTAGCTGGGTACGGCCAGCAACCACGATCCACCAACCATCCAACCACTATCCGTGCCGGGAGGTCCGAATGATCGCAGGACTCATTCGTAAGGCGTTGCTCGTGATTGCCACGTTGGTCGTCCCGGTAGCGGCTTCCGCCCAGGACGCCGTCCTCACCGGAACCATTTCCGATTCGACGGGCGGCGTGCTGCCCGGCGTGACCGTCACCGCCGTGCACGACGCGTCGGGCAACCGCTTCGTCGCGGTGACCGACGAGCGCGGCATCTACCGCATTCCCGCGCGTGTCGGCGTGTATCAGATCGCCGCGGAGCTGCAGGGGTTCGGCGCCGCGCAGCGCGCCGGCGTCGAGCTGCTCGTCGGGCAGACGCTCGTCATCAACCTCCAGATGGCGCCGAGTGGCGTCGCGGAGACGGTGACGGTGAGCGGCGAAGCGCCGCTCATCAACGTCGCGACGTCGCAGCTTGGCGGCAACATCGATCCGCAGCAGGTGCAGGAATTGCCGGTGCAGGGGCGCAACTGGATGGCGCTCGCGATGCTCGCACCCGGCAGCCGTATGACCTCCGACACCGCCAACACGCCGATCGCCAACCGCGGCGCGGCCGGCGACGTGCGCCAGTACCAGTTCAGCCTCGACGGCCAGCAGGTGACCTCCGAGATGGGGTTCGGCAACCAGCCGCGCTACAGCCAGGAGTCGATCGGCGAATTTCAGTACATCTCCAACCGCTTCGACGCGACGATGGGGCGCTCGGCGGCGGTGCAGGTGATCGCCGTGACCAAGTCGGGGACGAACCGCTACGCGGGATCGGTCCGCGGCAACTTCCGCAACACGCGGTTCAACGCGCCCGACCCCGTGCTGCACAGGGTGGTGCCGATCGACAACCAGCAGCTCGCCTTCACCCTCGGCGGGCCGATTCGCCGCGACCGCCTGCACTTCTTCGGGCACTTCGACTACGAACGCGAGCCGAAGACGAGCATCTGGAACACGCCGTACCCGGCGTTCAACGTCGAGCTGCACGGCCCCGAGACCGTGAAGATGGGCGGCACGCGGCTCGACTACCAGCTGTCGTCGAACATGCGGCTCATGGGCAAAATCACCGACGCTCAGCACTGGCAGCCGTTCACGCCCGGCAACACCAGTCACCCGGCCGCGACGGGATCGACGCTCGAGACCAACCGCGAGTACGCCGGGCAGTTCACGCACGTGCTCAGCAACCGCGCCGTCAACGAGATCAACGGCGGCAAGACGCGATGGATCTTCGAGAACGCGAACCTGACGAACTGGTCGAAGCACTGGCAGTCGGCCAACGGCGTGACGACCGGATCGCCGCGCATCACGTTCAGCAACTTCGCCATCGGCGGCAACACGTTCTATCCGCGCTTCGGCGCGCAGGACAACTGGAGCCTGCGCGACGACTTCACCTATTCGTACGACGCACGCGGCCGCCACGACGTGAAGGCCGGCGCCGACGCCGTCGTCATGGTGGACTCGGGCAACAACTGCCAGTCGTGCATGGGCGTCGTCGACGCGCGCGGCGGCACGCCGTCGGCGGCCGACATCCAGGCGTGGTTCCCCGATCCGTGGAACGCGGACACGTGGAACATGAACGCCATCTCGCCGCTCATCCGCACCTACAGCATCGGCGTCGGCAACTACGCGACGCGCGACACCCGGCCGCAGTACGGCGCGTGGTTCCAGGACGACTGGCAGGTCTCGAACACGCTGACGCTCAACCTCGGCGCGCGCTACGACCTGAGCCTCAACGCCAACGGCAACCACTACGCGGTGCCGCCGTTTGTCGACAAGGGAAGGCCAGCGGACAAAAACAACATCCAGCCGCGCGCGGGGTTCGCCTATCGCGCCACCAGCAACACGGTCATCCGCGGCGGCAGCGGCGTCTACTTCTCCACGCCGCTGCAGATCGACACCTTCTTCATGGCGCAGATCGATCGCCTCGTCGTCATCCAGTACACCAACGACGGCCGCCCCGACTTCGGCGCCAATCCGACCAACGGCCAGCCGCTGCCGAGCGTCTCGCAGGGGCAGCAGCAGTTCTGCCACGTGCGCAACACGCCGACCTGCCTGCGCCGCTCGCTGCAGGAGCTGGTCGCGCCGGAGGAGTACTCGACGCAGCTCGGACGGACCTGGCAGAACTCGATCGGCTTCCAGCACCAGTTCGGCGCGACGACGGCGGTCGAAGCCGACTACGTCTACAGCCAGGGGCGCAACGAGAAGGACATCATTTCGAACATGAACCTGACGATCAACCCGGCGACGGGCGCGAACTATCCGTTCTCCGACATCGCGCACCGCGCCTACCCGGACTTCGGCGCCATCTCGATGCTCGTGCGCATGGGACGCTCCAGTTATCACGCGCTGCAGACGGCGGTGACCAAGCGCTTCAGCCGCCGCTGGCAGGGATCGGCGACCTACACGCTGTCCGGGCTGTGGGACGCGTACCCGCCCGCGTTCAGCGGGATTGCCCCGGCGCCGATCCAGACCACGCCGGACCTTGGCGGCGAGTGGTCGCTGTCGTCGGGCGATCTGCGGCATCGCGCGGTGCTGAACGGCATCTGGGAAGTGGGACGCGGCCTGCAGGTGAGCGGCGTGTTCTACACGGGCATCGGTCAGCGCGACACGCTGACGTACGGCACCGACGTGCGCAACATCGCGGGCGTCGGCGGTCCCGAGTCGTCGAGCCGGCTGCGCGCGCGCGCCGACGGCAGCATCGTGCCGCGCAACGGCTTCGTGCAGCCGCCGCGGCGCAAGGCCGACCTGCGCGTGCAGCAGAAGATCACGCTGCCGCACCGCGTCGCGCTCGAGGGGATCGCGGAAGTGTTCAACGTGTTCAACTCGCCAAACTGGACCATCACGACGGTCGAGACCAGCCCGCAGTACCTGCAGCGGACCGCGGGGCAGAACCGAACGGCGCAGGTAGGTTTCCGCATTACTTTCTGACAGCGGCGTCGAGATCGACTCTCACCGCCAACTCCCAGGGAGCTCAGCCTTGCTAAGCCGGGGCCCTCGGGAGTTGTAATTCGCCGCTCCCGGGTTGGGGCCGTGATTGCATGACTTCGCAGCACAGGAGGCAACGCAACATGGCTCTTCGGGAGAAATACAACCACGCGATTCAGACCGCCAAGAATCTCCGCTTCCAGGGCGGAGCGGACGAACGCGACGGCAAGCTGCACTTCAAGGGCACCGTGCAGACGCAGGACGAGGCGAACAAGATCTGGGACGCGATCAAGACCGTCCCGACGTGGCAGCAGGAGGTGGTGGCCGACATCAAGGCGACGGGCACCGCGACGGCCGGCGCGTCGACCGGTGGACAGACCGACCGGACTTACACGGTGAAATCCGGCGATACGCTCAGCAAGATCGCCAAGGAGATGCTCGGCGACGCCAACGCGTACATGGACATCTTCAACGCGAACAAGGACCAGCTCAACGATCCCAACAAGATCAAGCCGGGTCAGGTACTGAAGATCCCGCAGCCCGCGCATAAGTAGGCTTCCGGTCAATTCCCACACTCCAACTCCCAATTCCCGAGGAGTCTGTTGGTGCGACACCAGGCTCCTTGGGAAGGGAGCGTACAATCGTCCTTCGAGATGCTGGACGTCCGTCGATTCGTCTGCACGAGTGCGTGGCTCGCCGTGGTGTCCACGGCTCCTGCCTTCGCGCAGGCACCGGCCGATCCGCGCGGGGGCGGCGAGGTCGGCGCCGGCATGACGTACCTCACCGTGCCGAAAGGCGTCGCGCGCAGCATGGGGACCGGCGTCACCGCCGGGCTCTTCGCGATCGTGCCGCTCGTGTCGACCTACAAGCTGCAGCCGGAGATTCAATGGGAGCACCGGCGGAGCAGCGTGCTCGGCAGCGACCGCAGCTTCGACTATCTGGCCATTCCAATCCTCGTGCGGATGACGCTCTTCAAGGGGATCTATGTCGATGAAGGGCCGTCGTTCCACCTGCCGCTGCGCGCAAAGGTGACGAGCGGCGCCACCGATCGCGACGTCAAGGACAACACCAGGAGCGACGTCAGCATCGTCATCGGTGTCGGCAAGCGCGTCGGCCGCGCCGGCATCGAAGGACGGTGGGACAGCGGTCTCCGCCAGGTGCAGAAGATCGTGCCGGCCGGCGACGTCCCCACGCGCCATCGCTCGCTCGCGCTGTTCGTCGTGGTCGGATGAGCAGGAGATCAGCGCCGCCTCGGGGCGGCGATCAAGCCGGGTAGCGTCCGCTCCTCTTGTGCCGAAAGGATTTTCGGGTTTCCGCGGCTCGCGTCGGGCGGCACCCATTCGATGCCTTGCGGCCGTGTGCCGATACCCGCAGCGTAGAGGACGGATTCCGTTACGCCATCGAGCCCCAGATCCTTCTCGAGCGCGGATTCGGCGAGCGCCATCGAGCAGAATGGCGCCAGACCAAGCCATGTTGCGGTAAGGCAGCAGGTCTGGCACATGTGGCCGGCTTCGATCAGCACCGCGCGATACGCCCTCGCGTGCTCGTATCGCCACTGATCCCGGGCGAAGATAGCGGTGAAGAACACGAGCGCTGACGCGCCGTTGTACCACGATTGCCTCGGCAGGTACCGCTCGACGCGCCAGGACCTGGAGCGCGTGTTCAGCGTCTCGAGCGCGTGCCGATCTGATGCGTAGTGGTACAAGCCCCTTTTCAGTCCGCGCACATTCAGCACGAGGGCGTACACCTCAATCGGGTGTCGGGCGCCGCCCGACGGTGAAGTCTTCAACGCCACCTTCTGATTAACCGGCCCGATCACCCACTGCTGAATGCCTGCCGTGAGGTGGAGGAGCGTACTGAACGAGGACATGTCCACTGGTTCGCGGGCAAACCTCCGCCACGTGCGCCGCTGCAGGAGGACGCGCGCAAAGTCTCCGTCGGTTCCCGCCGCCGGCAGCTTACGCACGGCCGCAGCCGGGTAGCGCTTGACCGATGGAGGCATCGCGGTGACGCGCGCCTTTTTGCGGGTCCGCCGCTCGGTTGTCCTCAGGTCGGCATACCGAAGATCTTTCGTCGAGTTGTGAAAAAAGCCGGCGGCAGGATTCCAGTCGGCCCACGACTGCATGGCGCGTTCACTCGCGACGAGCGCACGGTCGTCACGCTGGATGCACGAGCGTGTCGTGAGCGCGACGAGCAGTTGCCGGAGCATCCGTGGGTCGACCCGAGGCTTGAAGGCGAAGAGCTGCTCGGCGGTCCGCCAGTCGCGCAGGTAATCGAGGATCTCGCAAATGACCGGATGACCGGCGACACGCGTTCGTGTGGCGTAATTGTCAACGACGAAATCGTTGCCGCGCCAATACAACACGACGTGCGGCGATCGTCGGTAGCGAACGGTGACCGTCTCACCCACCGTGGAGTTCTACTTCGGTCCCGGGAAGAACCAGGCGAAGTAAGGCATTTGGAGATCGTCGATGTTCTTTTTGAGGTTTTTGAGGGCCGCTCTGATTTCGCGTTCGTCGGCCTTGTCGTAATAACCGGTGGCCTTGTTGATGCGCTTCGCGTCGAGCTTTTTGGTCGCAGCCTGAATGGTCTTGAGGACTTTCCTGGGATCTGGTCGTGGTGGCATCAGTGACTCCTTCTGTGAGCCGCGGAAGCGGGTGAAGTGTAGTCACCGCTATTGCTGAGGTCAAGATTGGAATCGCGATCGTTCAGCGTGCCGCGACTGCGCCCAGCCCCGCGACGAGCGGTGCAAACCGCGGGTCAGCACGAATGGAATCCAGTCGCGGATCGACCCTGGCCCAGAGGACGCCGGGCGAACGTGCGCCGACGCTGCGATCCAACAGATCGAAGGCACGGGCCCTGTCGCCAAGCGCCGCATAGACTAGGGCGAGCACCGAGGGGTCGGCCGTCTGCGCTCGGCCAAGAACGCTGCGCGCCTGTGCGGTGTTGCCGGCTTCAGCGTATACCCACGCCAGCCCCGCAACAAAAACAGGCGCATTGCCAGAGAGGCGAACAGCCTCCTGCATCTCTCGAATGGCGTTCGGGAAATCGCGCTTGGCGGCATAGACCCTCGAGAGACCGCCATGTTCCTGGGCGCCATTTGGCCCCAGCGTGGCCGACCTCAGGATCTGCCGGAGCGCATCGTCGTACTTGCGATCGAAGTACAACATCATCCCGACGGCACCGTTCGCCTCGGGGGACAGGGGATCGGCGTCAGCGGAGAGGCTCGCCTGCCGGACGGCTTCGGCAATCTGTCCGTTAGCGGCCAGGTACCACGCGTACTCGCCGCGGGCGAAACTGTAGTTCGGGTTCAGGGCGAGTGCGCGCCTGAATTCGACGCCGGCATCGGCCATGTTCCAGTCGTAATAGAACTCGATGACAGCGACTGCGGCGTGCGCCTCGGGCAGGTTCGGGTCGAGCGCCAGCGCTCGCCGCGCCGCGTTCATGGCGAGCATGCGCGCCTCGCCGCGCGGCAGCGCCCCGGCCAGCTCCAACCATACGTAGGCGGTCGCGAGAGCGGCATGAGCGCGCGCGTAGCGCGGATCCAGGCGCACGGCGCGCTCGAGCGCCTCCCGTGCCCTCATCAACGTCGTGGCGTTCGTATTCGTCAGGAACGAGCGTCCTTCGAGATAGGCATCCTGTGCATCCGAGATTTGGCTCCCCGCGGCACCGATTGCGCGTTGTGCTTCGGGTGTCAACCTCACATGCAGATCCGTGGCGACGGCATTGGCGACTTCACTCTGGATCGAGAGCACGTCGGTCAGCACGTGCTCGAACGTGCGGGTCCACAACTGCGTATCGGTTCCCGCCAGGATCAGCCGCTCGTTGATGCGGACGCGTTTCTGCGCCTTCTCGTCGCCTGCACGCGCGTCCGTGGTGACGAGGACTGTTCCTTCGAGCACGGCGTCCACGTTCAACGCCTGCGCAATCTCACGCACGGGTTTGCTGGTTCCTTTGAATTGCATCGCCGACGTCCGCGAAATCACGTTGACGCCGGGCAACTGGCCAAGTGTCGCGATGAGCTCGTCGGTCATGCCGTCGGCGAAGTACTCCTGCGAGGAATCGCCGGACACGTTCGCGAGTGGGAGGACGGCTATCGAACGGATTGGAGTCGTGGCCGTAACCGGCGAGGCGCCGCGATTGCGAAGCACGAACCAGTCGATCAGGCCGCCCGCAACGACGACGGCGGCAACGATGGCGGCCATCGCCAC
>Ga0134123_10000660_pt1 | contig 22746 bp, 17 predicted proteins | sample KB303_FD_96460 | JGI IMG/M metagenome (GOLD analysis project Ga0134123, IMG submission 96460) | Terrestrial soil microbial communities without Nitrogen fertilizer from Kellogg Biological Station, Michigan, USA - KB3-0-3 | ecosystem: Environmental > Terrestrial > Soil > Unclassified ...
ACCGGCGGTAAACTGATTGTTTACTCCTAGAATCACGTCTGTAAAGACTACAGAGTCTGCGGTGGTCTTGATGGAAACCCGGGATCCAAAAGTGTGTAAAGTCGCCGCTTGAGCAGCGTCCTCTGTAACCACCAGAGAAGCAGGAAACTCGTCTGGACTATTGCTTTTGAAGCTACCGATCCTACCTGCTATCATACCGAAGTAGTCGTCTATCGTTGCACTTATGCAATTGTCTTCTATTCGTAGAGAACTCTCGTTTGCATATGTAGACTTCGGTGGTTTGATATTCTCCACAGGAGTTTTCACTACCGCACCGGCTTGCGTGTTGGATTGTTTGAACCCTTTTATATAGAGTCGTATCACATACTTAGAAGTATACGCTGTTCCATCCACTGAGAACTTAATAGTATTCATCCCGTCAGGATTGTTCAGCTTCTTGAGGAGAGCGGTAAGAGAACCGGTGACCTTCCCGTCCAACACAGAAAGATCAAACGGTTGCTTGGCAGAAACTGTTCCGCCGGCGCTATTGCGTATGGCGTTGAGGATCTCAACAGATGCCAGCTCGGTATTCACCAGATACGAAACCGTACTCGAGAGGTCGTCTGTTATTGTTGCCCCCATCATTCTGGAGACTTTCGTTCTTAGAAGACTCCCCACATACCCGACAAGAGAAGAGGGATCCGTAAACGAAAGCAGATCCAGATTCTGATCGATAGAGAACTTCTCCATTAGATCTGTCGGTAAGAGCGGAGTGTTCCCTGTAGGGACATCTGTCATAAGCAAGCTACTGAGGGCAGATCTTACGTAATCCATAGAGGTGCCGGTGGATGGGCCGGAGGGCAAGTTCGATTCCAGTCTCGATATAGAAGAAGAGAGAACCTGGAGCATAGCCAGGATCGCCGCTTTGAGATCAGCGGGGAGGGTTACTTCTTCTAGTAATGATATCGCTCGGGTAGCCGCTTTGGCCACGTTAGTTGGATAATAGAGTTTGAACTTCTGAGGTAGAACATCTCCTGGTTCAAAAGCTGTACTAGCCAGACCGACAAAAGACTGACAGATCATAGACTTGATCATGTCGTCGTATATGATCTTCAGGAAATACATTGCAGCCAAGAGCGGGGAACCGTGGGTCTGGCCGGGAGGTAGAAACTCTGCGAGGAATATATCGGGAAGCTTTCCGGAAGTATTGTCTGCTTCACCGTCACCCGTAAAGAAGCCCGAGATAGACAGCTCTTCAAATGCCGTACCCAGCAGAACATTGGAGTCCGCTGGGATACGTTCCGCAAAGACTTCCTGTAGTTTCTGATTCGTCTCTGGCCAAGATGGAGAATACGTTCCGTAATTCTGAGACGAATACTTCCGATAGAGTTCGCTAGCCGGCACTACATCGATCTCTATGTTCACGTTATTTACCTGGAGACTGTTTCTATAAGAGGCTACAGGTATTACGGGTGCGATGTCGTCGAGGTATGGGATACCGCTGGAGTCAGAAGTTCTGTGAGCGCCCTTGATCGATGAGTCCGGAATGATAAGTTGTACACCGATCACCGGCTCCGGAGGAGCCACCGAGTATTCCACAACAAGAGTCTTAGCCACATCGGCAGAGAGGTCCTTGCTCCAATACAGCCGGCCGTTAGATTCTACAAACACCCCCAGACTTTTACCCTGGATTCCCTCGGCCATGTAGTCTTTGAGAGCGGAGGTAATCGGGTTAGCCTGTTGCCCGTCTATGGTCAGAACATCATCACCATCAATCAGACTGTAGTTATCCCAGCCGATTCTATCTACTATTTCCTGACCGGTAGTGCCGGAGAAGTAGTCCATTGCTTCTGCAGAGTGCGGCAAGCCGTAGATCTGTCCGCGGTGTCGGGTGTAGATGATCGAACCTTCTTCAATTACAAACCCACCGGACTCTGTTTCAGATAGCGAGTTGTAATCTTCTACCGGATAGGAATCCACCAGAGCCGGCGAGGTCTGGAGGAATCTAGCTAGAATCTTCGCTCTGGTCTCATCGTTTATAAAGTCCAAGCCATCAAAGAACCCCAGATTGCTATTACCCAGCTTACCCAGAACAAGGTCTTTACTGAACCCGCGATACTCGGCGGCCAGAAGCTGCTGAGTCAGGACATCTGTACCACTCTGCTTCAAAGCCCCTCCGGCTTTACTAAAGAACTTCTCTTTGTAATCGGCCCAGATATGTTTGAGTCGCTGAATCAGAAGAGCGTTGGGGAATATGAGCGGCAGAGTGTTCGGAGTAATGAGTTGATACTGCCCGAAGACCTGGTGCGTCGAAGAGAACAAACCGTTTCGTAGAAAATACTGACCCTTTGCTCTGCCGTTATCCGCTGAGTTGTAAGTAGTTTCCATCTGGAGTAGAAAGTATCGGAGGTTCTCTTGGCTTGCATAGATAGCTGTGGCGGTGGATAGATCTATACCGCCCCACATGGTTTCAGTCCCGGTGATGTTTGCACAGGCTAGCAGGTCTACAAGCGCACTGGCTGCTTTCCGATTGGCGATCAGGTAATCGATCAGAGGGTAATCCTTGAAAGGATTTATCATGGAACCTTCGAGGCCTGCATATGCGTCTCCACTCGAGGTAGCCACAGTCTCATTCTGCACCGGTGAGCGCGTATTGCTTTCTGAATGCGGAGTAAACAGATGCGAGCTATCGACTTTCTTAAACAGGAGAGCAGTGGGTTTAGAACCGCTTCTGGTGGTCTTGGAGTTGAGCTCCACCTGAGCAAAGAACAGATCCTGCCCGAGTTCCTTATGGAACAGCATGTCCTCTACTGGTTCTGAGGGGTCTGGAACGAACATTCGATCGAGAAGGAACGAAGAGAGAAAGGGAAGATAGAGGTAAACTCGAGAGGGCTGTTGCTTCTTCTTCTTGAAGAGTATGTCTTTCAGACCGTTCTGGTCGTTGCCTATTAAATCAGAGAAGCTCACTGTTCCTCCGAGGTTATGTAATTGAATATCGAAAAGACCCTTTCGTACCGCATGAGATAATCAATACGTTCTGCATCTGTGTCCGGAGTTCTCGGGCTGAAATTCACTCGGCGAACTGTAAGATCTCTGGCACCCAGAGCCTTGCAATAGTTCGAGCAGAAGTCGGGATCGAATAGAATACTTGGATCATCGGTCAGTGTGCCGTCATCGATTGCATCCAGTGGGGCCTGAAAGTCTGTGGCCTGTACGTTGTTTGCATAATGAGGCGTAAAGAATACCACGAATCGTTTTGAGCCAGCTGGAGGGAGGTTCAGACAGCCAGTATAAAACATGCGAGCGAAGTAAGTGGCCAGATAACCGGCGAAGACCGCGACGAAAACTGGGTGCGGGTTTCTGGCGATGGCGTCTATGAAATCCTGTGGATGAAATATCAGAGCGCGGCCCACATACATGATCGGCACGAACTTCCCATCGGGACGATACTTCAGAACGTGTCGACCGCCAAAGTAAAAAGCTGAGGCCGTGGAGATATCCTCCAGGAACTGGGTTTTGAAGTCCAGTTCCTGCTGGAGTGTAATAATCGAGCCGGACACCGGAGGATAGATGATCGGAGATGCAGACGTGGGAGGCTGATACGGATCAGCCGGTGCTGCGAAAGGGCTTTCGCCTCTCTTGTCTGTAATCGCTCCGTAGTATAGATCAGATTTATCAAAAAGATATTCTCCAACATACTGGCCTGCATTGGGCCATGTGTCCTGAAAGAACACAGTTTTGTTAAACAGCTTGGGCATTCAAGTTACTCAGGCATTCGCTTCCGCAAGGAAGTCAAGACTAACTAGAAAAGGTATCTTGGTTATGTCAGTCGGAGACTGAGGAGGGATAGTTACCTTTGCGTTTCTGTTCACCACGTTCACATCTGCAAACGGATTGGCATTAAAGTCGTTTGGAGACTGCAGTGATCCGTCTGGATTCCGATGAGAGATTCCTGGTAGCGGTTTGATGTTCCCAAGAGAAGACCCGGACAGGGAGCGCATCTTATTTGATGCAAGAATGAATTCAGGCTTAGCGGTCTTCGCTAGATTCTGTGCTTCGATTCCCATTAAAGAACACAATACAACTACCAAAGCGCGGGCTCTGCGATTCGCAAGATCGATATCGTATTGATAAGTAGTCTGGCCTGCACTCACGAAACCAGGAATCGCGTCGACCCCGCCCTGTACTCGAAAGCTAGAACCTGCAACGTTCGCATAAGAAATCATAGTCTCTTTTGGGAGAACTGATAGAGATTGAAGATATTTACTGAACGTGGCAACAAGTGCGATGAGACTCTGAACCTGATCACCAGCGGGGGCATAGGGGTAAAGAAACTGTCGAAAGGTGGCGATCTTATCGGGGGCCGCTTCCAGAAAAGCCAGCTGTGTGGGATTGGGTACGTCGGAGAGATAATAGACAATGACTGAAGTGCCATTCAGATTAGATGGTGTGGGTTTCTCTTTCAGTTTTACCACATTGCTTCCATCTGAAACTGCCAAGGCTAGTCCGATACCGCTTCCATCGCTACACGCGGTGGGAACTTCCTGATAGCTCTGGATGGCTCCCGCCTCTAGAAGTTTAGCGATAAGAGCATTCTTCATAATGGAGATGCCCTCGTAAAGTTTGTCTTTGAACGGAGACGCTGGAGCAAAGAACTCCCGGTTATGGTTTGAAGTAACCGCAGGGAACGGGTTCATCTTCTCACTGAAGTATGTTGTGCCGTTCCCTCTAAAAACACTTACGATGGCGCGGCGATCTGCGGCCGAGACTGTTGAGATATCCGGAGCGGGATCTCCCAGTGCAGCGTTGGCCATGTCTACGAGACTGGCCAGAGAGGTATCCCCGAGCGCATCTACGATAGAGGCTACCAGAGCCTCTGACGGGGTAACCTCTGGATCCGCCATCCCTGTTATTTACCGGGCAGGAAGTAGGTGATCACACACTGGTTAGGAAGGTTCGTAATCTTTTCACAAATCAAAGGATTGAACCATGTCTTCAGATACTGCACTTGATGGCCGTTCGGATCACGGTATTGAGTTCTGGCATCGCCGTAGGGATCCTCGAGGATCCAAGCATCAAAGGTTTCTCCTACGATAAGCACAACGTGTCCCTGGTCGGTAAGCTTTGTGCTAACGACGACCGGAGAGCCTGACTTCAGAGCAGCGCTGATCTCCTCAGTGGTTCCATAGTTGATCCGACCTCCGCCGAGTGGTTCCCCAGCGCGGCAGACCATCTGCCCTTTTACACCTGCGGCTGCCAGACGCTGCGCGCACGCATCGCGATGTACATAGAACCAGGCACCTGTTCTACCCTTGATCCAAGGATACTTCTTCTCAGCCTCTTCTGCAATCCCGGGCTTACCGACAAGGGCTTCGGTATCATCCACGTACGCAGTTTCGTATTCTTTCGTACGAGCTATGGATATCCAGTTGGATAGGAACATGATGAAAGAAGTGTAGGCACACTGTGCCCAGTACGGGAGGACCCCGCCCCAGTTGTCATTATCACGCTGACTGTTATATACAATCTGGATTAACGTAGCTACTTCTTTCATGGTTACCTCATCCGGGGAGATCTACTCCTGATAGTCGTCTTCTCATACCGCGCAACTATTTTACTGATGTAGTCCATGTCGTAGTAGTTACTCGACGGGCCACTGTTGTAGTTCTTCAGCGCTGTAACTACATTACCGTTGGCAAGTCGCAAACAGTACCCGAGGTAGCGAACGCCCCAATTGATATTAGTAGCCGGATCATAGAGCTCCCGGGTAGGGCCTTCGTAGTTGCTGGCCAGTACCTGCATAAGGCCGATTGCCCGCGTACAGAAAACCACACCTTTTGCGTTTGGAATACAGACAGTGGGGCCGTCTACGCCCGCGCGACCGCTGGACTCCTGCTCCACCAGAGACACCACGAGCTCCACCGGGACTCCGTACTCCTGACCCTTGAGCCGCATCTGGCCGTATAGATCCACCGTAAGCCATGGGTAGTAAGACTGCAAATACCTATGGCTCCCCTGTGGAATCGGAGCGGTCACCGATATTCGATCAGCGGCGTCCAGAATACCCCAGGGTTTGCGGACAAACAGGAGTAACAATAGCACAAGAGCCACGCCTCCAAAATGGATTATCTCACGCAGGATCTGATGTAGATAGGTCTGCTGTTTCATTTTGACTTTCCTCGAATGGTGGTAAATTGTAAGAGATTACGACAGATGTTTGATCGTCGTCACGATCCCGATTGGCTGCACCGTCTGTGAGAACCACGAGGTTATCGCCGGGATTCAGTTTAATCGTATGACTGGGGGGCACTATGTACCCGGGGTCTTTGCCCAGAAACCGCCCATTGCACTCCACCTTTTCCTCTTCTCCAGTAGCCATACGGACAATGCATATCTTATCCAGCAGACCATTATATACCACTGTGCCGTCCGGCCGGAGTCGAAGACAGATAGCCAGCGTCTCACCTCCGTTCTCTTTATCGATATCGAGCAGAGCTGCATTGATCCCCTCAATCACCCGCCTCGGGTTCCGGGTGCGGAGCACGGAGAGGACGTTCATACAGAGAGAAGCTCCCGGGGTAACGTTGAGCCCGTGAGACACCACGTCTCCCACCAGCACTATCATATCATCCCCGACAGCCTTACAGCGCACGTAGTCAGCCCCGATGTATTTGTCCGGGAAGCGCGTGAGCGAAAGTATGCTGTAATGGCCGTGCGTTATATAGCCATCTGGCTTGATCATATTCTGGTAAGCGCCCGCTATAACCTTGGGGATCCAGATGTTCCGGATATCGGAATCAAGGGCTTCCAGTTCTTTCGTCTTACGACTCAGAACCCAACCGATCATCATATAGTGGATCACCATATGAATGAATGCCCACTTGTTAACGTAGACCATTACACTGGTCTTACCATAGACGCCCACGAACCGATCATCAAATGCAACGTAGGCAGAGGCCCATGACATCATACAAACCAATACAGTAGCGTATTTCACATGTCGACTGGTGCCAATAAGAGCCACGAACATTAGTTGCACTACGAACACTAGCTTCTGGAGTCCGAAGAAGATTGCTTCATTCCTTGAGGGTACTAGCCATTGCGTGAGCCAGAATAAGAAAGTCGTCTGTATTGTTGGGAGCGCATAACCGATAACATTCAAGTTGCGCATAACAAGGCTTATGTTGTAGCGCCCATAGATCGCGAGCCCGATAAACCCGATCATCATCGCGTAAACGTATTTGTAAGACCACAGAGGATAGTTCGTGGATATTGCAGCTGTAGTTGTGATGCCGGTGAATAACAGTCCGAAGACGATATTCAGATTGAGAACGAAGCTGAGATTGTTACGTGTGGTGGAGCTGAGAGCCGAATTGACCTGGGATTCGAGTGGCGACAATCTTCATACCCCTACAGTTAAATCGTTCTACTGAAAGATCCCACCCACTGGACAGGATGGTGAGAAATCCTTTTCCCCCGTACTCTGCCGGTGAGCTTTCTTCTATCTTGCCCCGCTCTCCATTTCTGAGCATATGTCTTGCTTTATAAATTAAAGCCATCACGTGATCATAGACACTCGGATCTGGAATCTCTTGATCCGTTTCGATTACATCGTCGGTAACCGATAGATGTCCAGGACACCCGGAGGCTACCATATTCTCAACGAGCTCCTGGGCTATAAATCGTTGCTCGATATATACATGGGTCTCAAGCATTTCCATCTGGAGACGTACAACGTCCTGCGCGTCATGGATTTCAAAAACAGTCGCTATCTCATTTTGTTTGGATGTGGATGTTTTCATAATTCTCGAAGACGTTCAGTAAGACCATCTGATCCGAGAGTGCAATGATGTTCAGAGAGCCAAACTGCTTAGCCTTGTCCTCCAATAGTGATACGAGCGGGGACGTAATGTTGCAGCGGAGTTCCACAGTGTTGCCTGCAGTCCAGAGCCGATCCAGAACTCCATAAAGCGGGATGTGGCTTTTGTTCCAGAGGTTACCGTAGATAACCACATGAGGCTCGGGGATCTTGAAACCGATCTTCTCTGTCCCGACCATAGTATAGGCGGAGTACTCGTCGGAGACCAGTGCTAGTTCAGTTTGCTGGTCTCCGTTTTGTACTACTTGAGACCCTGAAGACGCTACCTGAGACGGAGCAGCCGCCTGTGGAGTCATCCGGCCCGTCAGTATCCGATTACCGTTCAGGGGGTTTGAAAGACCGTATTGGAGAATCAGATAACCCGCAACAGACCCGATCAGGATGATCAGGAACATGAGCGGTATAAAGGTACCCCAGAAGCCCAGCTGGTGAAACATCTCAGCAAACATACGTAAACATAATGTTCCTTGAGATGTTTCAGGTACCGATAGGCGACTACGCCTGCCCTAGAACCCGGGCGTTGTTGCCGGTGGTGGCGGTAGTAACCGTAGCGCCGACCTGAGAAGAATCGGTAAGGCTGGTCACCCCGCCGTAGATCGATTCCTTCTGCTGACCGTTGTTGAGGCTGTACCAGGGCAGACGCGTAATGGCGATATAGGTCATTTGTTGTTCGTTGGTGATGTCATCCATGGAGATACCACCACCTTCGTTGATCACCTCTACCCCGAGCACACCGGCTGCGGAAGCGTGGCCGTATTCGTTCTGAGCGATGAGCGTGATATCGAAAGGCATGACCTGGTCGGCAAACTGCGCGCTGCGCTTTACTGTCCGCGCACCGACGAAGCCACCTGCAGAGGTCTGGCCTGCCTGGAGCGCTACAGGGTTTGCACCCTGATTCACCACTGCCGGCGGAGGCGTGAGCGGCTGTCCCGTAACTGGATCCAGATTCCCCTGATCTACAGAGAAGTTCTGACCGTTCGCTCCGAGTCCTGCTAGCTGGCCATTCTGGCCTACGTTCGCGTTCGCGCCCTGGAAGTTCTGGTAGTATAGCCCGATCGCCATGGAAGCGTTAATCGGGTTCGTCAGCCAGTTGATCTCGTCTGCGTGAGCGAAGTACTTGTGATCGTCCGAGAGGAACAACCCGTAAAACGCATCTCGATCGAAGAGCGTGAACATCATCGAACCGGCCGTACCGCGCTTACCGCGAGAGATCGACCTAGGGTTCGCGCTACCGAAAGTATAGACGGGCGCCTTCTCTCTGGTGACAGAGATCGCTATCCCCGTCATAGTAGCCAGGGAGATATTGTCAAAGATCGCCGTGATATCCACCCCCGAATAGGTGGTATATGTTTTGGTAAATATTGATCCGAGTCCCATCTTCTGTATCCTCTCCTCTTACACCAGTGAGATCCGGGTTTCTACATCCACCCTGCGGATCTCTCTCGATGTAACCATTTGAAGGCCAAGCTTCGTTCTACCCGTGATGGAACCGTCAGGCACATCCAGAACATTGATTTGAATGTCTGCGAATACCTTGGGCACCAGATACGCCACGTTCTTCTGGCATTTGTTCTTCATAGCCAGAATGTTCTCCTGGCTACGCGACAGACCGATGAAGCGTGCAGAAGTGATCCGAACAATGTTGATCGCGGCATAGACCGCATCCAGTACGAACTGACGATCGTAGTTAGAGCCGTTCTGCGCAAGCGTCGGAGCATCCTCTACGATCTTGTTCCCTGCTGGATCCACATTGAAGAATGTGTACTTCATTGCGTTGAGGTTACCGATGACCTCGGCACTCATGATCTTCACGCCGAGGTCCAGAACCACAGGCGGCAGAAGCGCATAGACGTGCGACTGTTCGATCGGGAGTTCCTGACGCATTCCAGTATAGATTGCAGCGGGGTAGCCCACATACTGCTGACCACCGAGAACCTGACTGATAGCCACGATCGGGGCACCGATAGGGACGCTCAGACGAAATGAGTCCGGACCGGCGGCAGCGTTCATCATATTCGCCGGGCGCCCTACTTCGTTAGCCTTGGAGGTTACAGCGCGCTCCAGCCAAGCGTTGATATTCGTAGGTGTGTAGTCCGCCGGTGGGCGAATCGACACAGCCATCGTGCACTCTTTCGTCAGATAGGATCTGCGTTTCAGAGCAGGCACAAGCACCTCGGCCCAGTTCACAGGGACTACAGCAGCTAAGCCAGTCTCGTCATCGTAACCGTCGACGGTATCGTCGAGGTACACACCGTTCACCAGGATCTGGCGGAACGGATAGATCTCAATAAGGCTGAACGCGTCAGAGACGAGCTGCTTGTAGCGGAGTTTCCCTACACGGCGCCCGTCATCTCCCCCGCTGAATCCAGACTTCTGAATTACCTGGGTAGAGCTGTCCGGTAGTGTAAGCACCGCGCCGGCCGAAGCAGGGAGCTCTGGCAGATACGTATAGGTCACAAGGACCGTATCATCTTCAGCAGGCCTTGTTAGAGGATTGATGAAGTAGATTACGATGTTTTCGCTATCTGTTACATCGATGTCCGAGGTAGCAAAAACCTTTCTCGTGGCGTAGATCACATCAACTGCAAGACTCAGAGAAGAGCCGAATACGATCTCGTTACCTTTGGCAAAGTAGCTGAACTCGTTGCCGGCTTCGAGCTGGGATTTCAGGTTAGCTTCTTTGAAGAAGGCCTGAAACTTGTACGAAGCTAGGAACGTATCACCGAGTGCGAAGGCAGTGTCCCCGTAGTTCGCCAGATTGATCGAAATCAATCCAGCAGAATCCACAGTATAAACCGGTAGAGAATCGAAGATCTTCGGGATCGTAATACGAGCGCCGTTGCTCTTCACCAGCACAAGAGTGAAGTTTGCAAAGTTCTCACTACTCTCATCGGTCGACCAGACATAGTCAATGTCGCCATCCCATTTGGAGTTAGACTTTCCGAGGAAGAGGGTCGTACTGTAGGTCTGTCCGCCGACTCGAGTGCCATCCACCGAAAGAACTTTCTCATCGTTGAGTCTGCGCACAAAGGTAGTGATCGTTCTTGTCAGACCGGCTGGATCTTTTGTAGGAACATTGCTCAGGAAGTAAGAAGTAACACCGAACGGAATCGAATCGGACGCGTCGTCCTGCTCGATTGCGATCTCTTCAAGGTTCTCGAGATTATCTCCGTATGTGTCGGTGCCACCATCAATGCTGATATAGTGGCCGCCGTTGGAATCTACCTGTACGGCAACTTCCAGATCCACTTTCCGCAGCGTTGCATAGCGAGTGATATACCACTTGTTCCAATCTGGATCAGCGTTGAACGCTCTAGCTATATCACGCACATTGTAAAGAGACCCGGGCTGTCTGCGGAAAGGATCCAGAGCAAAGCTCTTACGCACCCCATCAGGTGTGACAAAGGTGATGGCCTGTGGTACGCCGTCTTCATCCGTAACCAGAACTTCGCCGTCATTGGCGGCTTCGCCCTCTACAAGCGCTTCATGGATGAGAGAGAAGATGAGCTTATCGTTGGTTACGTCTTTGCTATAGGCAAAGTCACCTGAACCGAAGGTGCCATAACCGGTACCCGCAAGGCCCTGGGACTCGTACTGTGCCAGGGTAGCTTTGACAGCATCGCCCAGTCGGAGAAGGAAAGCGTCTGCACCGTTGCCGGTAGAGCGAGAAACCTCGTAGTACGCGCGCGGCAGGTTGGTGTCAAAGGAAGGATCCGAAGGCACATCCCCGAAGGCACTCTGGACCTGAAGGTCATCCCGGGCTGCCACAAGTTGATTGATAAGACCGGTACGGGCTGTGCCCATAATCAATGTAGAGTCAGCAGTTGGAGAACTCTGGAATTGCTGATTGATCTGGTCGATGATAATCGACCGGGTTCCATTAAAGCTGTCGATGCCTGCCATGTGTTACCTCAGTGCGCCTCAGGTTTCGGAAAGTAGTTGGAACTCATCCCAGTTGTAATCGAGACTTGTGAGTTCCACTTCTCCCGGCCGATAATAGTATTCTTCATGCCGGAAATAGACAGACAGTACTCGTCGGTGCATCTTACTCGCATTGTCTATATCCGGGCGTCGCGGGCTGCCCATAGGGATCGCTCGCTGAAGACCAAACTCAAGAAAGAGCTTAGCGTTGGTATAGCAGATGTACTCAAAGCATTTATAGAGGAAATTAGCTGTGGCACCATCGCGGCCGAAACAGTTGAACTCGTACATATACTCGTTCGTCTTGGCCAGCACGTAGGTATACTCCAGAAGACCGTTGCTGTTGGTCTTCGCGATCTGGAATCGGAAGCGAGGCTTTAGCTCCTTCGTACCACTGAAGATCTTCCGCGCAAACCCGGCATTCTCTGCTCGCACTGGAGTGAAGCGTATCGATTCTCTAAAGCTGGTGGTAGGACTATCGGTGGTTTTGACATCGAGGTTCTGGATGTTCGTATCCGGGTTCTCCGGGCCTAGATCCGGAGTCTCCTTCAGGATAGCGTTGTTCTTGAGTTGTGGTAGCCAGCCGACTTTGAAGTCGTCAGGAATCAACGTATGCCAGGTGTCCTGTATAACCTTACAGATCTCCGGCATTACAAGTTCAATGGCGCGCCCGTAACCCAGCCGACTACCGGTGACTCCGGCTAGTCTGGCTACGGTCTCCTCAGGAGTTTCGTTATCGTCCTGGATAAATGTGGTATTGAATACATCGCCATGCATCTATTTGTTCGCTGCGATATCCACATGGAGTATCCAGGCCTCCGCCCTACCAAAGTCCCCGCGACTCTTCAAAGTATCCAGGATCTCATATCGCTCTCGAAACTGGATGGGAGGTTTCGGTTTCGCTCGGGTATTCCCTCCTTCGATCTCAAAGAGAAAGTCTGAGATCTGCGGACGTATGGCCGGGCGTTCAGTCGTATGCGCTATGAAGTGTTGCACAATAGCAAGGTAGCCGGCCTTGGGCACCACACCCTGAGCGTTCGTAAAGTCAGCTACCAGCCCGAACTCGCCGCCGATCGGGCGCACCAGAGCGTGTACCAGATACTGCTTGTACTTGAACTTCTCTCCCCCGATGGCTTCGTCGTTTGTAGGCGACCACTGTGGGGTAAGCTTGCCTTTAATCATCCGCCTATAGATCATCCACTCCCCTTCTCCGAGCTTAAAGAAGTCGCCTTTGAGATACGCGCGCACGTTCTCGCGCATGTCGGGCCACATCGCGTTACCCATAGAATGGATCGTCCCATACCACTACGAACCCGCGAGGGTCCGAATAGAAGGAGTCTTCCCGGTCGGGGACCCACGTCCGCGGATCGCGGTGAGCCAGGTCTCCGTAGCCCCGCACCAGGTTCCCGCGCTTGTGTCCGGGGTAGTACATGCTCCGCACGGATTTGACCCCGATGTCGCCGGCCACCACACTCCAAGGAAGGTTCAACCGCTTCTCGGCTAAGTGGATGCAGCTCAGAAGGCCGCCGATCTCTCCATCCGGGCGGTTGCGCGTGGTATACGAAACCGACTGACCGAGTACGGAGCGCTGCGTAACAATCTTGAGGAAGTCAAAGGGGCCAGTGAGTAAATCGTATGCGGTTCGGCAGGAAACGTATCTGGAAACCCAGAACATCTGCGGGCTATTGTAGTCCAGCTTGTAGCTTAGCTTCTGCACCAGCTCGTAAGATACGCAGTGGATCTTCTTATAGAGGTCGTAGTCTGTGATGTAATCGATGTCCGAGATGTCCAGCACCGAACTCATCAGGGTCTTTACCATATCCGGAGTGGCAAACATGGGCGAGAGCGGACCGCAGAAGCGCACCACGGTTTCAGCGTTGCGCACCTTACCGTCAGTGGCAAAAGACAACGAAGCCTGTGGCACTTTCAGTATGTATTCGAAGTTTGTAGTCTTCCAAGTCCCGTCATTCAAGACCCCGGTCTCTCCCAGAGCAAAGCTCAACAGGTTACTCTGGAGCGCGGGGCTGCCCATTGCGATCGAACGATCCTGATTCAAGCCAAAGACGTCAGGGTCGTACGGCAGCTGGGTCTTCATAATAGAAGACTGGTCGGCATACCGGCTCCGGATGTCCTCGTTCCAGTACGACAGGAACTGGGCCAGATCCTTCACCCCGACCGCGCCGTTGGCCGGGTTGCTGAATTCCATGTACAGCTGCGCCAGCTGAGAACCGTCCTCGTAATAGAAGTCTGGGATCCCACTCTCGCCTTCCAGGAGGTTGTTCACATCCCTGAAGGATACATCGGTATCGGCTGTAACCGGTGGCGTAGGCTCCGCAGTAGGCGATGGGAAGGTCACGACGCTGTCAGTGATGTCTATCAACAGCTGATTGTTCGGCGCCACACCTGTGGTGAACTGGATCACGGCATTGGAGGCCAGTGTTTCGTTTGCGAGGTTCTTTACCCCGTGGGTACCCCCGACTACGATTAGAAGATATTTTGAAGACGGATCCAGAACCTGCATCGGGAGCAGATAGACGGCCAGATTGTTTCCAGCCTCGAGGCCCGCGCGCACACCCACCTTTACACTGTCAGCGGCCCGAAAGAGTTGAAAGTAAGTTCCAACATTCAGGTCACTGATATAAGCAGCGCCTACCTGAGTATTGAAGAGGAGTTTGAAGTAGGCGTTGAGGGGCACATCAACGGCCGCGCTGGCTGGATCGGAGGATTGAAACGTAAGAGCCATGCTGACAGAATGCTATCTGTCAGACGGCTAACTGTACCCCTTTGAGGCTTAGCGTTCTACGGCCGGCAGGTCGCGACCAATGAGTTCGAGATATTCCGGGCGGGCACGTTCCGCCTTCTCCACCTTGTAAAGGAGCGCCAGATCGTTAGGCTTCAGAGTCTTAACCATCTCAGCAAGCTCAGAGAGCCCGCTGTCTAGAATCAAACGCATCATCTTGTTGTCTCGATCGAGTTGCTCATCCAGATCCGAGTCTGCCTGTTGTAGCTGGTTGTTCTTAGTCTTCTTGCCTTTAGCTGGTACCGACTCTTTCGGCTCTTCGTCCAGGAGTTCCAGGACCCCGGTAGTGAGCCCCATGTTAATTTCGCGGATCTGCGCTTTAGTCGGAGCGCTCTTCTTTTCCAGTTTGATCCAAGTGATATTGTCAAAGCGGGAAAGACGGATAAGGCCATCCGAGGTAGCCCAGACCACCTGGTTTCTACCGAGACCAATGATGAAGCTATCCTTGAGTGTTTTCACAGGCTCGTCGTCTGCTGCGCCAAGGCACTTCGCATAGGCGGCCTCAAGAGCCTTCTTGTCTTTCACAGTAATGCGTTTGGCTTTCAGGCCATGCAGGAGGAAAGTCATAGGAGCCGCGTCGTCTTCTTTTAGAGAAAGCTGCTGGGATAATACCGGAGGTTCAGCCAGAGCATTTAGAAAGACCACGCCGGGTATTTCAAAGGTAGGGGATTGTTTCTCGTTAAGAGTGACTTCGACATTGAGCATGGCGTATAAATAAGAAACCCCTTCCAGCCAGTCAAGCCAGAAGGGGTTTCAACGAGGATCAGTGTGACAATCTTTAGAAGGTCACCAGACTCGAACTGATCGTAGAACTTGTGTCGTACGGATTCAGCTGGCGCTGGTTCACGTTCTCGAACACATAGTTGCGATCGATTACCACGTTTCTGATCACTGCTACACCACGACCCTGGTAAACAGGGAACATACCGAAGCGGCGCTTGAACTTGATGAATCGGACTTCGCGTTCCTGATCAGACCATTCGTCAGTCGTCGGGCCCTCTCCTTGAAGGATGATTCCCGTTCTCTGTGGGTCGATGAAATACAGGTTGGAGATGTATTTCTTGGACACTGCGTCTTGCTTCCATGGTACGTAAGGAGTTACGATCACACGGAGTCCACCTGGCCATGCTGCGTTACCAGGAGGAATGTTGAACGTAGCCCAGTAGGGAGTCAGCGTTTTGGAAGCCGGAGAGATCCCGATCTTTCCATAGAACGGATCCACAGCACCGTTAGGAGAGTATATCTGCTGGGTTGCGTTCTGTCCACCAAGGCCGGACATTCTGTAACCGAACATTTCACCGAACGGAGACTCGAAGCCCTGAGCCATCTTGCCGCCCATACGAGCACTGTTGAGTGCGCTGGTAACCTGATTACCGACTACCATGATCTCACGGAGTTCAGGATCCACTGCCCACATCTGCCATGCAAAAGGGTGCATGAGCAGAACAGAGTAGTTCATCCCGCGAGTGTTCCCGTAAGCCCAGGCGGTCATCATGTCGTTGAGAGTGATAGAACCGTTGAAGTTCCCATCGATCCCGCGACCGCTGGTGATCTTCTGTTCAATCCCGGCACTAGGGATGGCGTTGTTAAAGATGGTAGTGCCCATCTTGTTTAGAAGGTTCATAGCCATGGCTTCTTCATGAAGCACAAAGCCATCCATAACCTGACGCATCAGGAAGCCCAGGATACCCCAGTTATCGGACTCGTAGAGTTCGTCTTCGATTGCGAGCTTCGCACCGTACTTCTTGATGTCGAGAGCCATACGGAAGGCTTTATCGACAACAGAAGGACCCACTTCTGGGTACGGTTCGTTGCGACCGATCTCTTTGATGTTGATCGGGCCGAAGGACCGGATGTTCACCTGATCGCGCTGGCCGGTATAAGGCACAGACGTGAACACTTCACGGGACACGAGAATCTGAGGCATGATGTAGTTCCTCATCATGACTTCGATAGCCGGCCCAAAGGTGAACGGGAAGTCCTTGGCGGACAGGTAATCTCGGAAGGCGTCTTTGATCGTAGGCACTTTCATCCCGATCGGCTTGCGGCCTTCCAGGAGATCCACGAAGGTATTTACCGCGGCTGCGTCAGCCTGGGCCATACCGAAGACGACCTCACTTTCCTTCTGACGATCTCCGCCTGCTGCGCCCATTTCTGAGGCGAACGTACCGGAGTCGGGTTTGGATGGGTCGATCTTCCGACTCAGTGCGTCCTCGAATAGCTCCGAGTAGGCATCTGTCTGAAGAAGTTCTGCTGCTGTTAACATCGTCTTTCCTCTATTTCCTTCGTGATTATGGGGTCAGATTGAACATGATGCGGACCATACCGTAGTGCCCTGCTTCGAGCTCTGCGATCACATCCGCGATAGAACCAGCTCCACCCTGCGCTTGCAGGATCCGCTGAATGAAGTCGAAGAGACGTCTGGTCGTACCGCCGGTATTGGTACCGGGCACGTTCAGGCCAGGGAAGCCATCGACAAAGGCATTCAGAGATGGGAAGGTCTGGTTCGTCCAGCTGATGATCTTACCGAACGTCGCCGGGTAGGTCGAAGAGTCGGCGGTCAGGATCAGCTTACCGTTACCGTCTACGCGGAGCTTGGCTTCAGGCTGCATCAGAGCGGTATCGGTTACAAGAACGAACTGGTGTCTCCAGTATACAGCTTTGTAACCAGCGTCCCCGCCCGATGGCTGTTTGCTTGGAGCATTGATTCTTGTAGAATCAGCTACCACATAAGGCACGTTCAGAACACCGTAACGGCAGACCGAATAAGCCTGCGTGCTGAGCGCATAGCTCATGTTCGTCCCGGCGGTTTCGCGCATCGTCTGATGAACAATGGCCCCAATCGGTAACATGCTGGCCGCTCTCTGGAGCGCCACAGTCACGTTAATGTCTCCAGATGCGGCTACTGCGCCACTCGAGAGCATGCGCTTGATGTCCACATCGGAAGCACTGACATAGTCATTGATGGCTGCGTTTGAAGCGTTTGCCGGCATGATGACTCCGTCCAGAGTCCGATCGTAGCCGTAGATGCCGCGGACAGAATCCTTGATGGTACCGGAGAAGCCCGTGCCCATGTTCTGGAAGCCGGAGCTATCGATACCAGCTGCGGAAGCGAAGTTCCCTGCACCGTCGACCAAGTTCGCAGCTGCGATGATCGTTCCGTGTGGGAATACATAGCCTTCCTGATCGTTCAGCGAGGCAAAGAGTGCCGGCAGGAATCGATGCGGACGATAAGCGCCGTATTCGAGCCAGTTCTGCTCGACAACTGTTTCCATACCGTCGAGGAACGTATATCGGGAGGGTAGCTCCTTGAGCATTTCATCTTGAAATGACTCACCGTTAAGGTCTAGCATGTCATAGTTCACGTTCTATTACCTCTCTTTGTTCTCTAAATGAATGCGTCTTTTAGCGTGTGCCCATCGTGGCAAAAGATCTTCCGCCACGAGAAGGATAGCCGGGCTTTACATCGGTAGTTGTAGTAGTGGTCTTCTTCAGTTCACCGATGGTCTTCTCATGCTCTGCGATCTTCGCATCTTTTGCTGCGAGTTCCTGCTTGAGGGCTTCAACACTGTCTTTGGCGGCTTCGCCCGCTGCTTCTGGCTTCTTATCTCCTGCTGGAGGGGTAGTTGTATCTGCAGGTTTCAGAGCCCCGAGAGCGGTCTTGATCTCACCGATAGAATCGCTGAGTGGCTTCAGAGTTTCTTGGACAATAGCCGTTACAGCTGTTTTATCCAGAGGCTTATCTGCAACAGCCGGTGCCGGAGCAGATGCGGGTGGAGTTACAGAATCCCTGGCCTTCAAAGTATTAACCGCGTCACTCATAGCCTTCGTGTTCTCAGACACGTTGGTATTGAGCACGCCGATGATGCCTTTGAGTTCTTGTATCGCCTGAATTGCTTCCTTATCCATCTCGATCTCCTCTTGGTTGCGTTCCATACTGTTACGATCTACAGATACTGTACCTGTGCCATAGCCCACGGGGACAGAAATATAGCTGAGACGGTCGGTCCCATCCATATCGAGATCGTAATAAGATGACATGTCGTTCATCGCGACCGAGTCGCCATTGACCTTTGCGAAGCTCATGAGGTAGGCTAGAACATCGGCGGGCGAGTTCACTACTGAGCTCTCAAGAAACTCTTTCACATAGCAATCGAGGTAACACTGCTTATCGTTGTAGATGCGGCCTATGACGTGGCGACATGGGTCGGTAGGATCATCGCCTTCATCGGCATTCTTCTTCGGCACAAACCCGTAGCCCTTCTGTCGATACATGATGTAGTCAAAGCCACAGGTGGAGCACTTGGCGGATGCGAACTTGAAGGAGGACGAGACGGACATGTGGGTGCCGTCTTCGATCTTCTGCGCATCAGCGCCTTCCGGTACGAAGATCCCCGTCTTGATCAGACCGGTAGCGGTCTGGCCATCGCCCATTTTGAACGAACCCGGGACAAAGGCAGCTGAGTAGATGCGGCCGATTGCATCCTCGTAGTCGTTGTGCTGTCTGAGGAACGGCTTGGGTAGTGGAGAATAGAACGTGGAGTAGTTCTGCGCAAAGGACGCACTGTCGTAATTGCGGTTGTTACCGTTTACGAAGCCGGAGTGAGTCGAATCCACCACTGCAATGATGCCCTTCTTGTCGCCAATGGTCTTATGGACATTGTCGGCTATGGTCTTTTCGAGGGCGTCGTGTTCTTTCTTCTTGGTGGCTTTGCGACCGATGATAGTTGGAACTAAATTCATCGTCTACACAACGATGTTAGTTTTCCATTCGTTCAAAGTACCCGTGGCTAATCTTTCTTCGTGCCGCCCTGGGTTTTGGACCCGTGCTGGTTAGTAGCGGTCTGCTGGGACTTCACCTTGGCGGCGGCGTTAGCAGCGGCAGCTATCTCACCCATGTCCGCCTGAATCTCGAAGTAATACTTCTTGGCCCACTTCTCGTCGATGTGTTCACCAATCATGGATCGGTATTCCCCATGGTTTATAGCCCCGCCCTGGAAGAGCATGATGGCGTGCTGCTGATTGGCCCGCAGCTGGTTTTGATCCGGATCGGCGAACACTACCTTCACCGGCGCTGACGCGTTAGCTTCGTCCAGCCCCGCCCCGCGGATGTTCCGATTCCAGACCTGGGTCACCAGTTCGTTCAGGCCTTCGGCTATGGTTTGTCCCATATCACTGAGCATCCCGAAGACGGACTTCTCAACAGTCCCCGAGGTCTGTCTACCCACCCCGGACCCTTCTCCGGTAAACAGGTCTGGCATCCCAGCACCTTTCTCGATCCTCTGAACAAAGAGCTTGTGATAAGAGACCAGATCCGGAAACGCCCCTTGGACGCCTTTCAGATCGACCTTTACCTTATCGGAGGTTACGAGCATTCCGTTGCCCTCCATGTCCTTGATATTGTCCTTCAGAGCCCGAACCTCGTTCTGGATATCGCTCTTGTCCATGTTCTCGCGATTGATGGTAGCGTGCATGAACGGGTGGCCGTACTGGAACGAGTTCAGATTGATGTCGTCCTCGATACTCCGCAGAGTCAGGATGTCTTCCAGCACCGGGTAAACAGGAGGTATAGAGATCACCGCCTGATGAAGTTTCAAATAGGCGATATGGATCATCTCCTCCGGAGTATATTTACTGTCCCGGATCCCGGAAGCCACCGAGATGATCCGCGGGATGAAACTGAAATAGCGCGCCAGTTGCATCTGCACGCGGTACGGGTTTGCATTCCGGATTTGCTTTTCAATATCCCCCCGCTTCCGAATGGCATCGCGTTTCACCCAGAAGTAAAGCCAGCCGGTGGCCCGGTCGACGATGGCGGACATTGTCAGAGGGTCAAAGAACTCCAGCCCGTATATCTTGGTATTCGTGTCGGTAGTACTGTCGGGATGTATGAAGACGTTCCCGTACTTGGCGAAGTCGTGAGAAGTGCGCCGGCAGAGCCCACGCCAGGTCATCCGAGAGCGGCGGAGTACCAGATCCATCTCAGTCTGAATCTTCTTTAGATCTCCCTTGTCATCTGCCTTGATCTCAAAGCCGGAGGACATGATCATCTCCATCATCTTGTTCACGATGCGGTAGATGAGCCCTTCGTTCTCCCAGTATTTCTCTATCTTATAGAGATAGAAGTCCGCCGAGGTCTGGAGCATCCGGTCGGCTTTGCGGGCCGGAAGGTTAACAGTCAGCCCGACCTGGAAATAGTCACTGAAGACGCTTTCTGGATTTGCAATCTCGATCCGGGAGACCGGTGGCTGGTCGGGAGATAATAGCGGTAGCGTTACGCCCGCGCCGTCGCTTGCAGTTAGAGAACTCTCCGAGCCGCGTCTGAAAGTCTTAGTTACTATATCGCCCCAGAATGATCGGATGCCCATCAGGCGGTCCTGCCTTTAAAGATATTGAATATGCCGTCGTCGATGGCAAAGAGATCCACATACACCTGCGAGACTGTCGTACCCGTGAATTCCTCTATCCGCTGAACGAACTCTTCATATCCTACTAGGCGGCGGGACTGGGTACTATCCGAGAAAAGTGACAGTGGAGTCGTACTCCGGAGGAGGCGGACTGTGTTGTGGTTCAGAATGGAGTTCGTGAAGTCACTGAAGACGTCCTCGGAGGATTTGACGTCGGGGTCTATGTTCAGAGGGTCCTGGCCGTCGAGCGTCTTGGACCAGCTATCAAGCTCGGCTGGAGTTACGTTGGCCCTGTCGAGTATGGAAAAGACGTGCTCGGCATCGCTGTATTGTTCCTGTAAAGCCTGCCCGACGATCGATTTCATATAATCGTTCGGGTCGTAACAGTCCCCGATCCCCAGAAGCAAATCGATCAGCATCCCGAGCAGGTTGCTGAGGAGATCCAGTACCTTCATCCGCATGCCACCGATACGAATATTGGCCAGCAGAGTCATGTTCTGGAAGTTATTCTTAAAGAGTTCAAGTGCCAGCTGATTCAATTTCAGCTTCAGCCATTCGATTCCACACTTCAGAATAGAGAAGAAGTCAAAGGCATAGAAACAGTTGGACTGAATCATAGCATTGATCTCGGGATTCAGGAGAACTTCATCGATCGCCTTCTCGATCGGTTCAGTAGCAATATCCATCACGATCTTTGTTATGGAACTGACGGTGGTACGCACTTGCTCCATAAGATCTTTGAGCGGCAGTTCGATACCCTGGAACTGGATCCCTACCTGTAAAGACAGGCGTGCAGCGTCGATGATCTGTTTGAGAAACGCCAGTTGAATCTTCAGAGCGGCTACATCCTTTCTGTCCTGGAACTTGTTGGCGTACTTGAAGAAGTTACTGATATCATCTGTCGGGCAGATCGCCTTTCCACGGGCCACGTTCCCCACGAGTACTATCAGATACACCACACAGCAAAACTCTTTGGAACTGAAGAACTTGGTCATGGAATTCACAGAAGATACATAGCGATCCATCTCGCTGACAGTTTCCTCCATCGTGCCTACTACCTGTTGCATAAACGCACCGGCCTGCGCACCTGCGGAACCCAGCAGGTCTCCCGCTGCGTTGTTTAGATTATCAAAGATCTCTCCGCCCCCGATCGTAAGAGTTTCCTTTGGCACGTCCGAGGCGTTGATAGTATTGTCCGTATTCAGTTTGCTGAAGAACTCTTTGGGATTATAGACGCTGTTGGCCAGACTGAACGCGCCCTGCCCGCCGAACTTGAAACTCGCGGACTCTTCGATGCAACGTTTGGTAGCCGGGTTCACAAGATCAGGATCCTCTTTGAGGAAGTCTTTCACGTTCTGGAGATTGCTATCCATATGATCGGTGCGCTTGAGGACCGCCACGAGGTTCTGCAGGTTTTGCGCCTGAGTAGGGCCGGGCTTCTGTGAAGATGCATTCTTCTGTACTACGTATTGCACCAGTTGTTGAGCCTGCTCCCTGTGGATCAGGCTATTGTTCACTGGCTTCCCCGGGGCTATACAGGGAGGCCCCTGGTATGGATTCCCGGGTTCGTCATGCATCATACCCGCCAGCGCCTGTGTGATACAACTGAACCAGGAATCGACCGCGTTCTGAAGCTGATCCCCTGCTAGCCCCAATACCTGGTTCTGGATATCTGCGGCGGACTGGTTTGCCTTTTTGATAGAAGCACTGGCCGCTATCTGAGACTGCAGAGTCTGGTTCTGCTGGGACTGCTTCAGCGC
>Ga0134123_10000665_pt1 | contig 22695 bp, 19 predicted proteins | sample KB303_FD_96460 | JGI IMG/M metagenome (GOLD analysis project Ga0134123, IMG submission 96460) | Terrestrial soil microbial communities without Nitrogen fertilizer from Kellogg Biological Station, Michigan, USA - KB3-0-3 | ecosystem: Environmental > Terrestrial > Soil > Unclassified ...
CTGCAAAGCAGCCCCACCGGATGCAATAGCACAAATATTATTTCCTAGTGCTTCTCTCCATTTGCTGAATATAATTTTGTTTGCCAGTCTTAATTGTTGTTCATACCACCATCCATTAACACCATTTAACTCATAGCGTAATCCCAAATTCAATGCCCAGAAGAAGAGAGTTTTTTTAATCCCCTTCAGTTCAGAACCTTTTGAAACAATTTTATCATAAACTTTTTCGAGCAGGCGGGGAACAGTTACAAAAATATTCGGCTTCACTTCCTTCAGGTTATCAGCTATGGTTTCCATGCTTTCAGCATAATAAACGGAAATTCCATAATACATGTAGAGATAGGAAAGCATTCTCTCATAAACATGATTAAGGGGTAAAAAGCTCAATGCCTTCCATGATGTATCAAACGGACACAACACTTCTGTTGCCTGGCAGTTTTTCAGAATGTTATCATGCGAAAGCATAACGCCTTTGGGTACACCTGTTGTTCCGGATGTGTAAATCAAAGTTGCCAGGTCTCCCGGAAGAATGGAAGATTTAATTTCCTCAAGTTTTTTTGCATCAGGATTTTTTTTACCCAACTCAATTATTTCATTCCAGCTTTTTGCGCCCGGAACATCATTAAATGTATAAACCTCCCTGATGGATGGAATTTCTTTTGAGACCGAAGTCACCTTTTTAAAAAGTTCAGCAGTTGAAACAAAAACCATTTTAACTTCAGCATGGTTTAAAATGTATTTCAAATCTGTGTCGCTGATAGTCGGGTAAACGGGGACATCAATTATTCCTGCCTGCAGAGAGCCTATATCAGTAAAATTCCACTCGGGACGGTTGTTGGATATGATACCGATCTTATCTCCTTTGTTTAATCCGGAAGCGAGTAATCCATAACTGAAATTATCGGCATATTCTTTAAACTGCTGTGAACTGTATTTTACCCACTGCCCTTTTACTTTACAGGCAAGTGAATCAGCTTTCGGAAATTTTTCAAGCTGGTTTGGCAGCAGATCAAACAGGCGGGTGACTGGCATAGACTAATTTACAAGTATAGAATTTTTACCGATGTAAAAAATACAATAATTAATTTCAGGCAAACTTATTAAATCCTTTTGCAACGCAACCGGGTGAGTTTTATTTCGTTTCCGATACGCATTGTTTATTCCATTTCATTTTCTTTGTTGCAATGAAATTCAATACGCGATTTACGGAATTATGTAAGGTAAGGTTTCCGGTCATAATGGCTCCCATGTTTTTGGTTTCAAACGAAGCAATGATGAAAGCTGCTTTGAGAAACGGAATAATGGGAGTATTTCCCACTCTCAATTTTCGTAAAGAAGGAGAATTGGAAGAAGTACTGAAAAAACTGAATGCTTATAAAGAAGAAAACAAAAATGCACAGGGAAACTATGGAGTAAACCTGATTGTGCAAAAAACCAATCCCTTGTATGAAAAACATTTAGAGATATGTGTGAGAAACAAGGTTCCCTTTTACATTTCTTCACTCGGGAATCCTAAAAAAGTTATTGATGAAGCGCATGCTTACGGTGCAAAAGGTTTTTGCGATGTAACAAACATTGGACATGCAGATAAAAGTTTTAGGAACGGATGTGATGGTTTTATTGCAGTAGGTCAGGGGGCGGGCGGGCATGCCGGTCCGTATCCTTTAAGCGTTCTCATTCCGACATTGCATCATCATTTTCCAAATACACCCATTATTGCAGCAGGAGGAATTGCAACAGGAGAATCTGTTATTTCTTCACTTGCAATGGGAGCTGCAGGGGTTTCCATTGGCACAAGATTTATCGCATCAACAGAAGCAACGGTGAGTAATGATTATAAAAATGCTGTGGTAAATTCAGGGATGGAGGATATTGTTTTATCAGAAAGAATTTCAGGTACGCCCTGTACGATTATCAATACACCCTACGCAAAAAAAATCGGGTACAAGCAAAACCAGTTTGAAAAATATATGAGCCGCAATCCGCGCACAAAAAAATATTTCAAGATGCTAGTGCAACTGCGCGGAATGAAAATGCTGGAGCGTGCTGTGCGTCCCGGAAATCATGATAATCTCTGGTGCGCTGGTCAATCGGTGGAAATGATTCATGATATAAAATCATGCGAGGAGATAATTCACCGTTTGGTTAAGGAAATGGAAGAGAGTTACTCTGCGCTAGTAAAGTCAGTTGATAACTAGAAATTGTTTAAATCTTATCGGGTAAAAATATTATTGCCACAGATTCACAGATTGTATAGAAAGAAAAAAAGAAAAATCTGTGAATCTGTGGCAATTGAAATTTAAACAGTCTTTTAGAATAAATAATTAAAATTAAAAATGAATAGAAGATTATTCCCCATCGGAAACCGAAATATAAATCAATTAAAATTTATAGTTGGTATTTTTTTGTTTTTCAATTTATTTGTTTCGTGCATAACCATTCAACCGGTAGAAGTTCAGAAAGTAGATAATTTTCAATTAAAGGATGTACTCACAAAACCCAATGTTCAATTTGATGTGGTTATTCACAATCCGAATCATTTCGGCCTGACACTTAAAGAATTTAAATCAACTGCTTTTTTAGGCGATAAAATGATTACAGACATTTTTATAGAAAAGAAAATTTACATAGGAGCTGATAATGACATTTCAATCCCTCTTCAAACTTCGCCTTCGCTTAAAGATATTTCAGAAATAGTTCTTTCAGGCAATGCATCAAAAGAATTGAAAGTGGAAGGATTTATCATTGTCAGTAAATTTATTTTCAGAAAAAAATTTCCATTTACGGTGAACACCAGGCTTTGAAATTTCTTTTTCGTCAGATACATTGCTTATTTTTACAATGTGATCCTGTTAAGTTGAAAAAAATAATAATCATAACAATCTTATTTAAAATTTTGTGCATTCAATCATCGAATGCACAAAATTTTTTTTCGCTACCGCCTGGATTCAATAGTGAAGTGCGATGTCTTTTTTTCGATACTTCAACCAATAGTTTGTATGCTGGAGGTAACTTCTGGAATTTGGCAGGTAACATTATCCCTATGCATGGTATCGCCCGGTGGAATGGTATGGCATGGGACTCCCTGGGAACAGGGGTAGGTGGAAATGTTTATTCAATTGTAAAATACAATGGAATCCTTTATGCCGGAGGTTCATTTAATATTAAAGACAGTACCGGAAATTTTATTCAGGCAAATATCAGTTACTGGAATGGAAGTATTTGGCAACTTCCGGGTGGATTACCTGCAAGTAGTGCAGTTTGGTCACTTAAAGTTGTAGGAAGTGACTTATATGCAGGCGGAAATTTTGATTCAATAGGTGGTATTGCGGCAAATAGATTTGCTCGCTTTGATGGCTTTTCATGGCATTCATACCCTCAATTAGGTTCTGATGTTTCGGCTATTGAAGAATATAATGGAGAAATATATGTTGCGGGTGATTTTAATGCAGGTAATGGAAAAAAGGATATCGCAAAATGGAATGGTACCAATTGGGTTTCTGTAGGTGGTGGTTTTTCAGGCCCCAATTCGTGGGTTAATTGCATGACCGTTTACCAGGGACTGTTATACGTTGGCGGATATTTTTTTACAAGCCAGGGTGATCCGGGAAATAATATTGCGAGCTGGAATGGAACCAACTGGAATCAGCTTAGCAGTGGTGTGTTTCCCTGGAATGTTTTGGGTATGCATGGTTTTAAAAACGAACTTTATATAGGCGGGCAAATAAATGATGCGGGGGGCATACCGGTAACATTCATTGCCAAATGGGACGGAAATAATTGGCATAGCTTAGGAAGCAATTTCGATAATTTAGTTGAATGTTTCACTTCACATGGTAATGATTTATACATAGGTGGAGGTTTTTTTTCAGTTAATAGTGATACGATGTATTTTATTACGCGTTACTCACCACCCTTAGGGGTTCAGGAAAATATATTGAACACGAACGGTATCAACATCACACCCAATCCAGGCAATGGTAATTTTTATTTCACATCTTTATTTTATCCAATAGAATTCATTCGTTTATTTGATTTAACAGGCAAAATAATTTTTTCAAAAGAAAAATTTTTCAATAACACTTTTGAATGTAAATTAAATTCACCGGATGGAATGTATGTTGCAGAAGTTTTTGTTAATGAAAAAATTTACAGGAGCAAGTTGCTTGTAATTCGTTAATAGACCTCTTGCATAAATCCCTTCCCGCACCCTAACCCTAAAGGGAATCCGCGCGCAGTTCCCTTTAGGGACACAGGGTGAGCGAGGGCTGTTTCAAAAGAGTAATCATTTATGCAAGAGAACTAATATTTCTTTGCCTGTTTTCTTTCAATCCCGTATTTGCATTTTATTCTTAAAAACTAAGTTGTGCATGGCACAAAGTTTTTATTAAGAAACCGATGTCAAAGAAAAAAAATTTCTTCCTGGGCCTCGCTCTTATTTTTCTTATTATTATTTTTTTCGCAGTGAAGTGGTACCTGCATGAAAAAAATGATCCGTATCCAACTTTTTTTAAACCGAGAGTTGAAATGGCTCTTCTTAAAATTAACAGGTTTGCGCAGGATAGCGTGAATATGGATATGAAATTATTAATTGATAACCCGCTTCCGGTGGGAGTAAAGCTGGACGACCTTAATTTTAAATTTTACATTGCAGGAGTGGAAGTTGTGAAGAGCCGGTACGAAAAAACCATTGACCTGGATGGGAGTGACAGAAGTTTTATATTGCTTCCTGTAACGTTATACAAAGAAAAGCTTACGGCAATTTTAAAAAAACTGGAGAACAAGAATGTGGACAGCACTGAATACCGGGTTGAAGGCACTACAAATATTTCAGTACTTGGCATCAAAAAAAATTCCTGGCAATTTAATTTTTCAAAAATTCTTCCTCTTTTTATTATCCCCAAGCCGGCAGTTGAAAAGATCAGTCTCGACAAATTGAGATGGAAACATTCAAGGTTAGTGATCACTCTATCGGTAGAAAATGGAAATGCTTTTCCAATGAGATTTAAGGAAACAAAGTATTCGGTAAAAATGGATAATGATCGCCTTGCTTCAGGGCAAATAGACAGCATTATCAATATTCCTGCAAAGGGAACCGGGGTAGTGGAAATTCCATCGGATGTAAGCATAGGGCAAGCCATCGAAGCACTATATGATAATTGGTTTCACTCGTCCACTACTCATTTTGAAATGAATCTCGAAACAAAAATTGTCTCCGATGACAATTCCATAAAAGACAGCCAGGTGATTTGGGTGATAAGAGGAAATCTGAAGGATGTAAAGAAATAGGGAACTGCAAAAAACTCGTCCCTGGCCTTTTGCATTTTGAGCTTTCCCGGGTACTTTTTAATTTTTGATTACAATTCCATCAATTAAAAATCAGCTTAAAATAAAAAGAAGGTTGTTTTAATTTTTCTCTCAAATCCAGATCGTCAAACATGCATGAAATGGTTTCACGGAAAGTTTTATTTTTTTCAGCTTTGTTGATGACAAAATTGAAAAGCCAGGGGTAATTGCAAAGTTTTTGGAGGGTGTGTGAAAGTTTAAGTTCACTCCAAAGACGGTTGTAGATTGCTTCATCATAACGCGACAGAAATTTTTCATCGTAACGATTTGCTTCAAGACATTCTTTTGAAACTGCTGCTGCCATCATCCCGCAAAACATTGCATTGCTGATTCCTTCTCCGGTAAACGGATCAATTAAAGAGGCTGCATCACCAGTGAGCAGAAAATTATTCCCTGAAATTTTTCTTTTTTTGGAACCAAGCGGCAAACCCCAACCGACAATTTTTCCTTCAAGTGTTGCATTTTTAAAGCGGTCTTTTATGGTCGGGTTTTCTGCAATAGCTTTTAACATAGCATCACGAAGATTCACTTTTTTATTACTCAATGATTTTGATAACATGCCTGCCCCGACATTTGCACTTCCATCAGCAAGCGGAAAAATCCAGAAATAACCCGGCAGCAATTCTTTGAGAAAATGCAGTTCAATAAAATTCTGCTGATGCATCCCTGAAACATTTTTATAATAAGCCCGGATGCCTCCGCAATAATGCCCTGGTTCTACAATTTTTCCTCCGTATTTTTTGGCTATCACAGAACGGTCGCCATCAGCGGCAATCACAAGCTTTGAAAAAATTTTTCTTTCTGTTCCGTTTTGATTTACTGTCAATTCAAATCCCTCTGAAGTCTGGTTCGCATCCGTTAGTTCTGCTCCCTCTAAAAATTCAGCATATTTTTTATCAATCCTGCTTGCCAGAAAATAATCGAAGTCAATACGTTTGGAAATGAAACCGGGAGCATAATCTACTTTGCTGGTTACACTTTTAAAAGGAATATCAATACTTTTTCCGTTAGGGGCCGCAAACTTGATCCCGAAGCTGCCGATACTTTTTTCTTTGTCTCTTGCAAGCTCATCAAGCAAAGCCGGGTTTATTTTTTTCAGAATCGGAATTACTTTTCCGCTCAAAGCATCCCCGCAAATTTTGTCTCTTGGAAAAACAGCCTTATCAATAATGATGTGAGGAATTTTTTCTTTCGCTAAAAAAAGAGAAGCGGTTGCACCGGCAGGACCGGCACCGATGATGGTTATGGGCGATATGTAATCGGAGGATTTTATTGGCGATAGGGTAATTAGGTGATTGTTGTAATTGTGGTAATTATGGTGATTCTTTTTTGCACAATAATCAATCTTCGTTTTTTTTCTTTTTCAAAAATTTAATATATCCATTAAGCAACTTTAATATCAACTCATACTGTTTGCGGAAAGAGTTTAGTTCGCTTTCATTAATATAACTTTCATCAAAAGCACAAATTAAATGATCCAATGTTTCCAATAAAGATCCTCTGGAATGACGACAAAACTGAATGTTTTCCTGATAATGAAACCGACCATAGCCTTCCGCAATATTTGCGCAAATGGATCGTGATGACCTTAATAATTGATCACACAAATTATATTTTTCTGAAACAGGGAATTTTCTTATCAATAAGGAAATTGATTTACGAAGATTTCTCGATTCTTTCCAGACATCCAAATCTTCAAAACCACCCTTATAATTTTCACTCATAACTTAGTTAAAATGGTATATAAAGCAAATACAACTATCATTTATCTAAACCGACCAATTACCATAATCACCCCAATTACCGATTTACACACCTACTGCATTCACCGTTTCAGACGTAAAATGAAACTCTATCTCCGGATTATTCTTGATCATCTGATCGAGCATCCAGCTTGAATCAGCAAGATAGACAAGGTTTTTGTCTTTGTCTTCAACCACCTGGTGCATTTTGAAACGGATAAAATCTTCCATTTTCTTTTTGTCACGCGAAGTAATCCAGCAGGCTTTATAAATTTTCAGCGGAACAAAAGTGCATGACGCTCCATATTCCTGCAGCAGGCGATATTGAATTACATCAAACTGCAATTCTCCAACGGTACCGATTATTTTTTTATTCCCCCCCTGCTGTGTGAATAGTTGTGCGACTCCTTCATCCGTTAATTGCTCTGTTCCTTTATCCAATTGTTTTGTTTTCATCGGGTCAGTGTTCACCACCTCTTTGAAAATTTCAGGGGAGAATCTCGGGATTCCTTTGAATGTCATATTCTCTCCTTCGGTCAATGTATCTCCGATTTTGAAGGTTCCTGTATCGTACAAACCAATCACATCACCCGGAAATGCTTCGTCAATAATGCTTTTAGCCTGGGCAAGGAATGTGGCCGGTGAATTAAAACGTAAATTTTTATCAAGCCTTGTATGGTGATAAAATTTTCCGCGCTCAAATTTTCCTGAGCAAATCCTTAAGAATGCAATCCGGTTACGATGGTTTGGGTCAATGTTGGCATGAATCTTAAAAACAAAACCGCTTAAAATATTTTCACCTGGTGTAACCTCACGCATATCCGTAAAACGCGGCTGGGGCGGAGGAGCGATTTCAATAAACGTATCGAGCAATTCTTTTACACCGAAATTATTGATGGCGCTTCCAAAAAAAACCGGGGCGACAGATCCTGCCAGATATTTCTCCATTTCAAATTTATCATACACGCCTTCTATCAGGTGCACTTCTTCACGCAATTGCTCAACGGATTTTCCAAGGTGGTTATCGAGCAGCGGATCGTTTATATTTTCAATCGGCACTTCGTCATCTTCAGATGCTTTTTTATTAGGGTGAAATAGATACAAACTATGGTTGTACAAATTATAAACGCCTTTAAAGGTAAATCCCATACCGATGGGCCAGCTCAGCGGGCGGACCTTTATATTCAGCTTTTGTTCAATTTCATCCAGCAGGTCAAAAGGGTTTCTTCCTTCGCGGTCTAATTTGTTGATGAATACAATGACAGGAGTATTTCGCATCCTGCATACTTCCATCAGTTTTTCCGTCTGGGGCTCCACGCCTTTTACACAGTCAATGACAAGGATCACACTGTCAACAGCCGTTAGTGTGCGATAAGTATCTTCGGCAAAATCTTTGTGGCCGGGAGTATCGAGAAGGTTGATGATTAAATTTTTGTACTCAAAGCTCATCACGGAAGTTGCCACGGAAATTCCGCGCTGCTTTTCAATTTCCATAAAATCAGATGCAGCTGTTTTTTTTATTTTATTTGACTTTACCGCACCTGCAACCTGTATGGCTCCACCGAACAAAAGAAATTTTTCGGTAAGCGTGGTTTTTCCTGCATCAGGGTGGCTGATGATGGCAAAAGTTCTGCGTTTTTTTATTTCTGTTTCTAAGGACAAAGTTGATTTACGATTTATCCCGAAGGGACTCCTTCGGAGCGATTTACGATTGCTATTTTCGGGTTGCAAAAGTATTCAAAAAAGGGACAGGCTCTATAGTTTATCAATGGAGGGCAATAAGACAGTATGACTTAGTTTTAATTCACCCTGAGCAATTTTCTTACCTCATTCTTTACCCTGATAAAATAAACACCGGCAGCAAAAGGGTTTGTCTTCAACCTGTGGTTATTGGAAAAGGCAGTTGTGGTGTAAATTATTTCACCCACAGGATTATAAACCGTAATTTCAGCTTTCCCGTTTTGCAGCTTATAGCCTGATAGTGTTACCATATCTTTTGAAGGGTTAGGAAATATCTTAAAGCTGCCGGCATCATTTAACTCATTCATTCCGACATTAAAGACAGGGTAGCAGGCTGATGTATCTGTACACCCGTTTTGTGAAATGGCTACGGCATAATTTCCGTTTTGCAAAGGAGCAAATGATTGTGCGGTGGCACCGCTTATTACTGAATATCCGTTGTCGCAATCTAACCACTGGTAGGATAAGGCCCCTGTTGCTGCAGCCGTAAGCACTGCTGCGCTCGTGTCATAAGAAACGGAAACATTTACTGTGCTGATAGTTAAATTTAATGTAATCACAGAATCACAACCTTCGCTGTTTGAAAGTGTGTATGTTGCTGTGTTATTATTTGAAGTGTACGTGTTACCGTCAATCCATGTAAGGCTGTCGCATGCAGTGAGAGAGTCGGTTGACGTTGTGGAATGAGTGATGGTTAAATCGAGGGTAACAATACTGTCGCAATTAACGGAAGAGCCCCCGATAATTGTAAATACAGGCGCGTTGGTTGAAGAGGTATAAGTAATCCCGTCAATCCATGTGATGGAATCGCAGACTGTTATAACATCCGTTCCTGATGAGGGAGTGCACTCCCTGAATTTATGAATAAAAATATCACTTGTTCCATTGGAAGTCAGATTAAATACACCGGCACCCATATCAAAATCTGCTGTACCGAAAAAGGTTCCCGTAGTATAAATGCTTGCAGCCTTGTCAATGGCAAAGCAATTGAGACAAGCATTTAAAGAAGCCTGCAATTGTTTAGCCGAGATAAAATTGCCTGCCGAATCTAATTTACTAAAATATATATCACTAAAGGAAACAGAAGTCATTGTATATACTCCGGGCCCGGGGTCAAAATCGGCAGTGTCTTTAAAGGTGCCGGCAGTATAAATATTAGCGGCTGAATCAAGCACCAGGGAGATACCAATGTCATCATTTTTACCACCCATAGATTTTGCCCAGATAAAATTTCCTGACGAATCCAGTTTTGTAATAAAAGCATCATGGTAGCCGCCTGTATCAGAAAGTAAATTGTAAACTCCGGGCCCGGGGTCAAAATCCACGGTATCTCTGAAATATCCTGTTAAAAACATATTTAAGCTGTTATCAAAAGCAATATCAAGAGCCGCAGCTGTGATGTTACCCCCGATTTGTTCAGCCCATATAACATTTCCTGAGGTATCAAGCTTGCTTATATAAAAATCAATATATCCCACACCGTTTAAAAAGAAAGGCGATAAACTAATATAATTTTGAAAATTTCCTGTTATGTACAAATAGCCATTGCCGTTTAAAACCAATCCATTTAAACTTTCATTGCCACCACCGCTTATAGATTTTGTCCAGGCGATATTTCCTGCAGCATTTACTTTTACCAGTTTAATATCTGATTGAAAAGAAAAATAATTACTGACTACAACATATACATTGCCTGCAATATCCGGTTTAATGTTTACACCTGTTTCTCCGGAAGTCTGTGATGAAGAAGCATATTTTTGCGCCCACACAAAATTTCCTGACTTATCTAATTTAGAAATAAAACAATCACCCTCTCCAATGAATGGTAAATAAAATGTACCGGGTCCGGGATCAAAGTCAATGGAATCGCCCCAGAATTCACCGGTGGTATAAACATTTCCGCTGTCATCTACAGCAATGGCATAGCCATAACCCCAATCTCCATTAGGAGAAGGAGACGTAAACGCTTTTGCCCATATAAAATTTCCGGAAGCATCCAGCTTTGAAATAAAAGTATTGCCTCCATACAACGGAGAAGTAGCAATTAAATTAAAAACCCCGGGGCCGGGGTCAAAATCAACCGTGTCTTTAAAGTTACCGGTATAGTAAGTGTTTCCATATTTATCAACGGTGATTGCACGGCTGCGTTCAATTGTAGAGTCTCCTCCAACCTGCTTTACCCAAAAAGAATTTTGCGCACGTACCATGCATGAACATGCTGAGAAGAATAACAATAATGTAAAAACTTTCAGTTTTAAGCTCATAGGTATACTTATCACCTTATTCGATCACTATCATTTTTTTGGTGAGCACCTTATCTCCGAATTTCATTGTATAAAAGTAAACACCGGGAGAAAAATATGGAGATTCAATTTCAATTTTATGAATTCCTTTTTCCTGAATTTCACGTACGGGCATTGCGATTTTTTTTCCCGTTACATCAGAAATAAAAATTTCCACCCAACCATTTCCAGGAATCGACCAGGATATCGATGTATGGTGATTAAACGGGTTGGGAATGTTTGAACCCAGGAAAAAATTTTCCTGCATCATATTATTCTCATTAACCTGAGTGGGTAAAAGCAGGCAAAAATCATCCACAGCGAAACCATTACCAGTAATGGATGCATCTGACGTAAAAACAAAGCGAAAACGTACAGCAGGCTCATTATTTAAAACCGTTAAATTATGGGTTGCATTTGTCCACCCGAAACTTCCGCTCCAGGCGGGCAAACCGCTCGATAATAATGAAGCGATATTGTACCAGTTTGTTCCTGTCCCTGTGTTTCCTAAAACATTCCACGAAACGCCCGAATCAGTTGAATAGTCCAGCCTTGTCCCATCCCAGTTAGTTTCACAATCGCTGTAAAACCATACATCTGCTTTTGCATCCATCACATTTAAAAAAGAAATGTCCGGTGATACCAGGTAACATTCGGTGTTGTTCAGATATTGCGCCCCCAACGCAACTTCCCATACATTGGGAGGAGAATGAGCTGCAGGAGGTGAACCTATCGGAGTTCCATATTGCCAATAGGAACCGGAAACAGAAACGGAAGTCCAGAAATTATTCAAATCAAAATCATCACAAAACGAAATGACCAGTCCTGTGCGGGCTATAAAAGAAATGCAACCTGAAGCAGGATACCGCACCGGGTTGTGACATGGCGAATTATCACGGGCGGAAAAATAATAACATACTGTATCGCTGTCTGAAACTGCGGGAATAGCACCCGAAAAAATATTTCCGGTTGTGTATGTCATTGCCGTTGTATCAGGAGTGCTTCCATTAATTGTATAAATGAGAGAAGTGAAAGGGGTATCGATCCCTGACGCATCTGTTAAATTAATATTTAATGTATAAGGCCCTAAGCTTAAAACGGAGTTCTGAATAACCGGGACCGCCTGAATTAATAAGGGAGGGGTTAACTCGCATGGAGCTGCCGTTACAGAAATATCGTCAATAAACCAGCCTGCGCGTCCGTCACCACCCGGAAGGTTCATATCAGCAAGCTTCCAGCGGATTTTTGCATTCGGAATATTCGCAACAATATTTGAAATGTCAAACGCTTCTGTCTTCCACCAGCTATTGCCGGGTGAAACATTTTGCCCGACCAGCCAATCAATATAAATTGCTTCGCTGAAATTATTTTGTTGTCCGTCAAAGCTTGCGCTATCCAATTGTCCGGGAACCATATCTTGCGCGGTGAGCTGCACCCATGACGACCCGTTAAAGACTTCGACAATTGCCTGGTCGAAAAAACTTGTTTTGCAGATATGATGAAAGCTGAGAACTGCAAAAGTGTAACCAGTGAAATCAATTGGCAAAGTTTCAAGAATGGAAACGCCACCGGGAACAACAGAAGAAGAGTCCGACAGCGTGCCGCTGGTCTGCAAGTGAGCGTTAGCAAACCATCCCGGTGAGCCGGAAGAAATGAGGCTGTCAGTATTTTCCATGTTTTCATGGAAAATTAAAGTTTGGGAAAAAACGGATGAATGGAAAAATATTAAAGTGAGGAGTGAGAATATTTTTTTCATGAGGCAGGGCGGGTATTTCCGGATAAAGGTAAAATAAATTTGACAAAGCCCACTATCTTTGTTTCATGTCAAATACTATTTCAAAAAAGAAACCGATTTTTCCTGTTAACCAGCAGTTGAGAAAATTTCTCCGGTATTACGGGCGAGAATCTAAAATTACTATTCACTATAAAGATTTGCTGCGGTATGAAAATTCCATTCCGCTGTATGACAGGAAGGGCCATGATACCCTGTGGGAAAGTGTTTTCTATTCGCAGGAAGACATGCTGCAGTTGAACAAAGCACTTACGGGAATTTATGCATTGTTGAAAACGGGAGGCGATGTATCAGTGATGGAACATTTATACGTGGAGCGTGTGGATTACTGCACGTTCGGAAATTCAAACCCTTTTCGGGTCAGGATTGTAAATAACTTCAACGATAATTTCGATTACTTCTATATCAAGCAGGCTGATGCTTCACGTATTTACGGGCTGGAGCTGGAGCATATCCTTTCGCCAAACCGTATCAGCTACTATGTGTACAGCGACACATTAATAGAAGAACATATAGCAGGAATTCCGGGCGACCAGTTCATAAAAAATCATTTGCACGATAAAGATTTTAATGAAATACGGCTGGCAAAAGAATTTGTAAAATTCAATGAACGGTGTTTTATTCGTTTGTTAGGGGACATGCGTGCATATAATTATGTGGTGGATATCACTCCTGATTTTGAAGAAGTGCATTACCGCATCCGGGCTATTGATTTTGACCAGCAATGCTATGAAGGAAAAAAATCGTTGTACCTGCCGCAGTTTTTTAAAGAGAATAAAGCCATTGTTGATCTCTGCGTTAAGCTCATGACACCGGAAACTTTTTTCCAATATCAGTTCGAGGAGCAGGTGCTCATTGGCAGGCGCCTCAAAGCAACACGTTACATGACAAAAGATTTGCTCGATTGCATGGCGCATGATAAAATTTCGGATGAAGAAAAAACTATACAGTTAAAACAGGGGCTTGCGGAACATTATAAAAATAATGCATTTTTGAAATGCAGGTCCTCAGGTGAACTTGTTAAAACGAGCCTGAAAGAAATGATTAAGAAAAATAAAAGTCACGTACAGAAAGCAAAGACCAAACTTTAGTCCCCCGGGGAATGTCATAAATTAAGAAAAATAAACTGCCTTTGCGCACCCGTAACCCTGAAGGGCGCATCGCGCAAGCACCCTTTAGAGGGTGGGCGTTGGGCTTAACTTAATAACATTATCCTGCCGGACTTTTATGAGGATTTCGCTTCAGGAGGTTTTAATTTCCATCTCCTGTGACTCCAAAGCCAGAATTCGGGTTGTTGCACTATATCTGCTTCTAACATTTCCGTTATTTTCCTGGTGATATCTCCTTTTGCAGTTTGTTGCGGGAACTCACAGGCCACTTCAAATTCGAGAATGTAGTGCCCGCGTTTAGGTTTACAGACCCGGCCAAACAGTACAGGATAGTTATACTCAACGGCATATTTTTCAGTACCGAATAAAACACCTGTCTCCTGGTTCAGGAATTTCATCCAGTAACAATTGTCCGGCTTTGAAGGAGACTGATCGATAGCGAAAATGGTAGCGGTTAAATTATTTTTTTCTTCATCAAAAACCTCTTTTACTATTTTGGTAGAAATCATTCTCAACCCGAATTTACTTCTCGTCTGACGCATTTTTGCATCAAAAAATTTATTGGTAAGAGGAAGATAGATTCCTATGGACTGATGTTTTATGATTTCGTCAATGGCTACAGCAAACAGTTCCCAGTTATTATAATGCCCACCGGCAAGTATGACACTTTTGTTTTGATCAAAGAATTTATTCACTACTTCAGGATTTTTGCAGATCATCCGTTGCCGGACCTGCTTTTGTGAAATAGTAAATATTTTCAGGCTTTCCACAATGAGATCCATTAAGTGATGGTAAAACTTTTTTGCAATTTCACGATGCTCCTCCGAAGTTTTAGCGGGAAAAGAATTGCGGATGTTTTGAAGAATAACTTTTTTCCGGTAGCCTATCAAATAATAAAAAAAGAGGAATAGGAAATCAGAAAGGGCGTAGAGTACACGAAAGGGAAGGAGGGAAATCGGAATGATAATTAAATAGTAGAGCAGGTAGCTGAAGATGATCATCCGGAGATTTTAGTTACAGGCTGAACAATGATCTGTTAATGATTCAAAAAAAATGGATCGGTGTAAAAATACAAAGTTCAATGCCGGAATATTACTTACTCCAACATTGAACTTTGCAGCAAAATTATAGTATTACTTTCCGGGCTCTTTTGGTTTATCAGCCGGTAAAATAGCCATCAATTCAACTTCGAAAACCAATGTTTCATTCGGGCCGATTGAACCGCCAGCGCCTCTTTCACCATAGGCAATATTAGAAGGGATCACAAACCTGTATTTTGAACCAACATTCATCAACTGCAGCCCCTCTGAAAATCCGGGAACAAACTGGTTTACTCCCAATTCATAAGGCTGACCTCTTTCAACAGAACTGTCAAATACTTTTCCGTCAATTGTAGTTCCGTGATAATGAACAGAAACTTTATCTGTCAGGGCCGGTTTGGGACCCGTTCCTTCTTTGATAACCTGGTATTGCAAGCCGCTTGCTGTTGTTTTTACGCCTTCTTTTTTGGCATTTTCTTCAAGGAATTTTTTTCCTTTTTCAACGTTTGCCTCTCCTTTTTTCTTTTCTCTTGATTGCATAAAAGTTTGTATGCAGGCCTGTGCATCGGCTGTTTTCATAGTGGAAGTATCGTTTTTCATGGCAGCCTTGATACCGTCAGCAATAAAGTCAACATTTATTTCATCGAGGTTATCTTTTTTCAGATTCCCGCCTATACTTACGCCAATTGCATAACTTACTGAATCATTTGAGGTAGTTAATGCACTTTTTGATTCTTTGTTTTTCTGACCTTCACATGCAGTTAAGCTGAGAAAGGCGATTCCTGCGAACAGGACAATGTACTTAAGTTTCATAATTGTTTATATTTTTTTAAATTAAGGGTGCGAAGATACATTATTTAGCATCATTAATTAATACTTAACCGAATTTCACAAAATTTTAACTCTTTCGGGTTAAATGAATATTGAAATGAAAAAATAGGGGAAAATACACGCTAAGATTCAGCTTATTTTGCCCACTCTTAAAAATACCGGGAATGAAACCTTCTTTTTTTCATTTTGCGTCCATCGGCTTTTTAAATCATCGCAGATTTCATCCAATGGATTCTTCTCATTGTTCCTGTCTTTATAATGCTGAACTGCTGACCATGAATTTAAAAAACCAATCAGTTGTTCCTGGCTCCAATCATAAGCAGATTTGAATTCGGGAGCAGGGATTTCATTAAAAGGAAAAGGAATGGTTTTGTAATGCTCATCAATGAAACGCCTTTCTTTATCCCAATATGATTCAAGAATGTGAGAATAAAGATGATCAATTATTTTATCAGTTTCATCGTCAATCGTACATATGCCGTATCCGATTACCGCGAGAACACCATCCGGTTTTAAAGTTCTTTTCACCTCTGCATAAAATTTCGAAAAATCAAACCAGTGTATTGCCTGTGCAACTGTTACCAGGTTAAATTCCTTATCCGGAAAAGAAGTGGCCTCAGCTTTTTCAACTTTGTAAAAAACATTTTCCTTGATGATTGCATTTTTTAATTGTTTTTCACTCAAATCTGTTGCAAATACTTTTTCAAAATAGTCTGAAAGCTTTGCGGCTACCTGCCCGTTTCCTGTTCCTGCATCCCATGCCTTTTTCAGGGAGGGAACCAAAGGAATTAAAAAATCATACAGCTCAGCAGGGTAGGAGGGACGGAATTGTGAATAAAGGTTTGCGACTTTGGAGAAATTATCTTTCATTAAATGTTTTTTTAAGCCAATTTGATGGCAAGTAAAAATAAAATATTCACACAAATAACAGCAGACATTTTTAAATTATCCTTTTCTTTACCGAAACATTTTTAACGGATGCAAAAGTTTCTCCTGACATTTTTTATTTTACTTTTTTTCATTTCCGTTTCTTCAGCACAGAAGGATTACCAGTTTCGTACAAAATCCAAAACCGCGATCAATTTTTTTAAACGTGCAGCAAGTTATTACGACAATAAGCAGAACGAAGAAGCCATCTCCGAACTGGAAAAAGCGATACAGGAAGACCCTAACTTTCTTGAAGCCCGTATTTTGCTGGGTGACGTTTATACGGATGTAAAAAAATATGACAAATCGGCTGAAAACTATAAAGCAGCAATCAAAACTGATCCGGATTATTTTCCCCAGAATTTTATGAATCTTGCCAGGGCTGAAATGCACTTAAATGAATTTGATTCAGCCAAAATGCATCTTGAGATTTTTTTAAATTACAAAACAAGAACCATGGAGTTGAGGGAAAAAGCAGATAAGCTTATTAAGATTTGCAACTTCGCTTCGTATGCGGTAAAGCATCCTGTTCCTTTTAACCCGGTTAATCTTGGCGACAGCATTAATACGGATGTGGATGAATACCTTCCGGCTTTAACAGCAGATGATCTTACGCTTGTATATACCCGGAGAAGGGTTATGGGAACTGATCGTTTAGGAAGAAAAGATTACAACGAAGATTTTTACATTTCAAAAAAGGAAGATGGTAAATGGATGCCATCATTGAACATGGGAGAACCCATTAACACGCTGGGAAATGAAGGCGCTCACTGCATTTCTCCGGATGGAATGTTTTTATATTTTACCGCGTGCAACCGGGATAATTACAAAGGATGCGATCTTTATTATTCACGAAAGGCAGGGAATCATTGGTCGCCCCCGCTTAATGCAGGAAGCATTGTAAATTCTGAAAGCTGGGATTCCCAACCCACAATTTCTGCTGATGGAAAGGCAATTTATTTTTTAAGCAGCAGGCCTGGAGGTTTGGGAAAGCAGGATATCTGGAAAACTGTTAAGAATGAAAAAGGTTTCTGGGGTGTTCCCGAAAACCTGGGCCCAACAATTAATACTCCGGAAAATGAATTGTCGCCTTTCATCCATCCGGATGATCATACATTGTATTTTGCCTCTGACGGGCACCCGGGAATGGGAGGAACGGATATGTATTATTCCAGGCTTGGAGACGATGGCAAATGGCAAACTCCTGTTAATCTTGGATACCCGATTAATACGGGAGGTGATGAAAGCAGCTTATTTGTAAATGCAGCGGGAAACATGGCATATTTTGCTTCTGACCGTTATAATGGCAAAGGCATGCTGGATATTTATTCTTTTGAGCTCTACCCGGAAGCACGACCGATTTCGGTAAGTTATGTAAAGGGAATGGTGAAAGATAAAAATGCTAAAACTCCGCTGGAAGCAAATTTTGAAGTGATTGATATTGAAACCGGAAAATTAATTGCCAATTCAGTTTCTGATAAAATGAATGGAGAGTTTTTAATATGCCTTCCTTCAGGAAAAGATTATGCGCTGAATGTATCCAAAGAGGGATATTTATTTTATTCAGACCATTTCAGCTGTAAAAATCCCGCTGACCGGAAAAATGCGTACCAGCTTGATATTGGAATGAGCGCAATAAAAGCTGGTGAGAAAGTGGTATTGAAGAATATTTTTTATGAATCCGGGGCATTTGAGCTCAAACCCGAATCTTTTCCTGAATTGGATAAAGTTGTCGCTTTTCTGAAGCACAATCCAAAAGTTAGCGTTGAAGTAAGCGGGCATACAGATAATGTGGGTGATGATAAAAGCAATCAGGTGTTGTCTGAAAAAAGGGCTAAATCCGTTTTTGATTTTTTTATAAAATCCGGAATTGAATCTGCGAGATTGACTTCAAAAGGCTACGGTGAAACAAAGCCTGTTACCGGTAACGATACAGAAGAAGGCCGTTCTAAAAACAGGAGGACAGAGTTTACAATAATGGCTGTAAAATAAATCCTGGATTAATTCAGGAAACAAGGTAATGAAGCTGCTTGTTTGTAAAAGGCTTCACAAAATATCCGTCTATATCAAATTTTCCTGCACGCCTGATATCCTTCGGATTATTGGATCCGGATAAAATAAAAATTTTTGGTTTTTCATTTTCAGGAATCGGAATTTGCTTCAGGCTTTCAAGAAAATCAAAACCACTCATTTCAGGCATATTAATATCAACCAAAATTAAATCAGGAAAAAGTGATGAAGTGGTGTTGTTGTGATGATAAGCAGTTCTTATAAAATCCATTGCTTCTTTTCCGGTTTTGAATGAATAAAAATGGGAAGCCATTTTCATGCGCTCCTGGTAACATTTTATTAAAAAGCAGGTGTCATCATCATCATCAATCATTAACATGCATTTGTATTTGTGCTTCATTGGATCCAGGTTTTTTTGCTTTCATTAAATGTTCATACAAAACTTATTCCAGATTTTTACGATAGATTTTGACGGTCAGTATTTTAAAAAACCCAGAGCGGTGGCTAACTGGAAATTAAGAAATTGGTATTAGAATGTTCCCTTGCTTGCCGATTTTTTTCCTTAATTGGGAATTTCAGATTCAAATTGATTTTTCTTTTTGAGGTGAAAGAGAGATCAGTTGTGTCCATGATTGTTAAGGGAACTGTTAAAATTTTTCAAAAAGTTTTGTGGTCTTCTTTCCCCAAACCGCAATTTTATCTTTTTGGCATTTTATTTTAACATCCTCACATATAAACATTAAAGAATCACAAATATGACAACAGGAAAAATAATAATATATGTGTTGGTGGGTGCCGCTGCGGGTGCAACATTAGGGGTTTTGATGGATCATCACGATAATGGTGATTCCCTTTCTGTAAAAAAAATCTTAAGCGATAAAAAAGATAAATATTCTGAGGCTGTCAAAGAAAAGGTGGTAAATTTTCTTTTTAGTTTGATTGATAAAATTTCGGCTGAAAAGACCTCCTGAAATTTTTAATGAAAAGTATTTTTTAAAATTAAACAATTAAAATAAATCACAATGGGAAATCTTCTGTATGTCATAGCAGTTATTCTTGTAATTGCATGGGCAATCGGATTTTTCGCTTACAGTGCAGGTGCGATTATTCATATACTGCTCGTCATAGCGATTATTTCAATATTGCTGAACATTATCCGCGGCAGAGATGTCGGTTAAACAAATCGAATTTTGCCTTTCTTAATCCCGGTAAACTTTCTGTTGACCGGGATTTTTTTTTTGGATCAGTTAATGATTGCAGTAGATTCGGATTTTTTAAGCCCTCCCCTCCGGGGAGGGTTGGGTGGGGCTAATCTGTGAATCTGCGGCCTAATGAGAAGAATTATAATCGGACTTCAATAAATAATCCATGCTTTCTCTTCCTTCATTAAAGATCAGGTCCACAATACTTAGTCCCGGAGTAAATCCAAATTTATAAGAGAACACCTGCGGATAAGTATTTTTTTGTATTTCCGGTTTAGCATTTAAAGATGTTTTGAAATCTGACAAGAACCGAAAGTCGTTTTCTGAATAATTTTTTTCGAAGGTTCCCGTAAAATTTATTTTCATCTCAATTCCCGGGATTCTTAAAATTAACTCCAGCAATTCAGTGTTCAGGTCAAGAACGAAAGTCTTGTTGCTGAAAATAATTTTCCTGAAATCGTCTTTATAATATTCAAAAAAAGGAGATTTATTATACGCAGACTCCAATGCAATCCAATGAACCCGCTGCCATGGTTCACCGTAACATATTTTTAAATCTTTTGTAAAAATTTTTATTTTCTTTTCGTGCAAAACAGGGATGTGTAATGTCTGAATTCCGTTTGCACCAAGAATATGGCAGCGATTACGAATGGTTTGCTTTTGAAAATTTTCCCATTGTTCGATTTCAACAGAAGGAAATTTAATTAAAGCTGAAATATATTCGATGGGAGGTAAGTAAGCCGTGGAAAAAATCGCCTTAGTTAACAATTCACTTTAATGGATCAGGTTAAACAATCTTCCCCACCTGATCTTACCGAAAAAACTTCCCTCACTGTTCCACGACATCCAGATGAAAACGGCTTTACCCACAATATGATCTTCGGGAACAAATCCCCAAAAACGTGAATCGAGCGAATTGTGGCGGTTGTCACCCATCATCCAGTAATAATCAAATTTAAAAGTATAAGTGGTGGCTTCTTTTCCGTTTATTAAAATCTTCCCGTCTTTTTCAGCGAGCTGATTTTTTTCATATACCGAAATTGCTCTTTTGTAAACGGGAAGATTTTCAGAGGTTAAGTTTATAGTTGCTCCTTTCCTTGGAATCCATATCGGGCCAAAATTGTCTTCATTCCATTTAAACCGTGCATCCTGCGGATAAATTTCAGGACGGTATTCATCCTGGTGACGGTAGTAAAAAACCAGCGAATCAATTCCCTGCATCTTTTTCACTTCTTCAGCCGCTGAAGCGGTAAGCATGATCAGGTTTTGATTCAGGTAATTCATATCATCATTGGTAATGCCTAACCGTTTTCTTGTTTTTTCTTCAAAAACAAATCCCTGCTGGGTGTAGATCACATATAAATTTTGCCCTTTCGGGTGAAGCGGAACAGGTTTGTTATTTATATAAACCAATCCATTTATAAGTTTAAGCGAATCTCCGGGAATTCCTATACAGCGTTTGATATAATGCGTTTGTTTGTCTACCGGGCGCTCATCTTCCATCGGGTAATTAAAAACCACCACATCATTATTTTTAATTTTTGAAAAACCGGGGAGCCGGTGATAACCCAGCTTAATTGCTTCAGAATATGCTTTGCCGCCAAATAGGGGCATTTCCTGGTGTGCAAAAGGAAATGAAAGCGGTGTCATGGGAGTGCGCGCACCATAGCTGATCTTGCTCACAAAAAGAAAATCACCAACCAGTAAATCTTCTTCCATCGAAGGAGTAGGAATGGTGAATGCTTCAATAAAAAATGTGCGGATAATGGTTGCAGCAATTACCGCAAAAATTAACGCGTCAATCCACTCGCGTGTTTTGCTTTTCCGTCCGCTGCTTTTCCAGAATTTCCAGTTCATGTAAGAGGTTTAAGGTTACATTCAGTACTGTTTACTGTTTACTTTCAATTTGGTTGCGAAGGTAGATATTTTATAACGTTGGTTATTGAAGGTTCTATGTTTGCAAGTAGTTAATGTTTTGTTAATTATGGCGGTGTATTAATTTCTACATAGCTTCTGTGCCTGCAGCGTCCAAAATATTATTTCCAAAATCCCTTGTCCAATATCCTTATTCCCCTTATTTTCGCAGATGTAAAATCAATTATTTGAAAACGAAAAATTATGAATAAAAAATTACCGTTAACGATCATCGCATTGTTGTTTATCATCCAGGTGGCGAACGCTCAAAACAGGATAAAAAACGGGACTTCCGGTTTTCGAATGCCTGCCGGCCTCACCGCAACGGACTATCTCCCCAAAACAATAGTCTTCAAAGTTAAGCCTGAGTATCGGACCGCCTGTAAAACCACTTCCGTGGAAATCGAAAAGCTTAATTCAGTATTTAACAGGATTGGAGCGAGTGCAGTGGCTAAGATTTTTCCCGCAAAATCAGCCCCTGCTCAAAATCGCAATGCAATTGGCCAAAAGCTTGTTGACCTTTCAACTATTTACAAAATTGAATTCACCTCAGACATAAAGTTGGAAAAAGCCATCAACAGTATCATAGCCACAGGCATGGTTGAATATGCCGAACCTTTTTATGTTCCGCACACCTGCTTCACCCCTAACGATCCGAGCACAGGGTTGCAATATTTTTTAAATAAGATCAATGCATACCTGGCATGGGATATTACGCATGGTGATACAACTGTAGTGATCGGCATCGTTGATACCGGCA
>Ga0134123_10000666_pt1 | contig 22681 bp, 19 predicted proteins | sample KB303_FD_96460 | JGI IMG/M metagenome (GOLD analysis project Ga0134123, IMG submission 96460) | Terrestrial soil microbial communities without Nitrogen fertilizer from Kellogg Biological Station, Michigan, USA - KB3-0-3 | ecosystem: Environmental > Terrestrial > Soil > Unclassified ...
CGCTCCAAAGCATCCTCGATTTTCTTGAGTGCCTGCCCGGTATGCTTCACGTAAATTTCATTCAGACGCTTCTTGATGTTCAGGATCTCCTGGGCATGCAACATGATGTCGGTTGCCTGCCCCTGAAAGCCTCCCGAAGGCTGGTGCAACATGATGCGCGCATTGGGCAGAGCGAATCGCATGTCCTTCTGGCCTGAAGCCAGCAGCAATGAGGCCATGGAGGCGGCCTGACCGATGCACAAGGTACTTACATCCGGCTTCACGAACTGCATGGTGTCGTAGATCGCCAGGCCCGCGGAGACGGAACCCCCGGGCGAATTGATGTAGAAGGAGATGTCCTTCTCGGGGTTCTCGGATTCCAGGAATAGCAATTGGGCAACAATGAGGTTCGCTGACATTTCGTTGACCGGTCCGACAAGAAACACCACCCGTTCCTTGAGCAGCCTCGAGTAGATGTCGTAGGCCCGCTCGCCGCGGCCGCTCTGCTCGATGACCATGGGTATCAATCCCAGGCCCTGCGGCTCGTTGATTATCCGGTCTTGCATCGTGATCATTTTGCATTCCCCATGAGGTCGTCGAACTCGGTCGCCTTATCCTCGACCCCGGCATTGGCCAGCACCCATTGCACCACATTGTCCTCGAGAACGATGGACTCCACCTCGCGCAGCCGGTCGGGCGACTGGTAGTACCAGCGCAGTACCTCCTCCGGCCTCTCGTAGCTTTGCGCATATTCGCCAACCACTGCCTTGACCTGGTCAGGTTTGGCTTCAAGACCGTGCCTCTTCACCATCTCCGCAAGGATCAATCCGAGGCTTACCCGCCGCTGCGCCTCCGGCTCGAAGGCTTCCTTTGGCATCGGGACCTTGTCGGCCTTGAGGCCGCGCGCCTCGAGATCGTGTCGCATGTTATGCATCAGCCGATCGATTTCCATATCGAGCAACGCCCTGGGCAATTCCACTCGCGTCGCATCCAGCAGGGCCTTCATGACCTGATCCTTGACGCGGGCACTGGCGCGGCGCTTCACCTCGCGCTCGAGGTTGGCCTTGATCTCGGCCCGCATCTTGGCCGTGTCGCCGTCGGCGACGCCGAGGGACTTGGCAAAATCCGCGTCCGCCTCGGGGACGTGCGGCTCGCGCACATCCTTCACCGTTACCTCGAACTGCGCGGTCTTTCCCGCCACTTCCTTGCCGTGATAGTCGTCGGGAAAGCGCAGCTCGAACGACTTGGCTTCGCCGGCCTTCATCCCCACGACGTTTCTCTCGAAATCGGCAAGCAACTGTCCTTCGCCAAGCAGCGCGTACTGATCTGTTGACGAACCCCCTTCGAACGGGTTGCCGTCGATCGTGCCGCGATATTCCATCTGCACCTGGTCGCCGGGCCGGGCGCCGCGCCCTGCGCTGTGGTAGTGGGTGCGCTGCTTGCGCAGGATCTCGATCGTCTTGTCGACTTCGACATCGCTGATGTTGACCAGCGGCCGCGCGATTTTCACACCGGCGAGTTCACCGATCGCAAGTTCAGGGTAGACCTCGAAGGTCGCCGTGTACTCGAATTTACCCTCGGCGTCCCCGGCGGACTTTACTTCGATGCGCGGATAGCCGGCTACGCGCAGGTTCTTTTCCTTGACCGCCTCGCCAAAGCTGCGCTGCACCGCATCGCCGAGCACCTCCTGCCGCACTTGTCCGCCGAATTGCTGCTCGACGATCTTGAGCGGCACCTTGCCGGGACGAAATCCGTGCAGCTTGACCGTCCGCGCGAGCCGCTTGAGCCGGTTTTCGACCTCACTATTGACTTGAGCGAGCGGCAGACTCACAGAAAGGCGCCGCTCGAGAGAACTCAGTGTTTCCAGATCTGCTTGCATCCGATTCGGTTTTTCCCTCGTTGACTGGCGGGCGACGCTTCGCAGGCTCTGGTGCGAAAGGAGAGACTCGAACTCTCACGCCTTTCGGCGCCAGAACCTAAATCTGGTGCGTCTACCAATTCCGCCACTTTCGCACTCGATGCATTCTAATATAATGCCCCCGCCCCCGCCACCCGGATACCCGCTTGCCGGGCGCTCGCTCCACCGTCTAAGCTCCTGTCACACAAGGCGGATAGTCGATGACGGTAGAACATTACGAAAACTTTCCGGTGGCGTCGGTATTGCTGCCCGCACATCTGCGCCGCGCGGTCGAGCTGATCTATTCATTTGCCCGCCAGGCCGACGATTTCGCCGACGAGGGCGACGCGCCGCCGGAACTTCGTCTGCAAAGGCTGGCCGAGTTCTCGCGCGAGCTGGATCGCGTCGAACGCGGCCAATCCCCCGGTCTGCCGTTGTTTGTAGATCTGGCGCCGGTGATTGCTGCGCATCACCTGCCCGTTGGTCTGTTTCGCGACCTGCTTTCGGCGTTCTCGCAGGACGTGACCAAGAACCGTTACGCAGATTTCGGCGAAGTCATGGACTACTGCCGGCGTTCGGCCAACCCGGTCGGCAGACTGCTGTTGCATTTGTATCAGGCCGCGGAAGCGCACAATCTGATTTGCTCGGATGCGATCTGTTCGAGCCTGCAGTTGATCAACTTCCTGCAGGATGTGGAGATCGACTTTCGCAAGAACCGCATTTACCTGCCGCAGAACGAAATGGCCGAATATCACGTAACAGAAGGACAGATTGCCAGCGGCGCGAACGGCATCGCCTGGCAGACGCTGATGAAGTTCCAGATCGAACGTACACAGAGCATGCTGCTGGCCGGCGCGCCGCTGGCGAGGCGGTTGCCGGGTCGGGTCGGGCTGGAGTTGCGCATGATCGTAATGGGCGGCAACCGCATCCTGGATAAACTGCGGGCCAACCGAGGCGACGTGTTCAGTCACCGCCCGGTCCTGCGACCCCACGATTGGCTGCTCATCTTGTTTCGATCGTTTTTCGCCTACCCATGAGCCCGGACCAGTACTGCCAGGACAAGGCCGCGCAAAGCGGCTCGAGCTTCTATTACAGCTTCCTGTTCCTGCCGCCCGAAAAGCGCCGCGCGATCACTGCGCTCTACGCCTACTGCCGCGAAGTCGACGATGTGGTGGACGAATGCAGCGACACCGATCTCGCCAAGGCCAAGCTCGCCTGGTGGCGTAAGGAAATTGCCGGCACATTCGCGGGCGCGGCGCAGCACCCGGTGGCAAAGGCGCTGATTCCGGTGGTGCGCCGTTTCGATCTGCCGCAGTCCCGCTTCCACGAGATCATCGACGGAATGGAGATGGATCTGCGGTACAACCGCTATCCCGATTTCGCCACCCTGCAGTCGTATTGTTACCGGGTGGCGGGTGTGGTCGGTGTGATGGCCGCGCAGATCTTCGGCTATCGCGACCCGGCGACGCTGCGCTACGCCGAAAATCTCGGCACCGCGTTCCAGCTCACCAATATCATCCGCGACGTCGGCGAGGATGCGCGCCGCAATCGAGTCTACCTGCCGCTGGACGAACTTGAACGCTTCGGCGTCGACGCCTCCGACATCGTTCACTTGCAGGAGACTGCCTCATTCCGGAGGATGATCGAGTTCCAGATCGAGCGGGCCAAGGACTATTACCAGCGCGCCTTTGCATCGTTGCCGCGCCAGGACCGCAAGTCCCAGCGCCCCGGTCTGGTGATGGCGGCAATCTACCGCACTGTCCTGGATGAGATTTACGCGGGCGGCTGCAAAGTTCTCAACCAGCGCACCTCGCTTACGCCGCTGCGAAAATTATGGATCGCCTGGCGGACGTGGCTCACAGCGTAAGGATGAAGGACAAGGATGAAGGCGGAAGGAGGAAGGCGGAAGTACAGTCAAAGGCTTCTGACTCTCCTTCATCCTTCATCCCTTATCCTGCATCCTTTCGCGTAGCGATTATAGGTGGCGGCTATGCCGGCATGGCCGCCGCCGCCGAGCTTGCGCGCGGTGACATTCCCGTCACGGTTTTCGAGGCGGCCAGAACGCTCGGCGGGCGGGCGCGCCGCGTAGAGATCAACGGGGTGGCGCTCGACAACGGCCTGCACATCCTGATCGGCGCATACCGGGAAACCTTGCGGCTGATTGAACTCACCCGTCTTACGAAGGACGCGCCGGGACTGCTACGGCTGCCGCTCGAACTCATCATCCACCCGCATTTCCGCCTGCGCGCTCCGCGGCTTCCCGCTCCTTTGCATCTCGCGGCGGCGATGATTGGCGCGCGCGGATTGAACCTCGGCGAACGCATCAAGGCAGCCCGATTCATCGCCGCCATGCGGCGGCAGAACTTTCGTCTCGGCACCGACACCAGCGTCGACCAGCTGCTCGCCTTGCACCGTCAACCGCCGGCGGTCAGCCGTTTTGTCTGGCACCCGTTGTGCGTCTCGGCATTGAACACGCAGCCCCGGGAGGCGTCCGCGCAGGTTTTTCTCAATGTGCTGCGCGACAGCTTCAATGGCTCAAACACGGACAGCGACCTGCTGCTCCCGGCGATGGATTTTTCCGCGCTGTTTCCCGAACGGGCGGCCGCCTTCGTGAGCCTGCACGGTGGCAGCGTGCGGTTGGGCGCAACGGTCGAAGCGGTGCGCAGAACCGGCGCAGGATTCGAACTGGCCGCGCAAGAGGGGCTTTTCAGCCACGTAATCCTAGCAGTGTCGCCGCACCGGCTGAGTACTTTGATTGCGCCCCATCCTGAACTTGCGGACATCAACGCTCTGGTGCAGGCCTTTTCCTATCAGCCGATCTATTCGGTGTTCCTTCAGTATCCGTCAGACTCGCGGCTGCCGTTCCGCATGGGTGGAATCGAGGCAACGTATTCGCAATGGGTGTTCGATCGCGGCCGGCTTGGCGGACAGGACGGTTTGATTGGCGTGGTGATATCGGCGGCGGGTGCGCATCAGGAACTCGAACAGGACGAGCTGGCACGGCGCGTGCACGCTGAGCTGTCGGCACATTTTCCGGAGCTTGGCGAGCCGCGCTGGCATCGCGTGATCGCCGAGAAGCGCGCGACGTTCTCCTGCACCGTCGGGCTGCGCCGTCCGGCGAACCGCACCCCGATTCCGCGGCTATACCTGGCGGGTGACTACACCGCTAGCGACTACCCCGCAACTCTCGAAGCCGCGGTACGCAGCGGCATTGCCTGCGCGAAGTTCGTTGCGGAGGATGCTCACGGCCATGACTGAAATCAGCAGCTACAAGGCACGCCCGGACCTTCTCAAAGGCCGTGTCATCCTGGTGACTGGAGCAACGCGCGGAATCGGCCGCGTGGCCGCGCTGACGTTCGCGGCGCATGGCGCAACCGTGGTTCTGCACGGGCGGGATGTTTCCGCGCTCGAGCAGGTCTACGACGAAATCGAGGAAAAGGGTCACCCCGAACCCGCCGCGATTCCGCTGGACCTTGAGCGCGCCGGCACGCGCGAGTTCGACGGACTCGCTGATGCGATCGAATCCCGTCTCGGCAGGCTAGATGGGTTGCTCCACAACGCCGCCCAATTCGAAAAGCTGTCGTCGCTGGAACACCAGACCGCCGAGGCATGGAGCCGCGTCCTGCAGGTGAATCTCATTGCCCCGTTTGCGCTGACGCAGGCGTGCGCACGGTTGCTAAAGGCGTCAGCGGATGCCTCCGTGGTGTTCACTTCGGAAACCCACGGCCATGTGCCAGCGCCGTACTGGGGTAGTTACTCGGCCTCCAAGGCCGGACTGGAAGCATTGATGAAGATTCAGGCTGCGGAATGGGACGGGCTGGCGAACCTGCGCGCGAACGCAGTCATTCCCGGCCCGGTGGATTCGCCGTCGCGGACGAAGACACACCCGGGAGAACTGGCGGAATCGAGGCGGACGCCCGAGAACCTGATGCCCACCTATCTCTTTCTGCTAGGCCCCGACAGCCGCGGTGTTACCGGAAAAATAATCGAATGCTAAACCGCCTCACCTCTCGCCCTCTCCCTCCTCACCCCGACCCTCTCCTCTGAGAGGAGAGGGAGAAAAGTCAAAGGGGGTTGGTCAGCTGCTTTCTGATCCAGTCGGGCAACGGCCGTGACTTGCCATCACCGACGCCGATCCAGACCATCGCCGCACTGGCTTCGGCGTAAAGCGAGGCGGGTTCTCCGGCCAGATACATTTCGTGAAACATCATGAAGCTGCTGCGGCCCGGTTTGCCGACGTAAGTGGTGATCTCCAGGTCGGCAGGATAGATCGCGGGCTTGATGAACCTGCAGGTGATGGTGCCGAGGATCGGGGCTTCCGAGGCCGGCGAATAGTCGATATTCAGGCTGTCGAACCAGGAAATGCGCGCCTGCTCGAAGTAACGGAAATAGGAGACGTTGTTCATGTGGCCGAGCGCATCCATCTCGCCCCAGCGCATCGGTACGTGGTCAACCCGCACCAGCCTGCCTTCTTTTTTTTTCATCATCACGTCTGTCGGTCGCGCGATTTCTGAGCCGGCGCGAAAGCGTTTATCATTGATCCGCTGGAAAGCATTCTAGCAAACGCAGTTCACCGCCTCACTCAGCAAGGAGAACAGTTTTGGCAGAACGCGAATCCATGCAGTACGACGTGGTGATCGTCGGCGCCGGCCCGGCCGGGCTTGCGGCCGCGATCCGCCTCAAGCAGTTGAGCGCGGAGCGCGGCAAAGAGATATCGGTTTGCGTCATCGAGAAGGGCTCGGAGGTCGGCGCGCACATCCTATCGGGCGCGGTGATGGATCCGCGCGCTATTGCGGAACTGTTCCCGGATTGGCAGGAAAAAGACGCCCCGCTCAATACTCCTGTCAGCGAGGACCGCTTTCTGTTCCTGACCGCCGCCGCTTCGTTCAGGGTGCCGAACTGGATGCTGCCCGGTTGCTTCCGCAATCACGGAAACTATGTGGTCAGCCTCGCCAACGTCTGCCGCTGGCTGGGACAACAGGCAGAAGCCCTCGGCGTGGAAATCTTTCCCGGTTTCGCCGCCGCGGAAGTGCTCTACGAAGACAATGGCGCCGTCAGGGGTGTCGCCACTGGTGACATGGGCGTGAACCGGGAGGGTCATGAAACCGCCGCATACCAGCCCGGCGTCGATCTTTATGCCCGGTACACATTCTTCGCTGAAGGCTGCCGCGGCAACCTCGGCAAACAACTGGAAGCGAAATTCGGTCTGCGCGACGCAGCCGACCCGCAGGTTTACGGGATCGGACTCAAGGAGCTTTGGCAGATCAGCTCTGAGAAGCACCAGCCCGGACTGGTGATCCACAGCGCCGGCTGGCCGCTCGATCGGGAAACCTATGGTGGTTCATTCCTGTACCACCTCGAGAACAACCAGGTGGCGATCGGCTTCGTCGTCGGACTGGGTTATGCGAACCCCTATCTCAACCCTTACGAGGAATTTCAGCGATATAAGACCCATCAGTCGATCCGCGGCTTCTTCGAAGGCGGCAAGCGCATCGCCTACGGCGCCAGAGCGATCACTGCCGGCGGTCTGCAATCGTTGCCCAGAGTGATTTTCCCCGGCGGATGCCTGATCGGTGACGACGCCGGATTCCTCAATGCCTCGCGCATCAAAGGCAGTCATTGCGCCATCAAGTCGGGCATGCTCGCCGCCGAAGCCGCTTTCGATGCACTCGCCGCGGGACGTGCTGCGGACGAACTGACGGCGTACCCCGAGGCGTTCCGCAAATCGTGGCTGTTCGAAGAGCTTCACCGGGCGCGCAATTTCAAGCCGTGGATGTCGAAGGGTCTTTATACCGGCACGTTGATGGTCGGGATCGACCAGATCGTGTTCGGCGGCAAGGCACCCTGGACCCTGCACCACGGCCACGCCGATCACCAGACGTTGAAGAAAACGACGGAGGTGCAGCCGATCCGGTATCCCAAAGCGGACGGCGTACTCACGTTCGACCGTCTATCCTCGGTATTCATCTCCAACACCAATCATAGCGAAGATCAGCCCTGCCACCTCGTGCTCAGGGACCCCGCAGTGGCGATAAAGGTGAACCTCCCGCTTTACGATGCGCCCGAGCAACGCTATTGCCCGGCAGGCGTATACGAGATCGTGAATGAATCGTCCGGACCGCGCTTGCAAATCAACGCGCAGAATTGCGTGCACTGCAAGACCTGCGATATCAAGGACCCGACGCAGAACATCGACTGGACGGTGCCGGAAGGCGGTGGCGGACCGAACTATCCGAATATGTGACATGTGCGTGCTGCGTGCTGCGTGCTGCGTGCTGCGTGCTGCGTGCTGCGCAGTGGGATGCCTTGCGCAACGCGCGGTTCCTCACCGAAACCGGCAATCAATCTAGCAAACCCGCATCCCTCTCCGCGCACCCAGCACCCAGTACACAGCACTCAGCACTCAGCACTCAGCACTGAACTTCCGTATCACCCCACTCGTTTTTTCATTGCTTCGAGCAGCGGCGTGATTAGGTCCATCGGCACCGGGAATACGATAGTCGAGCTCTTGTCGCCGGCAATGTTTGAGAGTGTCTGCAGATAACGCAGTTGCATTGCCTCCGGTGCTTTTGCGAGCGTCTGCGCCGCCTGCAGCAGCTTCTCCGAGGCTTGCTGTTCGCCTTCGGCGTGGATGACCTTGGCGCGGCGTTCGCGTTCGGCTTCGGCCTGGCGCGCGATCGCGCGGATCATGGACTCGTTGACGTCCACGTGCTTGATCTCGACCATGCCGACCTTGATCCCCCAGGCGTCGGTCTGCATATCCAGCGTTTTCTGGATATCCAGATTGAGCTTCTCGCGCTCGGCCAGCATTTCATCCAGTTCGTGCTTGCCCAACACCGAACGCAGGGTGGTCTGCGCGAGTTGGCTGGTCGCAACAAGAAAATTCTCCACCTGGATGATCGCTTTTTGCGGATCCACCACCCGGAAATACACGACCGCGTTGACTTTGACCGAAACGTTGTCGCGCGAAATCACGTCCTGGCTTGGCACATCCATCGTCACCGTACGCAGATCCACCCGCACCATCTGCTGGATGCCCGGAATGATGATGACCAGTCCCGGCCCTTTCACCGACCAGAACCGGCCGAGCTGAAACACCACGCCGCGCTCGTATTCGCGAAGCACCCGCAGCGCGGTGAACAGCAGCACCCCGACAACGACCAATAAGGTAATACCGAAATATCCGCCCATCATTCCTCCCCCGTCGTGGTGCGTTCCGGCGCGACTTCGAGCACCAGTCCGTCGATCGCCGTGACGCGCACTTTCTGTCCGCGTTTCAATGGTACCGTGGACCTGACCTTCCAATTCTCGCTGTGGATCAGCGCCCAGCCGTCCTGCGCAAGATCCTCTATGACTTCACCCTGGGCTCCGATCATCTCCTCGCGGCCGCTGACCACAGGTTGCTTGCGCGCCCGCACTGCCATGCCCACCACGACAACGATGAACAACGCACTGAGGAAGGCGATGGCTCCTATCAACGTCCACGGCAGGACGAAACCGGGAACATCGGTATCGATCATCATCACCGAGCCAATCACGAACGCAATCACTCCTCCGATGCCGAGCGAACCGTAGGCGGGTACGAAAACTTCCGCAATCATGAACGCGATGCCCAGAACCAGCAACGCCACGCCGGCGAAATTGACCGGCAGCAATTGCAGTGCGTACAACGCGATCAGCAAGCAGATCGCGCCGACCACGCCTGGCAGCACGAATCCCGGGTTGTAGAATTCGAACAGCAGCCCGTAGACGCCGAGCAGCAACAGGATATAAGCGATGCTCGGGTCAGTGATCAGCGCCAGAAAGCGGCTGCGCCAATCCGGCTCGACCGCGGTGGTCTGCGCCTGGAGAGTCCGCAGAATAAGGTCCTGTCCCGCAAGCTTGAGCTTGCGCCCGTCCAGCTTCTTGAGAAGATCGGGCAGGTCGGCGGCGATAAGATCGATCACCTTGAGCTTCAGAGCTTCCTCGGCCGGCAGGCTTACCGCCTCGCGCACGGCTCTCTCGGCCCACTGCGCGTTGCGGCCGCGCAACTGCGCCAGTCCGCGAATGTAGGCCGCCGCGTCGAACACCGCTTTGCGCCGGTGCGCATCGCTCATCCAGTCCTTCTCGGAGTCCTTGGTCTGCTGCGCTTTCTTGCCGGCCTTGCGCTCCGGTTCCTGCGGCTGGCGCTGGGGTTCCGGCGAGCCCGGCATGCCGCCGATCGATACCGGGGTTGCCGCCCCCAGGTTGGTGGCAGGCGCCATGGCGGCAACGTGGCTGGCATAGAGAATGTAGGTACCGGCGCTGGCGGCACGCGCTCCGCTTGGAGCGACAAAAGTGGTCACGGGAATTGATGAAGCCAGGATGTCCTTGATGATGGCGCGCATCGATGTATCGAGGCCGCCCGGCGTATCCATCTTCAGCACCACTAGTTGCGCCTGCTGTTCCGCGGCGCGTTCGAGATTGCGGTGTATGTAGTCGGCGGTCGCGGGGCCGATCGCGCCATTGAGCGACAGCACCACCACCGGGCCGTCCGCACCGGACGCCAGACCCGCGCGCAACAAGAGGACCAGGGAAACAAGCAGAGCTCGCATCGGAGGGTTTAGAACGTGGCTCGTCCGACAATCACTATATTCCTAACACCGGCGACTGCAAACGCGAGGCGCTCAGAAAAGCGGATCGACCAGGACTCCGGGATTCAACATGCCACGTGGATCGAGACTCTTCTTGGCGGCGCGCAACGCGCCGGCGAACAGTTCCGGGCGCTGTCTGTCGTACCAGCGGCGGTGGTCGCGCCCGACTGCATGATGATGGGTGATGGTGCCGCCGAGCGCATTGAGCGCTTCGGAGCCGGCGGTCTTGATGGCCCAGCATTGCTCGACCAGGCGGCGCTTGTCGCCGAGCGCGTGGAAACTGAAATACGGTGCGGGGCCGTCCGGGTAAACGTGGGTAAAGCGGCAAGTAACCACGCCTTTCCTGCCGGTGGCCTGCTCGATGGCGCGCTCGGTTTCCGCCTTGACCTTGGCATGGAAATCGGGAAATCGGTCCCAGGTAATCGAAGTCTCGAAGGTGTCGGCGATAATTCCGCGAGGAGTCAGCACTTCGCGGAAGTAAGGCATGCGCAGGAAGCTGTCGCGCCATTGTCCGGCCGCTCCCTGGCGCTGCGCGCCGGCGGCATGAATCACCTTGTCGTCGTACTCGCCCGCGTTTGCGCGCACGATTTCGAGCGCGCGCTGCAGGTTCGGCTCCTGCGGCCGGTCGGCGGATTCGAAGGTCAGTACCAGCACGGAATGCCTGCCATCGCCGGCGCCATTGATCAGCGCCTCGCGGGCATCGAGCAGGCGTGTATTGGCCGGATAGAGATGCGACTGGCTGATGGCGCGCACGCACTCCGCCGCCTGGTAGAAATCTTTGAAACGCGCGGAGGTTGCCGCGCGAAATGTGGGGCGCGGCCGCAGCCGCATCCACGCTTCTGTAATGATGCCCAGGATCCCTTCGGAGCCGATGAAAAGCCTGTCCGGGCTGGGCCCGGCCCCGGAGCCCGGCAGACGGAAGGATTCGAGGCTGCCAGCCGGAGTCACCACCCGCAGGCTTTCGACAAAATCGTCTATGTGGGTATACAGCGTGGCGTAATGGCCACCGCTCCGGGTGGCGATCCAGCCGCCCAGCGTGGAGAACTCGAAGGACTGCGGAAAGTGGCGCAATGTCAGGCCACTGGGTTTGAGCTGGTTTTCCAGCGCCGGCCCATAGGTGCCGCCCTGTATGCGCGCGGCCTGAGAGGTCGTATCGATCTCAAGCACCCGTCCGAGATTCTTGAGGTCGATGGTGACCACGGGCCGGTCTGTGGGCGGCGGCTCGACCCCACCGACCACGCTCGAGCCTCCGCCCCACGGAATGGCAACGGCGTTGACCGAATCGCACCAGTCGAGCACCGCCACGATCTCGTGCTCGTCGCATGGGAAAGCCACCACGTCGGGTGGATTTGCGAACTCGCGCGCGAAAATCCTCGCGCTGTCGAAGAAGGACCGGCCGTAGCTGTGCAGAAGCCGCTGGTAATGCTCGGTTGAGCACACTTCACGCAAACTTTCAGGTGGGGTTACGCGTGCAGCGCGCAAGCGAATCTCTTCCGCGCCGGGTGTCGGTGTCACCTCGTAAGCCGCAATGCCGAAAAGATGCGCGTAGGCAGCTTCGAGCGTGGTCACTTCCTCCGGAGCCAGGACATCGTTTTCAAGGCCCCAGCCCCAGAACTTGCGCCTCCCTTCCACCGGCGCTGCCTATTGCTCGCGCCACCAGATCTGCGAACGGCCTATCAGAGATATGCCGATAAAACCGCGCACATTGAGACTTTTGCCATCATCGGAAAGCGTCATCTTGCATCGATAGGTCTTGCCGTTATGAGGATCCAGGATTTCTCCTCCGGCCCAGCTATCGCCGTCTTTCTTCAGTCCCCACAGAATGGTCATGCCGATGATCGGTTTGTCCTTGCGCTCGCCCTTGCATTCCTTGCACAGGTGAGCTGGGTCGTCGCCTGGCTGATCGAATAGCTTCTCCACAACTCCCTGTAACTCGCCGTTGACCTCGGTGATACGGATGATCGAGCGTTCCTTCTTGGTCTTGTCGTCGATGGATTTCCACACGCCGACCGGAGACATGGTTTCGGCAAAGGCACTTCCCGCCAGCAACGCCAGCCCGGCGGCACCGAACATGATGAATCTGAACACGTTCATGACTGATTTCCCTCCTTGTGGTTGCGCCCGGCACCTGCATCAGCCGGGTTGTTGGTCACCCGGCGGATTCTAGCCCGGCAGTTGCAGTCCTATTGCTGCTTCATTTCCTGCTGCTTTGCCTGATAGCTTTCCTTCCTGGCAACATAAATAGTCTTCTGCACCACTGCATGCACGACGCCGCCGGCGTCCCTGAGTTCCATTTCGTAATTGAGATCGACCGACGGTTCGGAATCCAGGCGGCTCTTGAGCGACGCAAGTGCGGCTTCGCTGATGCTGCATTCCGCATAAAGCGCGGAGCGGCCGGGCTTCCGATAGCGAATGGAGCCCGCCTTGTCCCACACTATATAACCCGGACCCAGCCCCGCCTTGACCAGTATCGCAAACAGCGGATCGGTGGCGGCATACATTGCGCCGCCAAACAAGGTGCCGTAGATGTTCTTGGTGCGGAAGTTGAGCGGAAGCTTGATGCGGATCGTGCGCAAGTCCTCGGCGATATAGATGACCTTCGCACCGGTGGCCCAGAACGCCGGAAAAAAATTGAAGCGCTGCCGGCGGAACCAGGTCTTCAGCGATTCCCTGGACTCATGGGGGGTCGGACGCCGGGCCGTGCCGGTATTCACCGGAGAGACTCGAAGACTCCGGCCGCGCCCATTCCAGTGCCGATGCACATCGTGACCATGCCGTATTTCTGCCCGCGCCGTCGCAACCCGTGCAAAAGTGTTGCGGTACGGATCGCGCCGGTGGCCCCGAGCGGGTGCCCGAGCGCGATCGCTCCACCCAGCGGATTCACCTTTTTCCCGTCGAGGCCGAGGTCGCCGATCACCGCCAGGCTCTGTGCGGCGAAAGCTTCGTTCAGCTCGATCCAGTCCAGCGCATCCTGTTTCAGCCCGACCTGCTTCAATACCTTGGGAATGGCGAACTTTGGCCCGATGCCCATGATTTCTGGAGGCACCCCGGCTACGGCGAAACCCAGGAACCGCCCGAGCGGTTGCAGGTTGAAGCGCTTCAGCGCAGCTTCGCTGGCGAGAATTACCGCTCCGGCGCCGTCCGAAGTCTGCGAACTGTTGCCCGCCGTGACCGTGCCGTTTGCGGCGAACGCGGGCCGCAGTTTCGCGAGCACGTCCGCAGTCGTGCCGGGGCGCGGACCTTCGTCGATGCTGACCACTTTGCTGCGAGTTTCTACCTGGTGGTGTTCGAAATCCGGAATGCGTTCATTGACGGTATACGGCGTGATCTCGTCTCCGAACTGACCCTGTTCGATCGCCGCGAGCGCGCGACGGTGGGATTCGGTGGCGAACTGGTCCTGCGCTTCGCGGCTGACTTTCCATTGCTCCGCCACTTTCTCCGCAGTGATACCCATGCCGTAGGCAATGCCGACGTTTTCGTCCTTGAGGAAAATCTGCTCGTTGGCGGCGATCTTGTTGCCCCCCATCGGGATCATGCTCATGCTCTCGGTGCCTGCGCCGATCATGAGTTCGGCTTCGCCGAGCCGGATGCGATCCGCTGCGATCGCCACGGCCTGCAGCCCCGAGGAACAGAAACGGTTGATGGTCATTCCGGCGACACTGTCCGGGAACCCGGCGAGCAGCAGGCCGATGCGGGCGACATTCATCCCCTGCTCGGCCTCGGGCATCGCGCAGCCCACCACGACGTCGTCTATCACCGACGGATCGAGGCCGGGCGCCTGCGCGAGCGCGCTCTTCAGCACGTGCGCCAGCATGTCATCAGGACGAACGTTCCTGAATACGCCGCGCGGCGCCTTACCGACCGGCGTGCGCGTCGCGGCTACGATGTATGCATCCTGAACCTGCTTTGCCATGTTCACCTCGCTAATCCACCCAACCCTCTCCCGCCGGGGGAGAGGGAGATTTGGAGCCAGAGCCTTGAACCCTCTCTCCCTTGGCGGGAGAGAGCCGGAGAGAGGGGGTCAGTTGCGTAATGGTTTCCCGGTCTTGAGCATGTGCTCAATCCGGGCTTGCGTCTTTTCCGTGGCGATCAGTTCCATGAAGGCCTGGCGTTCGAGATCCAGAAACCATTCCTCGGTTACCGGCGTACCCGGCTCGATGTCGCCGCCGCACAGCACATAGGCGACTTTGCTGCCGATCAGGAAATCGTGCTCCGAGATGTGCCGGCCGGCGAGCATGTTCGCCATCGCCATCTTGAAAGTGGCGATCGCCGTACGGCCTGCTGCCGGGATGCTGCGCGCCCGCAGCGGCGGACGATATCCGGCCTCGGCCATCCCGTTCACCTCGGCCTTCGCCGCATGCAGCAACTCGAACCGGTTCAGCACGATGCGATCGCCTGGCCCCAGGTATCCGAGCTCCCGCGAATGCTCGGCGCTCTTTCCAACCTGCGCCATCGCCACATTCTGAAAGTAGTTTTTGAGCAACGGAAACAGATCACCACCCTTGGCTTCCGCCGCCGCCCGCATAGCGAATTCCTTGCAGCCGCCGCCGGCCGGAAGCAAACCTACACCTACTTCCACCAGGCCCACATAACTTTCAAGCGAAGCCACCGCGCGGTCCGAATGCATGACGAATTCGCAGCCGCCCCCCAGGGCCATGCCGTCCACCGCGGCGACCGTCGGGATAATCGAGTAGCGCAGAGCCTGCGAGGTGGCCTGGAATTGCTCCACGACTTGCTCCACTTTCTCCAGCCGCCCGGCCATCAGCGCATCCGCCACGTTGAGCGTGCGCGCAGCCTTGAGGATGACCGACTCCGCTTCGCGCTTGAACTTCTTCATCATCGATGCCAAGGCGGACGGTTTGGCGTCACTCTTGCGAGTGCCACCGCCGGAGAGATTGGCACCGACCGAGAACGGCGGTTCGGTTTGCCAGATGATCAGGCCCTTGAAGCCGCGTTCGGCCTCGTCGATCGCCTGTAGGACGCCGTCGAGCACGTCCTCGCCGATCGCATGCATTTTGCTCTTGAAGCTGACGATGCCGACGTCGTCGCCGGTGGTCCACATGCGCACTGCGTCGGTCTCGAACACCGTGCTTCCGTAGACGGGCGTTTCGCTGATCAGCCGGTCTGGAAAAGGCTGGCGTCGATACACCGGAAGTTTCGGCCTTGGCCTGTACGTGCGCTGCGCGGGGCTCCAGGAACCCTGCGCGGCGTGAACCCCGGTACGTTCCGGGTCGTTCACCCAAGCCGGCAATGGCGCCGGCGACATGCTTTTTCCTGCAGCGATGTCCTGCGCAATCCACTTCGCCATTTCCCCCCATCCGGCAGCCTGCCAGATTTCGAAAGGGCCCTGACTCCAGCCGAACCCCCAGCGGATTGCCAGATCGAGGTCGCGCGCGTTGTCGGCGATCGCTTCGAGATGCACGGCGCAGTAGTGCAGCATGTCGCGGAACACCGACCACATGAATTGGGCCTGGGGATCAGAACTGGCGCGCAATTGGCCAAAACGTTCGCCAAGATTCTTGTTCTTGAGGATCTCCACCACCGACTCGTGGGCCTCTCCGGCCGAAGGACGATAATCGGGCTTGACCGGGTCCAGCACGAGGATGTCCTTGCCTGCCTTGCGGTAGACGCCGCGGCCGGATTTCTGGCCGAATGCTTTCTGCTCCAGCAATGCCTTGAACCAGTCCGGTACTTCGTAGTACTTGTGCCACGGATCGTCAGGCAGCGTCTCCTTCATGGTATTGACGACATGCGCCAGCGTGTCCAGGCCGACCACGTCCGCCGTGCGGTAGGTGGCACTCTTCGGCCGGCCTATCAACGACCCTGTCAATGCATCCACTTCGTCAAAGCCGAGTCCGAACTGTTTGGTGTGATGGAAAGTGGCCAGAATCGAGAACACCCCGACCCGGTTGGCGATGAAATTCGGCGTGTCTTTCGCGCGGATCACTCCCTTGCCAAGCGTGGTGACCAGAAACTCCTCGAGCTGATCGAGTATCGGCGGCGTTGTCGCGCGACAGGCAATCAGCTCGACGAGGTGCATGTAACGCGGCGGGTTGAAGAAATGAACGCCGCAAAACCGCGAACGATGCTGTTCCGGCATTGCCTCCGACAAGGCATTGATGGACAGGCCGGATGTGTTGCTGGCGAAAATCGTGTGTTCGCCTAGATGCGGCGCGACTTTCTCGTACAACGCTTTCTTCCAGTCCATGCGCTCCGAAATCGCCTCGATGACGATGTCGCACTCCTTGAGCAGATCCAGGTCTTGGTCGTAGTTGGCAGCGTGGATGTATTCGGCCCTACCCGGAACGGAAAGCGGGCTTGGTTCGAGTTTTTTGAGGCCTTCTATCGCCTTGCGGACAAAGTCGTTCGGGTCGCCCTCCTTGGCCGGCAGTTCGAACAACACGGCCTCGACATTGGCATTGACGAGGTGCGCGGCGATCTGCGCTCCCATGACGCCGGCGCCGAGGACGGCGACCTTGCGGACTTTCAGCAGACTCTGGACTGGCATGGCTCGCGGCAATCAAGACGCCGCGGCCCGGCGGCCGCGGCGGCGGTTGGGATATTAAAAGCTTATCGAGTACTGGACGCTGAGAATATTTATAGAGGCCTCATAGGTTCCCGCCACAGTGCCGAACAGAACTGCGTTGCCTCGCGTCTGGTTGATCTGGGAATCGTCCGCGAACAGGTGCGAGTATCCGAAATCGAGCTTTCCGGCCTGGCTGACCTTGTAGGTGCCGCCCAGCGAAACCCATATGCGGTCGGTGTCCGGGAGCCTTACCGTCCGATTACTGTCGTTTACCGGCGATTCGTCGAACGCCGTGCCCACTTTCGCCGTGAATTGATCCGTCCACCGGTAGTTCAGGCCGACCGAGTATCGCATCGTGTCGTCGAAGTCGAGGACCAGAGTATCCAGCGTGGCGCCGCTTGCGGCCACGATCGGAACGCGATCAATCTTGCTCCAGTGCGTGTACGTGACATCCGCCAGAAGTTCCAGCCGATCGTTGATCGCCTGAACCAGGCTGAGCGAGAACATGTCCGGCAGCGTGATGTCCGCCGATACTCCGGTGCTCAGGGCGGTTACCGGGCCCACCGTGACGTTCAGGTCACCCTTCAGCGTGTAGTCGATCGCTGAGCGGTAGCTCGCTCCGATCCGGGTCGCCGGCGCGGCCTGCCACAGCACCCCTACGTTCCAGCCGTAGCCATCGTCATCGGCCTCGAGTCGAGAAAATCCTTCAACGGGACCAGGCAGAACCTGCGCATTTGTCAGCTCCGCGTCGAACTTCTGATAGCTGATTCCGAACCCGATAGACAGGGCGTCGCTAGCCTTGTATGCAACCGTCGGGTTGACGTTGACTGTCTTGAGATCGGATTTGATACCCTGGAAGCGGCCCACCCAGTCAGCGTCGTACTCCGTTACCAGGCCGAACGGGGCATTCACGCCGACTCCGATGAACCAGCGTTCGCTCAATGGCATCGAGAAGTAGAGGTTCGGGACGAACCCGGTACTGCCGGCATCGCCGCCGTTGCCTCCCGTGGACGGCCCGAGAGCCGGAGGCGATGACGAAGTCCCGTTATCGGTGAATTCGGCGGAGAGGCTGATCGCATGGCCCGCGAAAGTCACCTGCTTGCCGGCCAGCCGGGTGATCCCGGCAGGATTGAAGAAAATCGTGCTCGCATCTTCGGCCGTTGCTGCGGCCCCCGCGAAGGCATTGCCCATACCGCTGCCGCTCTGCTCGATCAGCGCGAACCCTGCTGCGGCCGCTAGTCCGGACGCGCCGGCCATCGTCGCTGCGATGGCGAGCGCCATCAAATCCTTGCGAAAGTATCGTTGCATATTTCCCTCCTGATTGAGAACCTACCCCGAAATTACCAAGCCCGCTCAGCTTGATGCCTGATTGACGGGGCGGGGACGCCGTTGATCGTCCACCGCCACGTACGTCAAAGTCGCTTCCGTCACTTTCACCACTTCGCGCAGTGTGCGCCTCTCTGCATAGACTTCAACTTCCACCGTGATCGAGGTGCGGCCCACGCGTACGACGTCCGCGTAGAAACTCACCAAGTCGCCTATCAGCACTGGCTGCTTGAAGATGAACGAATTCACCGCCACCGTTGCAATCCGCCCTTGTGCAAGCCGTAAGGCCGGAACGCTGCCGGCAATGTCTACCTGCGACATGATCCAGCCGCCGAAGATGTCGCCGGTGTAGTTGGCGTCAGATGGCATCGGTACCACACGCAATGCCACCTCGCGCCCTTTGGGCAGCTCCACTGGCGGCGCAGCCGTCTTCGGCCTTTCAGTGTCCTTCATATAGCTGTTCGTATTCCTTCTTGTGCACCTCCATCACCTTGGCGCGCTTCAGCTTCATGGTTGGCGTAAGCAGGCCGTTCTCGATCGTCCATGGCTGCGTGAGGATCGCCACCCGGTATACCTGGGCATAGCCAGGAAAGGCCTTGATCTGCCGCTGGACGCGCTCGAGTACGAATTTCTCCGCTTTCTCGCCGGCTGTTCCTTTCTCCGGGTTGGGGTCGAGACCGCTCTCTGTTGCGGACTTAACCCACTGTTCCTTATTTAGCACGACGAACACCGTCAGATAGGGCTTGCCCTCGCCGAGGACCATTACCTGCTCGAACAGCGGATCGCGCATGATGGCGGCTTCCATATCGACCGGTGGAACCTTTTCGCCGTTGGACATGACGATGATTTCTTTCAGGCGTCCGGTGATGTAGATATGCCCTGAGGCGTCGATGCGCGCCGTATCGCCGGTATTCAGCCAGCCGTCGCCTGTGAACATCGCCTTGGTAGCCTCGGGGTTGTTCCAGTAGCCGAGCATCACATTGGGTCCCTTGACCAGCAGCGCGTCCTTGTCGCCGATCTTGACCTGGACTCCGGGGACGGGTTTGCCGATGCTGGCCGGTATGTTGTCCTCGATCCGATTGGTGCTGACCACCGGGCTGGTCTCGGTCAGTCCATAACCCTGGATGACCGGCAAGCCGAGCCCGATGAAGAGCTGAGCAATTTCAGGCGACAGCGCTGCACCGCCGCAGGTCGCTGCACGCAGACGCCCGCCGAGGCGTGCCATAACTTTCGAAGCGACCAGCTTCTTCAGGACCGGCCACAGCAGGAAGCCGGGTTTCCAGGGACCGCGGCCCTGCTGATGCTGGAACCGCGCCCAACCCACCGCCACTGCGGTTTCAAACAACTTTCTGCGGCTGGAAGGGCCTTCCGCCAGCTTCTGTTTTATTGCGCCGAAAACGCGTTCATAGATCCGCGGCACCGAGATTAGCAAGGTTGGGCGTATCGACTGCAGGTCCTCGGCGAGCTGTTGTACCGAGCGCGCAAACGCCGTTTGCGCGCCGCACATGACGATGCCGTAATAGCCGCAGGTGCGCTCCAGCGTGTGCGAGAGCGGCAGGAACGAAAGAAACAGGTCATCCGGATAAATCGCCAGGCACTGCAGCGTCGCATAAGCATTGCTGAGCATGTTGTGGTGCGACAGCATCACGCCTTTCGGCCGTCCGGTCGTGCCCGATGTATAGATGATGCTCGCAAGCTTCTTGCCGTCGGAGTTGACATGCTTGACCGCGCCGGCCGACTTGGGAAGCCAGTCGTCGAGACTCTTCAGCCGCGGGTCCGGCGACAGACCGAAGGGATTGAGACAGACCACGCGCTTGAGGCCGGACAACTGTTCCTGCACTTCCGCGAACTGCCGCCACTGTTCGGCGTTCTCCAGGAGCAGCAGTCTGGCGCCGGAGTTCTGCACGATATAGGCAATATTGTCGGGACGATCGGAGGTGTAAAGCGGTACCGTGACCAGATCGAGTCCCATCGCCGCCTGATCGAATACCACCCAGGGGACGCTGTTGCGCAACACAATCGCCACCCGGTCTCCCGGTTGAAACCCTTCGGCCTGGAAGGCTCCCTGCCAACGTGCGACCAATTTCTCGACGTCCCTCCATGTATAGTCCTTCCAGGTGGCACTCGACTCGTCGAAATTTCTGTAGGCCAGCGCGTTCGGCGACCGCCGCACGCGCTCCTGGAACAGGCCGTCCAGAGTCTTCGCGGCCTCCGGCGGGATGACGTCCATTTTCTGCGTCATGCGGTTCTTCTCCACTGTGGGTTTGCGATGGTTCTAGTCGAGGAAGATATCGGTGAAGAGCCGTGCTCCGGGCGTCACTGCGTACTGCTCGAGGTCGGTTACGCCGTGACCGCGCAGGACCTCTTCGTCGATGAAAAAATTGCCAGTGGTCGAGCGGCTGTCGCGCGTGACGATCAGATATGCCGCGTCTGCCATGATTGCGGGCGTGCGGCTTGCAGCCACCGCCTGCGGGAAGAAAGTCTCTACAGCTGCGGTGGCGATGGTGGTGCGCGGCCACAGCGAATTGACGGCTATGCCGTTTGAGGCAAACTCGGCCGCCATTCCCAGGGTGCACATGCTCATTCCGTACTTGGCCATGGTGTAGGCCACGTGGTCCTTGAACCATTTCGGGTTCAGGTTCAGCGGCGGGGACAGCGTGAGGATGTGCGGATTGCGTGATTTCGTCAGATGCGGCACGCACGCTTGCGAGCACACGAAGGTGCCGCGGGCATTGACCTGGTGCATGAGGTCGAAGCGTTTGGCGGGCGTAGCGAGCGTATTGCTGATGTTTATCGCGCTGGCGTTGTTCACCAGTACGTCGATGCCGCCAAACCGCTCGACAGTTGCCTTTACCGCGTCCGCAACCGAATTCTCGTCGCGGATGTCGAGTTGCAGGGGCAGCGCCCGGCCGCCCGCCGACTCGACGTCGGCTGCAGTGGCGAAGATCGTTCCCTGCAATTTCGGATGGGGGTCGACGGTCTTGCCGGTCACCACGATATTCGCTCCGTCCCGGGCGAAACGCAGTGCCATCTCGCGGCCGATCCCACGGCTGGCACCTGTGATGAATATTGTCTTGTTCTTGAGAGTCGACATTTGCCAGGGCAGCGATTACCGCAAACAACCCAAATCTCCTAGCGGTATTCGCAATTCGAAATCGTCGCGCTTGACCGAAAGACAGTGTCTGACCAACTCGGCTCCCGGTCAAGAGCCGTCCGATCTGGAGCGCCGGGATCGCCTGCCGGCAATCATTAGCGCTCAACGCTCAAAAGCCACCCGCCGTGCCGAGCGCTTCCGGCCGGAACTGGAATCTACTGCTGTGATCACTACGCCCGGTGGGCGCCCACCGCACCCTGGCTACTTCGTACGGGTGGGCGCGCTCACCGCTTGTCGACCGGTGCCCATCTGAGTCGAGCTCAACAGCGCCAACTCGAGAAGCTCCAGACTGCGTTTGGCCGCGAACATGACCTGCCGTTGCATTCGCTCGGTAATTGCGTAGTGCTTGACAATTTCCAATGCGAATTTGGGATGTTCGTCGTCATAGTGACAGTGCTCGCGGATCCATTTATAGGTCTTTGGGTTCATGTCCACGCCCGGACGATCCTTGTAGGACTCGAAACCCGTCGCGATTTTTCTGGCGAGCGCGCCCGCAACGCCTTCGATGGCAAAGCTCGTCGCGGCCACGGCTTCGGCAAGAGACCCCTTGGTGTTCACTCTCCAAACCCAGTCGGTCAGCGACTGCACGTCCCGCAAAATGGGGGTGTCGCCCTCGGCCAAATTCAGCATCTCCTGCCGATGCAGGCCGAATCCCTCGCCCATCCATATCCAATGCTCGGCGTGCGCCCTTTCGATACGGATGTTCTCGATCAGAAACGTCCGCGAAAAATCGTCCTCTACCTTGATCAACCCCTCGGCGAGAAATTTCGGAAAATCGTAGATGAAGGGGTAGATCTGGAGAATCCATCCCTGCATCTGCTCAACACTGAGACGCGCTGACGCAACCGCCTGCGCCCACTGCCCGTTGACCAGGTTATCCCAATGGGGCGCCACAAACTCATACAGCGAGGAAACCCACCGGGGATGCGAAGACATTTCCCTAACTGCTTTGTCATTCATGTTCATGGTCTGCTCTTTCATGTAGTGGAATTAAGAATTGGCTCTCCAATCGACATTCGCGTCTGTGGCAAACGCGTTGATTCGGAGTCGGTACGCAGCGGAGGTTTTGCTGCAGGCGGTTTTGCCGGAAACGGAACGGGGGGTGAAATCCAGTTGCCCTGTGCGAAATCCCCCCCGATCTCGCGCAACCCACCCAACACCATCTCTCCGTCCACAAACTCCCCGAA
>Ga0134123_10000668_pt1 | contig 22668 bp, 14 predicted proteins | sample KB303_FD_96460 | JGI IMG/M metagenome (GOLD analysis project Ga0134123, IMG submission 96460) | Terrestrial soil microbial communities without Nitrogen fertilizer from Kellogg Biological Station, Michigan, USA - KB3-0-3 | ecosystem: Environmental > Terrestrial > Soil > Unclassified ...
AAAATCATTTCTTTATTGAGACGAATGCCATGAGCTTGTCCTGCGTTTATAGCTACTTCACATTTTCCGGTTTCAATGATGTCAAGAAGTCTTGTCCAAAATTGGGTTCCTCCAAGCTTAATGATCTTTGCGTCTCTTGCGAGATTTTGCAAAATAAATTTGTCGTCTGTGAAGAGCGGAAGTTCACGAATGTTGTCAGTTGTGCTGTAGGTAAGGAATTGCATTGTGTCCAAAGACTTTTCTGTTCCTTCTTGCACTAACGCTAAAAATGTCGCGTCAAACAATTGCTTGTAAAGGTTAATAACAAGTGTTGGGTCCGTTTGCAGCCCATTAAGTGTTCCTATAAGTGCGGTTGTCATGTGGAGTTACTTTGCCAAAACGAAACTATTGCTACGAAGCCCATTGGTTGCGTATTACGAAGGAGGGATTAAAGAAGTAAAAAAAAGAAGGGTTTTGAAGCATAACTGTTCGTTTACCTACACTGTTTATTAGAAGCTCAACTCTTTGTTTAATTATCAAAGCTCTTCTTTTTTTTATTTCTTTTAATCTTAATGTTATACGCAGCTCTACTCTGCACACAAATAGAAATTCTTATCTGTTTATATCAACAATTGTGTCTAAAGGGGTCCAGGCGATGTAGTCGTTCTCTGCTAAGTATTCTTCGGTTTTACTCTTTAACTCCGTTGCAACTTTCTTTTCTTCCCCTGTCATTTCATGCTTCCAAATCTCATCTAATCCTTTTCGTGTATAATGAACTAAGTGATTATCTTCAATTCGGATTGTTCCAGCATTTATTATGCTTCCGTCTGAGAGTGTCAATATTGGAGTGTCATTTAATCTGAGCTTCGCAACAATGTCGGGATTGATATATCCGGTAACTTCTTTTTTGAAATTGGGCTTTACTCCAATCTCAGGTTTAACTACTTCCTCCGTTTTTCTTTTCTCAAAAGTTGGTTTCGTACCAAGTTTGGGTTTCTGAATTGCTGGCTCATTATAAATTTCTCTAAGCAAATCAGCATAACTGTTTTCAAGATTGTCATCGTTGCGAATATCAATATGAATAAACTGCCGCATAAATACAGGGATACTTTCTTCTTTACTTCCCCTTCTTAAAATAGGAATTACTGTTTCATTCGTTGTTTGGTTTTCATAAAGTTCTGCATTCATTATTGAATATTCGTAACCAACACCACCTGTTCTCTTGTCTGCTTTCAGTTTGTAATTGGGCGTAAAGACAATGATAATTCTCTCTGCCCTTGCGATGGAATTTTCAACAAAATGAGGAAGGTTTTTGCCGGGCTTTAAATAATATCTGTCAAGGATTACATCAATTCCATCTGAACATAATCGGTCTGCTAAATTCAAAACCCATTCTTTGTGTGCTTCATCATCCCACGAATAGGAAATAAAAACAACAGGATTGTCTGAAACCACTGCTTGTTCTTCGTGGGTCTTAACAGTTTCTTTCTTTGGTGCTTTCTTTCCTAACAGTTCTTCAATTTTTTCAACCTTGTCTGCCTGAAAAGGTTTTAGGATTTCAAGAAATCTGTTTATCACTTTTACTCTTACATCTTCTTTCAAGCCAAGAAGAATATCGTAGTAGTAAATTTTTCTGCTGGTACTTTTACCTTCGCTGTTTCGTTGCTGTATGAATTGATTGTAGTCAGGAAAGTAAGGCTCAAACTCTCTTACCGTATTGATAAATCTTGAACCAGAAAAATATGTGGCGGTATCGCCTTGATTATTTATAAGTTCAAATAAGCGGTTGTAAATTTCAATCCAGTTCATTGGAATATTTTTTGGCGGTGTCAACTTGAAACCTTCTTCTTTTGTTTTTAATAATTCAAATTTAGTGATTACGGTTTTGCAAGTTTCATCATCAGGAAAATGTCTTGCATAATTTACTGCTTGCTTTATCGGTTTTCGTTTTACAAGCTCAAGTATTAAGGTTTTGTAATTGTCTGCTGAAAGCTTGTAGAACCTGCCATGATTTAAAATGTAAAGTGTGTCAAGGTCATCTTCAATGTCTTTTCGGACTGTCGGGTAATCTTTTACTTTCTTAAAAAACTCTTGCTCAAAAATTGTTGCTGCTTGATGCAACATATCGTCTGTTGACATATCTGCCTTATGAGAGTAGAGCAAATTCAGGATGTCTGTCCACTGCTCCTTGAAGATTAATTGATATAAATTCTCTTGGTTTAACATTGTCAATCATCATTTATTTCTTACAATCAGTTTCAAGTTTGCACTACGGTTTGTTCGGAGCGCAAGAGTTACGTATAACGAAGAAGAGATTAAAGAAGGTAAAAAAAGAAGGGTTTAGAACCACAACTGTTCGTTTACCTACGCTGTTTATTAGAAGCTCAACTCTTTCTTTACCTATCAAAGCCTTTCTTTTTTTATTTTTTTTAATCTTGCTGTTATGCGAATACCCGACTGCTAATCGGTTTCAGGGACGTAGTTATTAAGCAATAAATATTCTAAATCTCGAAATAAAATTGGAAGTCGTCCTAACTGAATTTCATAAGGACTTCTATTTCCTGCTTTCCGTGTTTCAAAAATATTTTCATCATTAAGAATTGAAAGTATGCTGTCAACTTCTGTTTTTCCAAAAGAACGCACCTTTTCTAATTCAGAATCAGAAAGAATAAAATAATAATTTGTACAACAATTAAAACAAGCAAACTCATTTGCATCAACCTCCGAAGAAACAGGTTTCCAATTTTTGCTTTTGCAGAATAAACACTCTGTCATTTTTAATTCGATATTATTTAAAGCTCCCATTTATTATATGTTTTATTGTAAATGTAATAAGTTATTCAGTAATTAAAACTTTTCTTGCTTAATCAAAATATCTTTCTGTTAAAACAAATTTATCATCCGGACTTCGATAGAGAGAATAAAGAAAGTCATAAGAGTCAATTTGCTTCCCAATCATAAGAGTACTTTTATTTTTATGCTGCCTAAATGCATTATCAAAAGTTTCACCTTTTTGAGTTGAATCAAAATATTTCTTCACTTCCATTAAAGTGCCCTTAAATGCAATTTTAATTTTACCATCTGTCATTGTTAGTTTTTAACCAATTTTCCATTTTTTATTTTTCCATTAGAGTTTCTAAATTCAAAACATAATAAAAAATGCAAATACTAAAATGTAAATATTTCTCATAGAGATTTTGGTTATTTGGCCATCAGCTTGAAGTCGCTATAAAGTTCAATCGAAGCGCACGAGTTTCCGATAACGAAGAAGGGCGTTATCCGCATACTGCTACTCTCGCCACGAAGCTGAGTCGTTTGAAGTTCGCACACACTTTCTCCGAAGCGATTTACAATAGTTGCGATGCCAGTTAGAATTATCATTATACTTTCTTTTTGCATACTAAAGTCAACTCTGCCGAATTGTTTTTGTCTATAGAATCCTTTTTAAAGCCGTGATATTCCTTTTCAATATTAAAATTGTGTCGCTGCAAAAGTTCCTTTATCTGGTCTGCCTGATAATATTTTGCTTTTAGATTTTCGGTTACAGGTTTTCCTTCAACTCCTTTGTCAATAGGAAAGTATTGTAACTCGTAGTAAATAATTTGTTGCAAGGTGTCAACAAATGTATTGATGCAATTCTTTCTGTAAAGAATTTCGCCTTTGAAGTTTGTTACTGTCTTTGATTCACAAACACCTTCAATCTCTTTCATGTTGTCATGTGGGCGAAATAAATTTAGAATAAAAACACCTTCGTTAGTTAAATGCTGAAAGATTGTTTTCAATGCTTGTGATATTTGTGAAGTCTCGGTCAATGCTTGAAAGGAATGAAACGGAATCAATATGCAATTGAATGTTTTATTTAGCGAAAAGTTTGTCATGTCAGATTCAACTAAACTAATTCTGCTTGATACTTCTTCTTCCTCTTGTTTTAACTTGTTTGAAAAAATAGAAAGCATTTCTTTTGAAATGTCGATAGCGGTGACACTAATATTGTTTTTCGCAAATGGAATAGTTATTCTTCCTGTTCCACAACATAATTCAAGGACTTCATTGCTGTATTGTTTCACTAAGTCCAAGTAAAATTCAACATCATCAAATTGAGCTTTAGTAAAGTCAAGGTCGTAAAAGTCAGCCGAACTTTTGTATTGATTAAATTCTTTTTCAATGATAACTGAATTTGGATTAGTTGACTTCCATGATTCAATATGTTTAACTACATCCTCTGGGGGAATCAAAGTAGAAATTGTTAAGTGTTCGGAAATTTCATAGGTAGCTTTTAGAATACTATTCATTAACTCCAATGTAAAATCCGTTAACTGATGTTTCTTTATTTGCCTTATTGCAATAATGATTTGATGAATAATAATCTCAACTTTTGCTCTAACAACTACTTTTTCCTCTGACTGATTGTTTGCGTCCTGCAAGTATTTAAAATAGAAAGCCAAAATTTCGTTCCCGATATAAATTGCATGAATCAGTCCTAACAATGGTCGGGGGTCTTTTCTCCAAGGTGAGTAATACTCCAAAATATTGTTTTCAATATTAGTGAGCAATATTGTGTCTTGCACACAGTGTAATTCACAGTGGCTGTATTCGTGTATTATACACTCGGCTACATGAATGTCCGATTCGGAAAGTAAGTCAATTGAAAGAAATATAGTTTTCTTCAGTGTTGCAATTGCAAAGTTTGGATATTTTTTTTCAATGTCGTTCCCATAGGGAATTATGTAGTCAATTGAAGAAACTAATTTGTTATACAAATTAATGTCTGTTGATTTAATTATTTCAAATGCCTTGTCTATTCTGCATTTTAATAAGTGAGATAGAAAAATATTCTCACAGCAATCTTTGTAATAATGCTTTTCAAAAAGGCTTTCGTGTTTTTGGGAAACAATGGAAATGCGTTCGCAAACTATTTCCTGTTTTAGTTTGAACCATTGAGGAATCACATTGAGAGGAATCAGATAATTGTTATCGGGGATTCTATCAAACTTATTCATTTTGTAGTTTAAAGAAGTGTCGCTAATCTTACAAAGCGTTGAACTACTATCAAGATAAACACCCAAAGAAATACCAAGTTTCGGGAGTATGACATCATTACTCCCAATTCCTTTGAATTGAATTTGTGAATCAATTGGAAGTAGTGAGTAAAAAGAATCAAATGAATTCAAAAGAAAGTAAATGTAGGTTTTCTCTATTTCATCTTGGTTGTTCTTGTCAAGTGCATTGCTTATCCTGTGAACTACACTCCAAAAAAAATCTGTGCTGTGTTCAATTAAATCTGTTGCTTTGATTTTGCATAGGAATGAAAAATAATTTTGAGTGGAATTTTTAAAGTAGTTTTCTTTATCAAGAGTAAGAAGTTTACCAAGAACAGTTTTTAATTTCAAGATGTGAAACTTTCTGCTACGGTCTGATGCTGTATTTAGAAAAAGTTTGTTCATCTGATATTTTCAATTGTTATAGTCATAAAAAATGGAAACCATAAATAGTTTCCATTTTGTAAACTTAATCATAATCCCAATTAACTTGGGTAGGTTTAAGACTACGGACAGTTCATGCCCGCACCATTATGAGTAATGTGTTTGGAAGTGTCTTCCCACTTCGTGTTTGATTCAACTTGATTCATGATTTCAGTAGTCTCTGAAATCTCAAGCGAATCAATCGCATCCAAAGACAATGTCTCAAGAGCGTTGTTGTCGGTGAAATTTTCCATGATGTATAAATTTATAAATTTAGATTCCAAATGTAGGAACTTCTTTTGAATGAAAATAAATCTTTCAACAAAAAATATTTTTGAAAATAGTCAGGTTCAAGTTAGCAGAATGTTCAATCGGAGCGGAAAGCTGTTGCGGATAACAGTTATAATATATGCAACTTCTCATCTGAACAGTTGCATATATTCCACCAAAAATAGCCATTATTCTGCACCGTTGTAGGGTGGAGGTGTTCTTCGGGAGGGTAGGATCAGATGGCAAAACAAAAAGATTAGCCCGTTCAAATATATTTATTATGTTAAAAGGCAATACAGAGATCGGTTATGAATTCATAAGCGGGTGTAACCCTCTTATCAAAATCAGTGTTTACCCTGATAAATAAAAAATCAGGGTTTACCCTGATGCTATTTAATTTTTTAATACTTTTCTTTGCAGCTTGATTTGAATATAAAATTTGTCATAGTGAAAAATATTATGCACATTCGCTCAATAAAAAAAGTAGAAATATGTAACTAAGAAGACACATAGGAATTTGCGTTAATAAATTCATGATCTAAAAACTGCGAGTATTAGACCGAACATGAATGGATTATCGCTCACGGACAGCGTGGGCGTAATTCATTTGTTCGGTGGGCGCCTCGCAGTGCCTTAGGTCAGATGGTTACCAACCCACGCTGATTTTTTTATACGCATTTTATCTTATGAAAACTTAATCCTATTGGATGATTTAGTCCTTTAAAAATACTGACTGAAAAATTCTCATTTAACTTCACATTATAAAAACTCTTACCTATGAAAAAGCTTTATAATTTAACAGTACAGAGCCTTGTATGTGTTCTGCTCACAATTTGTGCAAAAGCGCAAGTTGCCGTTACCATCACAGCGCCTGCTGCTGTAAACGCTTGTGACACCAACATTTTTACTGCATCATTTACGCTCCCTCAAAATTCTGTATTAAAAATCAGTGATGCAGTTAATTTTGACAGTCTTTATTACAATTCCTGTCATGGAAGCGGAGGAAATGATTTCACCGCTCTGAAATTATTTGCTCCCGGAGGCAACAATTTTTATCATGACACGATAAATCATACCTGGAATGTGCATTTGAGCACAGGAGCACACACCATTTCTTACTATGTATTTGTGGATTGCGGATTAGTTCCTGACGGTTCAGCTACTCAAAATATTAATTTCATTCAAACATGGACGGATAGCCTGAATGCTTTTCCTTATTATTTGACAGGTACTGATAGTTCTTTTTCAAACTCTGTTTTAACTCTGTCAATTATTGACAGCTCATTGCAACAGTTTTATGGCAATTATCTTGATACAGTTGAAATTTATCACAGGTATTTAAATTACGGGAGTGCCGATGCACATATCAGGTTTATGTTTAATCCCAATCCTTCGGGTAATTGCGGAAGTGACAGCATTATTGCAATGAATTATGCAATAAGCGATACAGGGACTATCGTTTATCAACCGCTCGATACCTCAACATGGAATATTGCAAACATTCCTATAAATAAATTTCTGATTGTTCGCAAAACGGTTGTAATAAAAGGTTGTGCAGATACCTGCAATGAGGAGAAAGGAAATTTCAGGTGGATTTGCAATTATACTGATACCATTATTCCATTTTGCGATAAATGCCAGGATAATTATGCGATCCGGCAGTATGCGCTTCAGCAAAATCTTTCAAATCCTCTTGGAGTTACCATTAAATTAATACAGCCATCACCACATATGGCCGATTTTGATACCAGTTGCATGAATTCATGGGTGCAGTGGGAATACCATATTATTAACGGAGAACGTAATGTATCTTCTGCGCAAATTGATTTATATGACGGTGTTGCCAACCAATTTTATTGGGGAAATCATTTTCTGACATTGATTGATTCTGCTGATCTGGTCATAGAACAACACTGCAACAGTTGTGTTATTGATACAGAATATAGATTTAATAATGTTGCATTATGCCATGACTCCGTAACGCGGGCATTGGGCGAAGTTATTGTTAGCCTGAAAGATTTCATGAAAGGTGATTCAGTTGTAATAAGATACCGGACATACAGGTGTTCTGTTGAAAATGATACTTTGCTTCTCGATCATGCAAAATATTATAACAGATGGAAAGTTACTGCCACAGTAAGAGATACTTGCGGAGGAGTTATTTCCGCAGATGGCAAAATGAGCAGCAACGTTTCTGTTTCACAATTCGATTTCGATCAGCACCTGCAATTTTTCCCGACTGTTTCCGATCTTACCGTTCCGCAAAATGCTCCTAATGGTTTTGGCCCTGCCACTTCGATGCAATATGTCAATCTGAAAGGAATGGTTTGGGATTCCACAGGCTACCAGTTTTTTGGCGATGACACCATATTACCCAGCAAAAAGCCGTTGAAGGGTTATTTACGCGCCCGCATCCGGTGTGACCTGGGGTTAGTAGTTGATACGCCTTTAACTCATGTTGTTATTACGAGCGCTATTCCCGGAATTAATGTTACCTGGAATTCAGTTTACCAATACAAAACAATCCCTGACACAACCTGCACACCTGGTGATTTTTATTTTTTCTTCAACCTGTCTGATTCTAATGCCTTGTCATTGCTGAATACAGGCGCTTTAAATTTCAGGTTAAGGTCCTGTTGTCCTGCTGATTCAGGAAGGACACCTTATGATATTGCATTTCATGTTATACCGCTTCCATCCCCCGGTTGTGACAGCGCAGCCCTGCCTCTTTCATCAACAGGGGATGGAATAAACGTCCACTGTCCGGGATGTATTAGTCCGGGAATTATTGTTGACAGTTACAGAATTCAGAGAATTTCCTTTGGTGCCCAAGACAGTTCAAATAACAGAAGATCAGATATTCCTAATACACGCATTACTCTTAATTCCTCTTATTATAATGATAACATTAATCAACTGAGCATTTTCACCGCTCATCACATGGACGTCCTGGAAGATCGTCAGATAAGTCATTTTCAAAAGGGCGATACGGCTTTGGGAGGATATACGTATGTGCAAATGCTGGACAGCAATGTTCGGTTAAACTATTTGCAGATGGAACGTACTTTTATAATAGGAGCGGATTCTTCCACTCAGTTGGGCTTAACTCCCTATTACCTGAAATTTTATATTGATACTCCTAATGCAGTTACTCCTAATTGCAAGGATTGTCCTGATTACGATACTTTAAATTACAATTTCCGCACAACGAAAATAATTGAGGTTACCAATGCAACGCAAATAAATAATTATATTCAGATTGACACTTCAAGACATTCCATCATTTTTACTTTTGGTGCGCCCGATACTGTTACAGGGAATCTTTTTGACAATGTCTTGTTTACTGACAGCTTGCAACCCTTTTATGCATTTGGAGAAACACAGCGTTACCGGTTATTAGTTCGTTATCATGTTTGTAATTATTTCGCTCCTGCTGATCCTGCAACTACAAATGACGAAGACCGTCTGAAGAAAGCGGACATTACCAATAATATGTTTCTTTCCGGTGCGGAGCATGGAACAGATGCAGCATCCGTTTTTCCTCTTGCTCCCTCCACATATGACAGTCTTCCCAGTCCGCTTACACAGGGTTTTGTTGATTCAACCTTATACCGTTGCGAAACTTTTGGCGGCAGATTTCATTTTTACAGTGATGAATGTATCAATGGTTCAAAATTTAATAACTTGGTAGATAGCAATAAATGCCGCAAACGGGTTTTCATCACCAGTACTTCTAAGACCGGGCTTGCCAGATATGATACGGATATTGATCCTTACGAATTCAGGTTACCATCTTTTGAACCCTACCAGTTCAGGATTCACATACCGCCTAATTATACGGCAACTCATGCAACTTACTACTCTACCTTTTACCCGAATTCCTTCACTTCCCAGAATTCCGCCTCGCGTAATCTGAACATCCAACTGACAGGAGCGAATAATGATTCAGTGATTATAGATATTGATTCTCTTTTATCTCAAACCTGCTTTAATGAGAATTGGAGCAATCCTGCCGATTCAACATTGTACATTAATGAAGATATACGCTCGGTAAGCATTATTATTCCTCTTCAAACCAGTTTATGCGATCTGGATACTTTTTATTTTCCGCAACTATCCGATATAGTAATACGTTATCGCGAAAATACCTTGCAATGTGCAGACAGCCTAATGCAGGGCTGCGAACCGATTTTTATTGATAAGGCAATGTCATTGCCTTATGATACATTGCGGCTGCCGCGTCCAACGCTGTCCATGACTATGACTCCTGTGCAAACAGATGGTTTTTCCAACCGCGTATGCTGGACATTTAGACTCGAAAATACTCTTGATGATGCCTATAATATTTTTGTATCCGTTCCGCAGTCAACCTTTCTTACAAACTGGACAATGAACACAGGAGGCGGATTTTTTCCTCCTGACACTAACGGTTTTTTTGAAGTGGACACCGTTCTTCACCCTGGCTATATTACCCTGAACGATTCACTTTGTGCAACTTTTTTAAACTGTTCGATTGATGATACTCTTGATTTTATTTATGGATGGGATTGTAACGGTTTTCCAATGTCCACTGCTGACACAGTTTGTTTTAAAGATACTCTGCAACTTATACTGCTGCCGGGAATAGCCCAGCTATCGCCTCAATCTGTGGCCCCGCCTTTGACATACGATTTGTGTAAGCCATTTCCTATATCTGCATATTACAATGGCAAATCCCTCGGATATGTGTACCCGCATCAGTTTTCTCTAACCGTCTTAGACCCTAATCTTCAGGTAAACAGTGTATATATGTTTAACTGTACTGATTCGCTTGACAGTATTCCTTTGCCTTATTCGGGTATTCCACACATGTATAATATAACGGCTGCCACGCTTGACAGTATCGGGATCAGCGATTCATCTCTTACAGGAAATGAGTGCATACGCATTGAAGCATTTATTACTCCCCTCTGTGGAAGCGATTCAGTCCTTGCCCTGCCGTCTATGGATTTAATTTCAACTACTTATTGTGGAGACACTATTATCAGGTATGCAACATTTGATAGTCTTAGCTCAGGTGTCGCTTTTTCAGGTATAAGCTATTGCAATGATTGTTTTTCTGTTGCTAAAATACCTTTACGCGATACTGTGGCAGTTGGAGATACGGCAACATTCATGATCCTTATTTGCGGAAATAATGCGCAGGATGATACTTTATTATTAAGTGAATATCTTCCTTCCGATTTTGATACATTACCCGGCAGCGTTATTCCTGACACAATTTTTGTCCCTGCCCAGGGATGCGATACAGTTTCTGTAAGCGGCATTTACCATACAGCGGGACCTTGCTCGGATTCAGTTCACATCAATACCGTGCAAATTACAAACGCAATGATTGATACAACGGCAACAGGATGCATGACTGTAATTGATACCTGCACCGCAGAAATATATGTGATCGATTCGACATTTTCATCAATTTATCCCGGTACCTTGTCAGATACGACCCTTTATCTTGAAGGACGGTTTTATATAAATACCACTTTTACTCTTTTAAGATGCACGGTCTATGCCGCACCTGGTGCTCAAATTTTAATTCAGGGGGGTGCTAATTTAACACTTGACAGCACCATCATCACTGGCTGTTCTGCTATGTGGAGGGGCATTCTTGCTGAAACAAACTCCACTTTTACCGAAAAGAATGAAAGCAAAATATTTGATGCTGAATGTGGCGTATTTGCGAAAAATCGAACGCGAATAAATGTAATAAATTCAACTATTGCCGATTGCGTAACGGGTATTTTCACTCCACAAGCAAGTGGTGGATTAAATGTCATAACGGTAAATGTGGGCGGTAGCAGGATCGGACTTTATGCAAATGCTTTCAAACCTTATTTTTCTGGCCAGGCGCTACATGATTCCCTTCCAAGAGCAGGCATTGAGCTCAATGATATGGTGAATACTATTGGTTCTAATTCCAATGCTCAGAATAGTTTTCACAGGATGAATACCGGAGTTATCGGTTTCCGGTCAATCCTTATCGTACAGAATTCTGAGTTTACAGGAATTAAACGGGATAACTTTTACCCCTTTGGATTTAACGGAACAGCCATTGCCGATACAGGTATAAACAGTAGCCTGACGGTTCTTCCTCTGGCATCTAACGATACAACAATCAACAATTGTTACAGGGGTATTTATACTGATAGTTCATCCCTTGTTGCCAAGAACCTGAAAATTACAAACGTAAATACAGGAGTGTATTCTGCTAATTGCAATGGTATAACGATGTCCTCAAAAGTGCTTAACAACCTCATTGAATGCAGCCGCTGGGGTGTACAATGGGTAAATAATACGGGTTCCGGGGGGATGCAAATTGAAGACAATACAATTTTCATAAATCACAGTCCAAAAGCAGCCATTTCCATTTCTGAGACCAGCAATAGTAATCCTGTCAATTACCTTATCAATGGCAATGTTATTTATTCTGCCAGCACCAATGATGGTATACACGCATTGAATGTATATCAGCCTTCCATAACGAACAATCAAATTTACATGACGGGTGTTCCTGACACGCTGAGGGCAAGAGGCATCAGGATAAACGGATGCTCTGGCGCAACTGTATTATGCAATACGGTTAAAGGTGTCTATCCTGGCAACAATCATCACAGCAGGGGGATTTTAACAACTATAAGCGATAATAGCTGGATCGGGTGTAATACGGTGGATTCAACTTATTATGGATTTTTCTTTGGCGGAGTTTGCACCGGGACCTTATTTGAAGGTAATGCGATGAATGATCATTTTACAGGACTTTATCTTAACAGCGCTGCCATTATTGATCAGCAACCTCCAGGACCAAATCCGCCCTGGCATGGGAATACATGGCGTGATTCTGTGCATTATACAAGCGGTTATGGAGCAGTGAATATGAATGATTCAACTCAGACCAATTTGATTGCTTCACTTTTCACAACTTATGATTCAATTCTTGCATATAATCCTATCATACCAACTGATACTTTGAATTTTCCTTTTTATGTGAACGATCAGGGATGGTTTAGTCCTCAAAACACAGATAGCACATTTAATTGTGACAGTTCAAATACATGCAGCACCAGTTCCAGAAATTCCGGAAGCGGCTTTGGAGGTTTAAGAATGCAAAATAAGAATGGTATGTCTGATGATCTAAGACAACAAATTGCAGAGGGTAACTCAATAACAAGTGATTTCATGCCGGAATCAAAAATGGTGGCGCAGCAAAATTTATATGCTGAATTAATAGAAGATACAGCAGCTCTGCAAAGTGACACATTATATCAGAGCTTTGTTAATGCAAGGCAAGATGAATCCATCGGTTATTTATTCGAAGCGAGAGAATCATTCAGCAAAATGAAAATATTGGAGGATTCAAGCGTGGTCATTTTACTTTCAAATATTGACCTGATCCGTGTATATACAGACAGTATAAGTATTATTGACAGTATTGCAAATGCTGATACAACAGTAAATTATGCTGTTCTGAGAGAAGAGCTGATAGATCAGATAAACAGTGTTCAACAGACTGTTAACAGCTTCCTACAGCAGCAAAAAATAAATGATCTATTGCATTTGGCAGCGGCAGAAGTAAAAAATAATGACGCTGTTCCTCATGATATTCCTGATGCCAACGAAAAGTTTATAAATCTAATAAGTATTTTATTTCAAAGAGATGGCATAAATGCAATTGAATCATATTACGCTCAAATCCTTGATATTGCCCTGCAATGTCCTTTTAGCGGTGGTCGGGCGGTTTACCGCGCAAGACCTTTTGTAGAGATGTTTAATGAAACCATCGAATATGACGATGATAATATTTGCGAACAGCAGGGCATTTACAAAACAGCACAAAATCATCAAACAGAATTAGCCATTAAGGATATTTTGATAAAGCCTAATCCGGCAAACGACCAAACAGAAATAATCTTATTGGGAGAGTATGAGGGATGGTGCAAAATTATATTAGAAGACATGACCGGCAGAACGATGAATATTAATACCTTTGATTGTAAACAAAAAAGAACCATCATAGCCACTTCCGGTTATACCCAGGGTGTCTATCAGATCAGCATAATCATAAATAATAAATATGTTAAAAGTACAAAGCTTGTAATTGTCAGATGAAAAAATTATTACAAATATTTTTAAGTCTGATTAGTTTCTCAGCTTTTAGCCAGGGATATAATCATCAGTGGTTATTAGGAAGTTATTTATTCCTTCAGGATCCAAAAGGAAGAATACTTTTTGATACTAATACCTATACTTTATTTAATGAAAATAGAAAAATGGTTTTCAATGGCACTGAGGGAAACATAAGTGATGCGAATGGTAATTTACTAATGAGTAGTAATGGAGCATGGATAGCCAATGCAACAGGAGATACCATGATGAATGGTAGTGGATTGAATCCAAGCACGTTCTCTACTAATTGGTCAAGCGGTTTTCCTTTTGACTATATAAATGTGATTTTACCTTACCCAGGGGATAGCTCAAAATATGTTTTATTTCATAAAACATTGTGGGGAACACTGTGGCCCGCTGTTACTGGGTTCTATAAATCCACTATAGATATGTCGTTAGACACTGGATTAGGCGGAGTAATTGATAAGAATGATACACTACTATCAGATACATTAAGCTGGGGTATTGGTGCCTGCAAACACGCCAATGGCATAGATTGGTGGGTGATTGTCATTCGGGAATATGCTCCTATTGCATATACCTTTTTACTTACTCCCAATGGAATAGATACTATGTTTACGCAAAATTTAAATTTTATTTCCAACACATACGGTGTTGCATCAGCAATAGTTTTTTCTCAAGACGGAAAAAAAATGATTTATTGCACCCCAATAAATCAGACACCAAGCGGAACAGTATTGTTGTATGATTTTGACAGATGCACGGGATTATTCAGCAATTTGCATTCTTTCGCTTTATCTCCTGGAGCATACTTATGGGGTCTGGCTTTCTCCCCTTCCGGCAAGTTTGCTTATGCCTGTACTTCAAATAACATTTATCAGATAAGTGTGGATTCGTTAACTTATACCACTGTTGCAACTTATGATGGTTTTATTTCTACTGGAACGTGTTGCGCAACTACTTTTTGGGGCATGTATCTTGCTGCAAATGGCAAAATTTATATAACCAGTGGAAGTGGTGTTTATCATATTCATGAAATGAATTACCCTGATAGCGCAGGTATAGCTTGCGATGTTCAACAACATGCAATTGGCTTGCCATATAGACAATTACGTGCTGTCCCGAACCATCCTAATTATTATCTTGGATGTGATACCACAAGCGGTTGTCAATGCTTGGCAACAGGAATAAATAATCTAACAGAACATGATTTTCGATTTCGCATTTATCCCAACCCGGTTTCATCCGCCTCAGGCGGATTAAATATCGGGTATCAGTTACCTCAGAACAAAAGTGGCCTGTTTCAAATTTATGACATTACCGGCAAGAATGTTTTTAAATACGTTTTACCCCCTTGGAGCAATGAACAGAGTTTTAAACTGCCGGAGCTGGCTGATGGGATTTATAATTGTGTGATTTCTTCTGTGAAGGAAAGAGCAAGTAAGAAAATTGCTGTGATAAATGAATGAAAAAATTACCTCATCTCTTTTACTTATTACTTTTCGCTATATTTTCCCAAATTTCATCCGATACTCTCGGGGGTAACATGAAACAATATAAAATAAAAAAGGTCGCTTTTTACCCGCGACCTTTTTGAACTCTAAATAAAATACACTTATGTTAAAAACATAAGCGAATTACGAATAGAATTTTTAAAGGGTTGCAAAAATTTAATTTAACAGCACCTCAAAATCTAATGCCAATTACAATTGAAAAAGAAAATTCTGAAATGCGGATTAAGTACAAGGGAAAGAATACCTTGAATTTAAGTCGAGTCCAAAAAAAGTCTATTCAGGAAAATTCCAAAGAAAATTAGTAACAGAATCTTTTGCAAAGTATTCTATCTCCAACACTACTATTTGACGGCCTCGGAGGCGGAATAATGACCGCTTTCTTTTATTCAAAATGTCCAGATATGTATGTTTAGACAAAAGAAGAAGTCCGGCATCGTCACTGCCGGACTTTAACTAAAACTATTTTATGCGGAACAAATATACAAAAGTTTTAATGTGAGCATGGATGTTCCAAGGATAAAATATCCTCCTGCCTGATAATAAAAAGATTTTATATTTTTTGAAATGGTATTAAGTAAGAAAAGTCCCGCTTTTTTGCGGGACTTTTACTTTATTAAAGCAACTATCCATAAAAGTTTAAAAAAATTTGTGCCAGAATTATCAGTATATTTTAATTATTCTTGATTTTCACTTTCAGCAAATTCCCATTCATCAACGCAGCAAACTTCTTTTAGCTCAGTTCCGTTTTCTACAGTTATAATTAAAAATACCTCTCCATGAAAAGCATCATCGGTAAAAGTTGCAACTGCGAGAAAATTACCTTCGCGGTAAACTTTATATTTCTTGCCATAAATTAAAAAGTCATGCTTCTTAGATAGGTCAGAGGCGTCAATCCATTTCATCTGTTACGCTTTTAAGTCCTTTAAGGGAATAATAAACATCAATAACCATCAGTCCCATTGCGGAGGTTATTGCAAGAACAACCACCGGAAAATAAATTGGAATTGTGCGGGCAGCAAGAAAGCAAAAGCTTTCGGATACAATTAGCATTCTTACAGTCTTGCAGCCACATATCCTTTTTTGGTCCGGTTACTGCCATAAAACTTCTTATATGGATAAGTCCCCAAATACCGGTAATGAAATAATAAATAAACTGAACCAAAAGAATGGTTTTCATAACTTCAATTGTAATAAAATTTTAATTTCAAACTAAAAAGTAGAAGAAGTGACCGGTTATTTTACATGGATTCTACCATAAAAAAAGTAAACGGTTAGGGGAAATTAAGCTATTTTTTAGCCGAATCAGTGTTACAGGAATATTGAAACATCTTTAAATGTTGAAAGCAGTCTTTAAATGAGTGTAGCATTTGCCAATTTTAGTGTGAAATAGTGTGTTTTTAGTCAAAATTAGTGTGTAAATAGTGTTTTTTTAGTGTCTGAACAGTGTGTAAATAATGTTGCAAGGATTTAATAGTCTTTCAAATTTCAGTAATTTTCCCAAAAAATAGTGTGCAAAGTGTGGTTGAGATGTTCATTTTGTGTTTTAAAGCTATCCACTACTGTGGTTTTTGTCAGCAAATAGGGTTTTATGTACGGGGTTGCAGCAAAATTGCTTTAACTTTAATTCAGGAAACATGTTTATTTTAAAATGTTTCGCATATTTAAAAGAAAACCATATAAGCCAACCAAGAAGTTTATTTACTGAAAGAAAATATTTATCCGTTAAGCAATTTGGGTAACAAAAAACCGAAAAACGACCGGTCGAATCGGTCTAATGAAGCAAAAGCCACAATTCCCGAAGCCGAAAAGAAAGCAATCAAATAAATAAAGCAGATGATCCTACAAAAAAGTATATTTCATGCCCCCTAAGTTAATCCTTGAAAATCTTTGGTAACCTTTTAAAATTTTTATTCGCACACCATTTTGATTTTTAACATTTTAGTTTTTAAAGTCTAATATTTTGGTCGTTGTAAAAGCGACCATTTTCATTTATCCAGGAACACTTACCACAGAGCACCGGAAGCAAAAGTGAAAAGTTTTTAGTGTTATTTTCATTTTTACTCTTTGTGATAATTTCATAATATTCCAGATCGATGCAGGCATATTTTTTTATGGCAAACGCTCATGGAAATTTACGATTTCAATAAATTAACCATTGACGAAAAAACAAATTTTGCATGGAATAGCGGCACATTCATTGCATCTATAAAGGTGGAGGTAAAAGCATTTACCCTTTACCATACAAACAATTTTTATATTGAGATAGAATACGATAGAGAATTAAATTCCATTATCGCAATACGAACATTTAAAAGGGCTAAACGGCTTGATAAGTATATTGATTCGGTAGAATTGGAAAAGCTTTTTTAATATGTATTTTGTTACAACTGATTTTTAGTTGCGATTTCCACCAAAAATTTTATCAACCCGCTTGTATATTTAAATAATATTATTACACTTGCGTAATATTTCAATTTAAACTTACATGATTTCTGAACCCGTAAAAAAACGCATTACTGAAGCATTTTCAAATCTGCAATCTCTATCCGATTATACCCGGCTCTTTTCCGCATTGAATAAACCGGGTATTCCTTTAAAAGATACAGGTGTTTCATCAAGAATCCTGAGTCATTGGAAAGAGAAAGGTATATTATCATCGCGGATTATTATTCATAAAGGATGGAATAAATTTGGCTTCGGAGATTACATCTGGATAAAAATTGTTCAGGAGTTAAGAGCTTTTGGCTTACCATTAAAAACCATAAAAAAGGTTAAAGACTATCTGTCTCAAACGATTGATTTGGCAAAACTGATTGATTCATTAGAAACGTTTAAGGAATTTAATAAAAGACTGGCGGAAGATTTAAAAATTGCAGATAAAAAAAATACTCCATTTGATCCGATGTTGCAGCCCGCTTTTTATACTTTAATACAAAACGAGAAGATAAATCCCACAATTTTAGAATTTCTGATCACCAATAGTATTATAAGGAGTAAAGACGTAGGTTTTGATATTTATAGTGATGGTGAAATATCAGAGTTTCTCGATGAAATTCAGGAGGAGGAGGAGGCAGAGGATATATTTGAAGAATCACATTTATACATTTCAATTACACAATTTATTTCAGAATTTCTAACTGATAAGGCAAAAGAAAAATTTTATGTTCCTTATTTATTATTAACAGAAAAAGAAGTTGAAGTCCTAAGAAGGGTACGTCAAAAAGATTTGGAGGAAATAATAATTAAATTCCCTAAGGGAAGCGGCAAAGAAAATATTGACATTATCACAAACAAAAAAATTAAACTTTCAAAAGAAGACGATGAAACTATTTGTAAGATTTTAGGCTTGAGGAATTACCAATCAGTTTTAATAAAAAACCAGGGACAGGACAATTTATACGTTGAAAAATCCCACCGAAAAAAATTTTGAAACAATGATAAAGGCACTGATAAACTCAGGCCAATTGTATCTCAGCATTAGCATTGATAGCCTCAAGCTAATGAAGAATACCTATTCAAAATGTTATCATTTGAACAATGTAAAAAAATCTTAAACAGCGAAGAAAAACAATACTCGGACACGGAAGTGACTACAATCAAAGATTTGCTGAATCGGCTTGCAAAGGCCGATTTGGAATTATTTAGACAAATGCAATATGAAAACAGAAAAAAGAGTAATCATTTATTCAAGGGTATCAACGACCGACCAAGCTGATCATGGATATTCATTAGCTGATCAGGAATTACGCCTTGAACAATTTTGTAAAATAAGGGGTTATGAAATTGTATTAAAAATCCGGGAAGATGCTTCTGCAAAGACATTTGACAGACCACAGTTTAAAATTATCGAGGAGTATATCAAACACAGCAAAGGAGCTGTTAATCTTCTGCTGGTGGTTAAATGGGATAGATTTTCGCGAAACGCGACTGACGCACTTGGAATGATTCGAACATTGCTTCAATTTGGTATACAAGTAGATGCTGCGGAGCAACCTATTGATTTAACAGTTCCTGAACAAAAAATTTTACTCGCATTTTATGTATCAGCACCTGAAGTTGAAAATGACAGAAGGTCAATGAATACAATAAATGGCATGCGTAAAGCAAATTTAGAGGGGAGGCACTTAGGACATGCCCCACGAGGGTATATGAATGCAAGAGATAACTCTGGTAAACCTGTAATCCTTCCAGATGAAAACTCAAAATTTATTAAAGAAGCCTTTGAACTTTTTTCAACCGGGCTTTATTCACAGAAGGAAGTGCTGAAAGAATTAAGAGCAAAGGGGTTTAAATGCAGTAAAAGTCAATTCTCAGATTTCCTGAAAAATCGAATTTACACAGGAAAAATTTTTGTAAAAACTTATGCAAATGAACCTGAACAGTGGGTGAATGGATTGCATCAACCCATTATTTCAGAAGATTTATTTTTTCAGGTGCAAGAAATAATAACGGGGAGAAGTGCAAAAACTAAAAAAAATAAATCAAAACAATTGGATGAAAATCTTCCGCTTCGGGGATTTCTGGAATGTTCTTATTGCGGAGGAAAGCTTACAGGAAGCGCTTCAAGGGGCAATGGAGGAAGATATTACTATTATCATTGTAACATTTGCAGCCAGGAGCGAATCCGCGCTGAAGTGGTCAATGCGCAATTAGAAACTATGTTAGGGGATATTCAAATAACCCCGGTTGTTAAAAAATTATATTGCGCAATGATTAAAGATTTGCTAAAAGGCGATGATGCGGATAGAGTAATGAAACAAAGAAAACGAGAGGAAGAAATAATTAAACAAAAGGAACGGATCAATAAACTCACTGATTTGCTTGCTGATAATCAAATATCCTCCCAGGATTATTTACAAGCCAAAAACCGTTATGAAGATAGCATCAAAAACCTAAACTTAGAAAAAAATCAAATGGAATTTGTTGAGACGAATTTCAATGAATATCTGAAATGGGGGTTTTGCTTAATGGAACACATTCAGGAACATTACCAGAAAGCTAAGATTGAGGTAAAACAGCAAATAATAAGTTCCATATATCCAGAAAATATGTTTTTTTCAAATGGAGAACTTCGAACCAAACGAATAAATGAACTAATAGTTCTGTTTTCAACTGCCAGCAAGGGTTTGAAGAAAAACAAAAACGGACAACATGAAAATTTTTCAAAGTTGTCCGATAATGTACCCGGGACGGGAATCGAACCCGTACAGCCTCAACGGCCACAGGATTTTAAGTCCTTTGACTTTTACTGAAAATCAATCATTTAGCTATTTTAGACCGTGCAAAATGCTGCAAAATGCAACATTTCAGCACCTTTTTTCAGCACCTTGCGCGCTTCGTTTTTTAAGAATTTAAATTCCGCTTTTTCTTTCTCCTTTAGTATTTATTTAGTATTTATTCTGTCTCTAACGGCTGGCAATAATCTTAAAAGTTTAAAAAGAATTTTAAAGCTTAAGGAAATTCTCATGCCCACAGAAAAATAAAATCAAAAACTATAAATCATAAAAATTACAAATAAAATGAAAAATCAAACAAAAACAACCGAGCAAAAACAGAAAAGAGAAAATCAACTGGTTTTTATCGAATATGAAAAACCAACCGTGGAAGGTCACTTTATGACCATCATGGATTCTTATCGCAATGTTATCGGGCGGGTCAACAAAAGTTTTAATGAGCAATCAAAAAAATTTGAGTATTCGGCCTTTGATCATGCGGGAAAGCCATTTTCAAATGGTGAAAAGTTGTGGGAAGTGAAAAACGAATTTATCAATAACCGGGAAGAGCTTTTAAAGGAAGCCCAGGAAAGACGGATTGAAAGCAAGGAAAAATCAAAAGAAAATGTTGATAAAGAACAGCAGCAACCAAAGGTCGATGACAGAAATCTCAAATGGAAAAATTGCGCGAAGGCAAAACCGGAAGAGCATTACAGAATGAAAAATCGACACAAGTTCCGGATAAGACAGATAACAAAGACAATGGGGAAAATATCAATCGTGATGAAGATGATCAATATCGGGAGGACGAACGCGAAGAGGAGTTAGAAAATATCCGCTCCGCGAAAGAGGATGACAGAAGTGACTTGGACATTGAATATTAAACCATACAAAAACATTAAACATGCAAAAAACAACACAATCACTCGTAATCGTTAAGGAAGAGCGTGACTCTGTTTTGGAAAATCTAATCCAACTCACCCACGCTGAACTAAAAGAACTGGCTTTAAAGAATGGCGAGCACTACGCAAAACGCAATCAGCCAAATCTTACAGGCGACAAGCTAATTCATTACACTGGAGAATTTAAAACCGGTTATGAAAAACTGGCGGCTGAAATATCGCGCTTGCTGCAACCTCAATCCCACCTTCCAGAAGGGAAAATGGATGTTGATTATCATAAAGAAAAGGATGGGGAACTGGACAAGCAAATTCAAAAAACAGAACATGAAATTCAGAAGTTAGAATATGAACTTGGAGGGTATGATTCCAAACCGATTACCAAAAGGATAAAAATTGCACTTATAATCACCGCCATTATTCTGCTTGGTGATACGCTTTTTAACACTAAGTCCTTTCAAATCATCGGTGAAAATTTATTGTTTGCATTCGTCCTTTCCATTTGCATATCAGCAACCGTCTGCATTTTTGCCCATTTTATTCCATTCTTAATTAAGAAAGCAAAAACAAGAGCAAAAAAACGATTGATAGTAATTCTGGCGCTTCTCATCGCAACCGGGCTTTTCTATGCACTCGGAGTATTTCGATCAAAGTATCTCGCAACTCATGAAATATTTATTTCTCCGGTGTTCTTTGTAATGATCAACCTGTTTTTCTTTATTACCGCCTGCATTTTCTCTTTCTTTTTTCTTCCAACACTGGAGGAAATAAAACAAAATGCCCAAAAGAAAAAATTACAGGATGAGATTGATGAAAAAAACAGTCAATTAAAAGTGTTAAAAGAACAAAAGGAAAAGAATAAGGCAACACTCCACGATAATTCAAAAAGCCGAGTCCGAATAATCTTCTACTCAAATTATTCGATGGATTTGATCCGCAAAATGTACAAGGAAACAGTTGAAGTTTTTAAAAGCACAAACCTACGATGCAGGTCAGATCATCATGTCCCGGACTGCTATTCAGATATCGTCCCGGAACCGGAAATGGAAGACATAATGTTTATACTTAATAGTAACAAAAACCAAAACACAAATTAAAATGAAAACAACGGTAACAATAATTTGTATTCTCGTCATCGCAGGATTGGTTATAGCTTTTACCTATAAAT
>Ga0134123_10000670_pt1 | contig 22649 bp, 29 predicted proteins | sample KB303_FD_96460 | JGI IMG/M metagenome (GOLD analysis project Ga0134123, IMG submission 96460) | Terrestrial soil microbial communities without Nitrogen fertilizer from Kellogg Biological Station, Michigan, USA - KB3-0-3 | ecosystem: Environmental > Terrestrial > Soil > Unclassified ...
CACGTTGCCGACCAGCTTTGATACCCAGTCGGCGGCGGCCGGTGTTGCGCTTTCGTTCAACCCGGTGGAAGCGGGCACAGATGGCGGCGGTGATGTCGGTCAGCAGATCATCGACATCGGAGATGCGATCAACGACGGCACCGGTGATCCGGTGCGGGTTGCATTCGACAAGTGCAATCATAATTTCACCGAGCTTTATGAGGCGCAGTACGAATACGTTAGCTATTACGGCACAGAAGAGGAGCCGATCGAAGGTAAGATCGCCCAGTTTGTCGCCGGCGGCGTAGGTGAAGAATACGTCATCCAGGGTGTAGATGCCGCCACGCTCGGCATCGAAGGGCCACAAGGGCCAGCGGGGCCGGCGGGCGCGACCGGCGCGGCTGGAGCCCCAGGTGCTGCAGGGGCCACAGGCCCATCCGGCCCATCCGGTCCATCGGGGCCGAGCGGACCATCGGGACCATCCGGCCCGAGCGGCGGCGGGCTGCTGGCGATCCGGGTGTTCTCGACCGCGGGGAGCACGACCTACACGCCTACCTCTGGGATGGTGAACTGCATCATCGAGGTTTGCGGGGCGGGTGGTGGCGGCGGGGGCGTCGGTGCTGCAGCCGGAAATCAATACGGCGGATCGGGCGGCGGATCGGGTGCCTATTCGCGCATCATGAAGACGGCGGCGCAGGTGGGCGCCTCGCAGAACGTCACGGTCGGCGCCAAGGGCACAAGTTCATCCAATGCCAACGGCACAGCGGGCGGTGACACCTTTGTCGGAGCCAATCTGGCGGCCAGCCTGTGCGGCGCCAAGGGCGGATCGGGCGGGTTGCGGGTGAATTCGAGCGTTGGAACGGCAGCACTAGGCGGCGCCGGCGGCGCGTCGGCGTCAGGCGTGGGCGATATCAAGGCGGGCGGCAACGCCGGCGGCACGGGCGCATATATCGCTTCGGCAACATTTATTCAGGTAAGCAGCGGGTTCGGCGGCAGCAGCTATTTCGGCGGCGCCCCGAGCGGCGTCACCTGGCCGACCTCATCGGGCGCCACCGCCGGTCGCAGTGCCGATGTTTATGGCTGCGGCGGCAGCGGTGCAGGCGGCTACGACACCGGCGCGGCCGCGGGCGGCGCCGGCTCGGACGGCATCGTCATTATCACCGAATACAAATAGCGGAGCCTGCGATGGCACTCGATTATGCGGCATCGGCGGAATTGATGAAGGACGGTGCCTTCATCGATCGGGTGAAAGTCGCTTGCCTGAAATATGCCAGCTACATCCTCAATGAGCCGGTCAACACGCCTGCACATTCGACTCGGATTCGCTGGGCGCAATCCACGACAGAGAATCCTGACCATGCCGCGCAGACCATCACGCCGCCGGTGGTGATGGATGCGCAAGTGCAACAGGACGGTGCCGCCATCACCGACACTGCGCTGCAGACATCAGTTGAGACCACGATTAACCGACTGCTGTAATCTTGATTACTGCCGACAGCACCCTCTGGACCGCTGACACCCACTGCGTCACTGCCGATGGTCGCGTCGTCTGCATCGACGCGGAACTACACGAAGCGGCGGCTTCGCTTGATGCGCTTGATGCGGTTACGGATGTTGCGGCAGCAGTTGCCGAGGCAGCAGTTGCTCTTGACCAGATAGACGCGGCTGTCGGCGCGCAGGTTCTGTTCGGGACCGTGGACGAGGCCGCAGCCGCCGCCGACGTTCTCGATGCCGACGTTGTTGCCGCCGAGGTTCCGGTCAGTGGCGGCGGCTACTACCCGCGGCCGCCGCGTCCATTCCCGGTCGCTGGCTACGGCTTCGGCATCCTGCCGCAGATCGAGGGCGAAGCCCATGGCGTCGTCGGTGTTGTCGGTGCGGGCGTCGGGACGCTTCCCGGCCTCGTCGGCGAGGCGTCCGGATCAGTCGGCGTCGCGGGTCGCAGTGCAGGGCAACTCGCCCTCGTCCGCGCGGCGGCGATCGGCAACAGCGGCCAGGCCGGCGCGGCGGTCGCGGTTCTCAAGGGTCTGTCGGTGCAAAGCGCGGGCGTCGCCGCTGTGCGCGGCGTGGGCGTCGGCATCATCGATATCAAAGGTGTCGCCACCGGCCGATATGACGATGACGAGGCCGCGGTGATGACCTTCCTGCTGGCGGCATAAGGATAAGGGCATGAGCATTCCCGCCCCGCAGTACACCTTTAACGAGGCCATCGGCGTCTGCCTGGCCATGTGCCAGCGCGCCCTGTCCGAGGTTCGCTCACTGGCGCGCATGCCGGGACCGCCCGGCGATACCGGCCCGGAAGGCAAGCGCGGGCTGCAGGGCGAGCGCGGCGAGAAGGGCGAGCGTGGCGAACCCGGCAAGCCTGGTGCCGTCGGGGCGGCGGGCATTGACGGCAGGAACGGCGAGCGCGGGGCGAAGGGCGAGCCCGGCCGCAATGCCTCCGACCTGACGTATCTGGAAGAGCGCCAGGCCGACTTGCTCGGCCGCGTGCTCAAGACCGCAACATTCACGACGCCAGACGGTGGCCGCACGTTGCGCTGGGCCGTGGGCGAGGCCGTCCATGAGATCAAGACCGCCATCGTGCTCGATGCCGGCGTCTGGAAAGAGGGCAAGGACTATGCCGCCGGCGATGCTGTCAGCCATGGCGGGTCGCTCTTCATCGCGCAGGCCAATACCACCGCCAAGCCCGGGGCATCGGACGACTGGCGCCTCGCCGTCAAGCGCGGCAATGACGGCCGCGATTACCGGCCGGAGGAAGAGCGCGCGCTCAAGCCGGTCAGGTTCAAGTAAATGCATTCGATCCTCGAGATCATCGACGAGTCGACCGACAGCGCGGGGCCTGACCTGATCAGCCTCGACGATCTCAAGCTCGCGCTCGGCATCGAAGGCGCGACGGAAGATGCCGCGCTACAGGCGGCAATCACGATGCAGTCACGGCTGATTGCAGAGTATTGCAACCGCCGCTTAGGGCTGGCCGAGGTATTGGAGACATTCACCGTCGATCGCAACGAGTACATGCTCGAGCGGCAGGCACTGACGCTGTCGCTCTATCCGGTGGTCGAGATCATCGAGGTCTCGACCGCAGGCGCCACCGCGGCCGACGTTGACTTTGATCCGGCCAGCGGACGGCTGTGGATCGACGGCTGCTGGGCCGAGACAGTCGTCGCCGTTCTCTACCAGGGCGGCTACGACCTGCCGGAAGAAGCGCCCGCGCGGCTGCAGCAGGCGGTCATCCAGGCGGTGAACGAGAACCGCACATCCGGCACGCGCGATCCTACGATCCGCGAAGTGCAGCACGGCGACACCCGCGTTGCCTATTTCACGCCATCGCTGTCGACCGCGTCATCGGGGTATCTCTCGGCGATCGTGGTTGATCTCATCAAGCCGTATCGCCGTTTGCACGTTGCCTAGGGAGGCCTCGCCATGTCACTCGGTGGAATCCTGTTAGGTATTATCAATGTGGCAATCGTCGTTGCCATCCTCTTGCTGGTGGGCGCAATCATCCTTTGGTTCTGTTCGTGGATGGGTATCGCGGTGCCGGCAACGTGCAGAAGGGTTATATCGCGGTGGTGGCGCTGATCGCGCTTTACCTCATCGTCGCGCTGCTGCTGGGCATACCGTCGATCCGCATCATCGGTGGCATGCCGGGAATGCTGCTGGCATGAGCGCATTCTGGCCGGTCCCGCGCGAGTGGGAAGGCGAGACCGCCTTCATCGTCGGCGGTGGGCCGTCGGTGCTCGAGGTCGACCTCGAGGCCCTGCGCGGCCGGCGCGTCATCGTCATCAACTCTAGCGTCTACGCCGCGCCATGGGCCGACATCCTCTATTTCGGCGACTGGCGCTGGTGGAACGAACCGGAGAACCGGGCGGCGGTCGCGAGCTTCCGAGGCCGCGTCGTCACCACCTCGCGCATGGTGTCGGAAGCCAAGAATGTGCTGGTCTGCCGCAAGACCAATCCGCCGGGGCTCGCGCGCGAGCGCGATAGCCTGATGCAGAAGTGGACCTCGCTCACGGCCGCAACCAATCTGGCGGCGCATCTCATCGGGCCTGATGGCACCATCGTCTGGCTCGGCATCGACGGCAAGGCCGCGGCAGACGGCCGGACCTGGCACCACAAGCCGCATCGCTGGGCGCCGAAGAAGGAACGCTACGATCGCCACCGCGCCGATCTCGCCACCATGGTCGAGCCGCTGCGGACCATGGGCATCACGTTATGGAACGCCAGCCCCGGCAGCGCCTATGCCGATCTGTGGCCGGTCATCGATCTGCAGGACGTATTGAGGGAGCGGCGTGCGGCATAAACCCATCCTCGTTCGCGGGATGTGGGGAATGGGGGACTGCGTATACAGCCGGCCGTTCGTGCGTGCGGCGGCAAGGGACTACGAGCTTCACCTCGAGACGCCGTGGCCTGAGCTTTACGCCGATCTCGATATCAAGTTTGTCTGCGGCAGTCGCAAGCTGCGCACGCAGCAAAAGAACATGGCGCGGCAACCGTCCGATCGGTGGGTGCGATCGGCGCCGATACCGATGCGCGAGATCAAGGTCAGCTATGGCAGAGAATTGACGACTGCCTCGATCATCAATGCGCTCGAGCATAGATGGGCAAAGCTGAACGTCGGCTTTAATCCGGCGCTGTTCGATCTGCCGGACTTAGGCGCATCGCCGGTCAACGCCGACCGCCCGATCGCGGTCATCCGGCCGGTGACGGTACGCACCGAATGGCGCAACGAGGCGCGCAACCCGCGGCCAGAATATGTCGCAGCGATCGCCGCCGAACTGATGGCAACCCATACCGTGGTCGCCGTCGCCGACCTCGCGCCGAACGAGGAATGGGTCATCGGCGAGCCGCCACCGGCGCACCGCTACTTTGTCCACGGCGAGCTCTCGGTGCGCGAGCTGCTCGCCCTGGTGCGCGACGCAGACATCGTCATCGGCGGCGTCGGCTGGATCGTGCCGGCGGCGCTGGCGCTCAAAGTCAATGCCTTCGTCATCCTGGGCGGCCACGGCGGCCACAACGCACCCGAGAAGATCACCGACCCACGGCTCGATCTGAGCCGCATCGGATTTGCCAAACCGGAGAAGTTCTGCCGATGCACGAATATGCTGCACACCTGCGACAAGACGATCGCGGACCCGCTCGGGCAGTTCTCCCGCTGGTGGGGCAGTTCTCGCGCCGCTGCCTGACCTGGTGGCTGCAGCACGGCATCGGCTACTACCCGGTCGAGGCCGGGCACGCACCTTACGATCAGGACTATTTCGACAGCTTCGATCGCAACGCCCAGACCGAGCTCGGCCGCGCCCTGATGCAGGCGCGATTCAACTTCGTCGAGCGGCATTATCGCGGGACGCTGATCGATGTCGGCATCGGCTCGGGTGCCTTTGTCGAACTGCGCAACCAGCGTGGGCGCTCGACCTACGGCTACGATGTCAATCCGGCCGGTCTCGCCTGGCTCGAGCAACGCATGCTGCTGGTCGATCCGCATCTGGTCTCGTTCGATGCCGTGACCTTGTGGGACGTGCTCGAACACATCCCCGATTTCCAGTCGCTGCTCGCCAATGTGCGCGAATGGGTCTTTCTCTCGCTGCCGATCTTCCGCGACGCCGAGCACGCGCTGAGATCGAAGCATTTCAAGCCGGAGGAGCATTGCTGGTACTTCACCCGCAATGGGCTGGTGTTTGCAATGCAGACCTGCGGCTTTGCGCTGGTGTCGGAAAGCAACATCGAGACCGAACTCGGCCGCGAGGACATCGGGACGTTTGCCTTCCGAAGGGAAACCTCACCGTGTCCAGCCTGATCAACCGCATTCAACGCGCGATGCTCGGTAGCGCGGGCGCGGAGAAGGTGCGTGCTCTGCTGCATGAGCTTGCCATTCCGGCCGGCGGTTCAGGTGGCTCGATGCGTGAGGTTCGCCGCGGTTTCCTGCGGCCCATATCAGACGAGGCGATCTTGCGCGATGCACTCGCTGATCTCGGTCTTAGCGGCGGCGGCGGTGGTGGCACCCAATCGCTGTCGAGCATTCGGACTGCGATCCTGCATAATTGGAGCGGCAACGAGGCTGCGCTGCGTGATGGACTTGATGGCCTGATCGAGCCGGGAGATCTAGCGAGTGGCGGCGGCGCAAGCCCTGCATGGTTGGAAACATTCCGCACACCCAATGGTGATCTGCCGCGTGCAGGTTTTGCCCTCGTGGGCGGTGAGGTGAAATGCTGGGATGGTACTACAGATGAGATTGGCATCGCCGACCTGATCACCAATGGCACCGCTGACGGCAGCGGTTTAATCGTTCTCGACAGTGCGTCTCATTTCATTTTGTCGGCGGCGTTCGTCGAGCAACTCAAATTCCCTGCTACTTATTTGATAGCGGGTAGTTATTCCGAGGGTACGATTCCTGTCCTCAATTTCTTTGAAGAGACGTTCCCGCCATTGAAGTATGTCAGCATTTATCACAACTATGTTTCAATTACTTCCGATGATTTTGACACCGTTTATTTGGAGGCGTCCACGGGCGGTGCCCTTCAAGGAAGGACAGCCGCGACTGTCTCACTTACCAAGGTTGCTATTTCCCAGGATGGTGAAGCCACTGCTGTCTCAGGTCCAGGCAGCGTTGATTTTGCGGATAGTGAGATAGCATCCGTTTTTCTCTATGGAAATGAAAACCAGGCCTACACCGGGCGCTGCACTGTTTTGTTTGTTTATGGCCAGCAAGCAGATGCTGATCTCATCAGCATGAGCACCCCGCCATGACCATCGACTATAGCGCGCTGCTCTACGACCCGGTCTATGCCGAGCTTGGTGTGCCGGCGACATTGTCCGTCGGAACGGCGGGCGAGGTTACAATCACCGTGATCGATGAAACCCGGCCGAAGTCCAACATCAATGGAACCATGGAGGTGCGCACAACCGGGCCAGGCGCCTTCGCCCGCATCCCTGAACTCGCCGAGAAAGGGATTGTGCGCGACGATTATCAGGGGGCGTCGCTGACCTTCAATGGTCGCTCCTGGCTCGTGCGCTCGCATGAACTGCGCGGCAGTCCGAACGGCGAGGATGTCGGCGAGGTTCGCTTTCTGCTCAAGGCCATCGAGTCGAGCGATGGCTGACGTTCGCGAGGACATTCTGGCGCGTCTGCTCGAGGTGGCCGCCGCCGTTCCTAACGTCCGCTGGGCACAGCGCAATAGTGTCGATGTTCCCGAAAACCTATTGCCGGCGGTGATGGTGTTCGACGCCGACGAGGAAACCACCGACACGCACAACCGTCCATCCAACAGCCCGTTCATCGTGCAGATGACACCCGAGATTGTCTTCATGGAGCAGGCCGACGAGGTTGGGTCCGATCTGACCACACTGCGCCGTGAATTCATCAAGGGGGTGCTGTACGACGCCGAGCTCAACAACCTGGTCGCCAAGTCGAGTCCGCGCGGCAACGGCGCGATCCGCTATCTCGGCTGCAACACCGATTTCGGATGGGGGCGCTCGCAGAGCGGATTCCTGCGGGTGCTGTTCATGTTCAAGTACACGCTTCGACCGGAAGAACTTTAGAAAGGGAAAGGAACTGCCATGCCCACGTCACCCAACGTCAACAACTATCACATCGGTAAAGGCGTCGTTTCGTTCAAGGAGGCCGGTGCTTCGGTCTTTACCGATCTCGGCAATGCGCCGTCGTTCGTCTACACGCCAGAGGTCGAGAAGAAAGAACACTTCTCCTCGCGCGAGGGCATCAAGACCAAGGACTTTACCGCCATCACCCAGGCCGGCGCCACGATCAAGATGACGCTCGACGAGATCACCGGCAACAACCTGGCGTTCTTCGCGCTTGCCGAGCAAGGCACCGACACCGATGGCAACATGACGCTGAGCGGCTTGTCGAAGACCGAGTTCACCGGCGAGATCAAGGTGGTCGGCACCAATGACATTGGTCAACAGGTCGACTTCCTCGCCACCGTCTCGTTCGTCCCGTCCGGCGATTTCAGTTTCATCACCGATGAGGATGACTTCACGGTGATCGAGATCGAGGCCGAGGTGCAGAAGGATGCCAACGGCTTCTTCGGCGTCTGGACGATCCGCGACGAGGCTCCGTCGGCATAGGAGACAGTATGGCAGACCTTCTGGACATTGCACCATCGACCGCAGTCGAGGTCGTCAAAATAGGCGAGCATCGGGTTAAGGTGCACGGCATTTCCGTTGATGCCATCGCGTCTATTGTCGCACGGTTTCCGGGGTTGAAATCGCTCGCCAGCGGCGATACCGGCGGCGATGTCATCATGCGCATGATTGAGGGATGCGGTGCTGCTGCTGGTCCTATCATTGCAGCAGGATGTGGGCATCTCGGTGACGAAGAATATGAACGCCTCGGGGCCAAGCTATTGCCCGAACAGCAACTCAAGTTTCTGCGCGCAATCCTCGGACTAACATTCCCAAACGGACTTGGCTCCTTCATTCAGGAACTGACGAGCCTGATCGGCGGAGCCGACGAAGAGGCAAAGAGAATCTACAAAGTGCGCTTGAGGCAATCGCCGTTGACATCACCGCCCTTATCCGACGCGGATTCCCACCCGACTATGCAATGACGCTGTCGTGGCGCCAGATCGTTGCCTATCTCGAATTTAATGCCAAGCTCGACCGCATCGATCATGTGAACGATCTGATTGTTACTGCCATCGGCGCGCAGGGCGACAGTAAGGGAATTGAGAGCACACTGAAGGCGTGGGGCGGTAAATGAAATTTGAGGTCAAGACCGACCAATCGGTTTGGCAGCGAATGCTTGAGGAGAAGCGGCGAAAGGTTGCCACCGCAGCGGTTGCCGCCTTGCGCGAGACCGCTGCCAATGCCGTGCAGGAGGGACGCCAGAATATCGGGGAGGCCGGACCTGGGTTTACGCGGGCGAAGTGGCAAAGTGGATTGCAATACCGGACCATGGAGGCGACCGAAGGCGGGGAGCCGTCGCTGCAGGCCAAAGCCGTCGTCTTCCACACATATGGCATCGCAGGAGTGTTCGAGCGCGGTGCCACCATCTCGGGCAAGCCGATGCTGTGGATACCGACCAGGCATGGGGCGCCGACCGCCAGCCGCTCGGGCAAGAAACTCACCTCGGCCACGATCGGTGGCAAGCCGATGCTGTTCGATGCCGACGACAGGGATCGCCAGCGCAAGCCGCTCTATATCGGCGTTCCATCGGTTACCATTCCGAAGAAATTCCGCATAGGCGAGATCGTTAAGGAACACGCGGCAAAATTCCGCGAGCTATTCAGCAAACATTTCAAGGACGCGTGACACGCCATGGTAGACAAAATCTCGATCGGAATTGGGCTTGAAGGCGGCGATGATGTCCGCAAGCAGCTCGAGGAGATTGTCGGCGGCGTCGACGGTCTCAAGAGCGCGGCAGAAGAACTGGGCCAAGTTGATGCGACGCTGGAGGTCAGGGCTGAAGGTGCCGACGAGGCTAAGACCGGCATCGACGGTGTCAAGGGTGCGGCAGAGGAACTGGGCCAGACCGAGGCAACGGTAGAAGTCAAGGTCGAGGGTGCCGACGAGGCCAAGACCAAGATCGACGATCTCAAGGGTGAGGCGGAAGAGTTGGGCCAGATCGATGCAACGGTGAACGTCAGCGCCGAAGGCGCCGCCGAAGCGAAGGGCCTGCTCGATCCACTCTCCCAGTCGGCGACCGTCATCAGTGGGTCCATAGACGCGCTTGGTCTTGCCTTCAGCAGAATGGGCGCCCGAATGACAAGGTCGCTCGGGCCAATCGGTGTTTTTGCCCGAGCATTAGGTCCGGTCGGCATCGCGGTCGGTGTTCTGGCAGGAACGCTCATCAAGTTTGGAGATTCCTCTGCAGATGCACTCAACAAGCTCACTGTCGAATCGGCAAAGCTGGGTTTGACTGCACAGCAACTCGATACATTGCAGCAGGCTTTTGGCAGGCTCGGCGTAGCTCCAGATGCGCTTGCTAGCAGTCTGGAGAAGTTGAAGCCGCTGCTTGGCGGCGGTCTCATGCGGGTTGGCGATATTGTTCCTCCTAGTGTTTTCACGGGACTGCAGCAGTTCATCGCCCAGCTCCAGCGTATGCCAGATGGCATTGATCGCACTAAACTTGCGCTCGCAACTCTGGGAGACGCCCTCGGCGGTCAAGTGATCGCAGGATTGCAGACGGGTACTATTAGTGCGAAAAATTTTGCGGCGGCGCTTGGTAGCGTCACGCCGGCAACACAACAACAGATCGTTGAGGCGGCCAAGTATCAACAGACACTCAATGGTTTGAATGCGGCATGGACCGAACTCAAGAGAGTTATCACGCCGATCACAACGCCTATATTGGAGTTCCTGACGCGGGAACTGACGATTATAAGAGCAGAAGTCAGCAACCTTGTTGCTCAATGGAATGTGCTGGTTGCGGCTCTTAAACTGTTTGGCAGTCCGCTGGAAGGCCAGGCAGAAGCGGCGCAGAAGGTTCGCGCGGCATGGGAAGAATTGCAGAAGAATAATGAGCAGTTGCGGCAGACATATCAGCAGGTCGGGCAGACGGCGCAGCAAGCCGGACAGCAGGCGGGTCAGGCAGGACAGCAGGCGGGTCAGGGCGTTTTGGTCTGGAATGAAGCTCTCGGCAGAGCCGTATTGAGTACACAGCAAACCGGCCAGGCAGCGCAGCAAGCCGGACAGCAGGCGGCGTCGGGTTTCATGGTTTGGGATGAGAAACTCGGAGCGATAACGCAGCAGCAGGCGGCACTAGCGCAGTCATCAGCGCAAGCAGGAGCGGCATCGACGCAAGCAGCGCAGCAAGGTACATCGGGATGGCAAGGACTTATTTCCGCGATCCAGGGGGCGGGTACCGAGCTTGAGGGTTTTATAAACAAGATGCTCGGCATCGCCTGGGACGTTATTTCAAGCGCCGGCGTGGCGGCATGGAACGCACTCACCGGCGCGATCCAGGGCGCAATCAATAAGCTGCTGGAGTTCATAGGACTGAAGCCAAGCGGTGGCGCGGCGGCGCCGGCAGCGGCGGGCGCGGCGGCGCCGGCAGCGGCGGGCGGTGGACAGTTTGCCAGCGGCGGTCTGCTCGGTGGTCGTGGCACTGGTACGTCAGACAGCAATCTCGCCTGGCTTTCGCGCGGCGAATACATCATGCCGGCGCGAGTGGTGGCGCAGCCAGGCGTCGCGTCGTTTCTCGAGGCGCTGCGGCGTGGCGGGGGAATTCCGGGCTTTGCCGATGGCGGCTTTATCCGCGGCGTAACATTCAGCGGCGGTGGCGGCATGGCCGACAAGATAGCCGACTGGATTGGCAGCATTGCGGGAGCAAATAACGAAACGCGCAAGGCGCTGGAGCAAATAGCGCAAAGCGTTGTCGGTGTCGCCGACAGCCTTACCGATAAACTGTTCCCAGTTGTGTCCGCTATGACTGATGCATTGAATGCTTTGAACAGGGGAGGGGGCAACGCCCGCGGTGGGCTGCTCGGTGGTCGTGGCACCGGCACATCGGATAGTAACCTGGCCTGGGTTTCGCGCGGCGAGCACATCATGCCGGCGCGGGCGGTGGCGCGACCGGGCGTCCTGGCTTTCCTCGAGATGTTGCGGATGTCCGGCGGCGATCTGCGGCGGGTGCTTGACGGCATGGGCCGCTTCGCGCTCGGCGGCCTGGTCCCGCGGGCAATCCCTGCATTCGCCACTGGCGGCCTGGCCGGCGGCATGAGCAATGTCACCATTCAGTTTCCCGGCCTGCCCGAGATTGGCGGCCTGCGCGCCTCGTCCGGCGCGGTCGATGAGTTGCGCAAGGCGGCGGCGCTGGCGCAGGTCCGCTCCGGTGGCCGCAAGCCCTCCCGGTATTCCTGATGCCGGCCTATACCCTGCTCGCGATCGACAGCATCGACTTCTCGCAGTACGCCGTGCGCGGCATCACCATGACGCTGGACCCGATCGACCAGGCCAAGAACGTGGCGCGCGATTGCCGCGGCGATCTGGCCGATATTTCGGTCGCGCAGTTCCGGCAGTACAAAGTTTCGATTACCTGCACCGACCACGAGGCGCCGGCACTCGCCGGCGTTTGGCCGGGCCAGGACATCACCATCACCTGTATCCCCGGCCTCGGCGGCGGCGATCCCGACGACGTGCTGACCATCCTGGCCAAGGTCACAAGCTGGAACACTTCGCGCGACGAATGGGCGGCCGAGGTGGCGTGGCAGCTCGAGGCCGAGCAACGGACACCCTGATCGATGCCTGCCGGCCTTCCCTATTTCGCCTGGATCGACGCCAGCGAGACGACGTTCGGTCCTGAACACATGCGCTGGGATGAGGCGGTATTCGAGTTCATCCTGTCGCAGCAAGAGGGCGACCCGGCGAGCCTGACCGCCAAAGTCCGGCGGCCGGTTAACGAGGCTGGCAGCGTGATCGGGCTGCTCGGTCCCGGCCGCAAGATATGGTGCTGGTTTGCCTTTGACTGCGGGCCGGCGCTGGTCAAGTTCCGCGGCCGCCTCGTCGGCATTCCGACCAGCATCTTCGAGGAGCTGGTGACGCTGGAGTTCGTGGCGCGGCCGTTCGATGTCGTCGCGCAGAAGGAGGCCCTGGCGGAAACGCTGCGCGTGCTGCCGTTCTATGATCCGGTGGTGCTCGACAAGGAGCGACGCAAAGACCCTGATGTTGTGCTCGAGGGCTATACCGCCATCTGGCACTACGATCGCGAGACGCACATTCTGACTATCTCCGACGAGATCACCGGCGAGGACGGCCTGGTCGAGTTCGACGGTGCGAGCGAAACCGGCAAGGTACTCTATGACGGGCTGGGCCTGACGTTAACCAGCGGGCCGCTGTCCCGTGTCGATGTCAGTGCCGAGTTTACCTGGACGCAGCAGGCCGTCGGCACTGTCGACCTGACCCGATACATCATCGACATCGCGCGACCGATCACGGACGGCCAGGCCGGCTCGATTGCGTCATACACCTTGACGGCAGACAGTTGGCCGAAGCCCAAAACCGGGATCGGTGATGGCTGGGAAGTCGCGGAGTCAAGATGCTACGAGAACTATGATCTGACGCTGCGGCAATGGACGAGCAGCACAACTGTCCTTGTTGAGACGGGAGATGGCCAAACCATCAACGGAAGTCGGACCCATTCGCGCAGCACGTTTGCAATTCCACCAGGGAGTATGACGGTTGGATTTGATATCCAAAGTACATGGAGTGTCTCATATAACGATGACGGTGATGCCACGGGATACAGCAGCAACTATTCGTCGACTGCTTCGGTCTTGCCGTTGCATCACATCACGCCGACACTGGTGGCAGGCTACAAAGCCGAACGGCAATGCACCGAGCTGGTGTCGTTCTCGTTGATTGCCGATGTCCAGCCGATCCTGACCGATCCCGAAGACGGCGAGGCCATGCGGATCGATGACATCCGCTCGGTCAATCTCAGCGATCCCGAAGAGGGGGTGCCCATCGGCGATCCGCGGCGACGATCCTACATCGCCACCGAGCGCGGCAACCGAAGCCTCGAGCACCTCATCGCGCTCGCGCGGGCGCACCTGATGAAACGCGCGCGGGTGGTCGAGATCGCGTTCGCGCCCAAGCTCGCGCGCATGCCCGAGATCACGCTGCGGAAAAATGTATCCCTGATTGAGCCGCGGGTCGGCGAGGCGGTGGGCAAAATCATCGGTTATTCGATCGCGCTCGACGGCTCGGATGGCCGGGTCAAATGCGAGGTTCGGATCGGCTGCACCATCGGCTATGGCGGCTCGCAGGTTGCGTTCGCAGGGACGCCGACCTATTGCAGCATCGATTATGTCGGTGCCGATTATCAGCAGTTCAACGATCGCGTGGTGCTGTTCGATGAAGGCGATACCTCGGTCGGTTATCAGCCGCCACAGGCGGCGCCGAACGATGACGGCATCGACTTCCTGTCGGCTCTCAGCGCGGAAGATGTGATCGACATCCCACTCACCGTCGAGAACCCGCCGCGGGATCAGCAGACCTACATCCTGCAGGCGACCATGGGTCATACCTTGCCGAGAACGCCGGCTGCGGACGACGCGGAGTTGCAGAAATATTACGAGACGACATCCGAGCTTGCCGGCGCGGCATTGAGGCAAGTCGAAACCAAACTGATCTTCAAACTCAAGAGCATGACCAGGGAATTTTCCAGCGACTACGAACTGCAGGTCACCGATTTAAAAATACCGACCGGCTATGATCTGGAGGCGGCATAAATGCCAGGGTTTGAAACCATCGTCCGGCCGGTTGTATTTCCCAACATCCGGCCAGTACCGACGCGATCGCTGCCGCCCGAGGATAATCCTGAGCAGGGCAAGTGCACGATCGGCGGTGGGGGCGGCGGAATCATCGCCGTCACTGAAAATATCAGCGTGAGCGGAAGTGTTCACAATCCGAAGGAAACCGAACGCCGGGTCGACCAGGTGCGAGTCTCTCAAAAGAACGAGGATGGAACGATTAACCGGGAGAGTTTTGTCGAATTGGAAGTCGCAAACCGCATCACCATGGAGGATAGCGTGGCGGGTGACCCGCCGGAATTCGAGTCAGCACCCCCCGGCGTTGGTGACCCAGACGCCATTTACCCCAAAGGAGGTAAACAACTTTCGAAATATTATTACGCGCCCATCAAAGAGGCAGACAATATTGAGATCACAAAAAGGAACATCATCAAGAAGGAACCTGCGACGAAGGAGGGAAGCGGCGAATGACGATCGTTTTTGTCACCACCGGCGCCTGGGGTTCCGGCAGCGGCGCACCTAACAGCGCGGCGCAGGTCGACGGCAACTTCTACGATGTCGATCAGCGCATCGTCGACCTCTCGGCCGATGTGGCCGAAGGCAAGCGCATCGACACCGTTACCTATACCGGCAACTCGATGACGTTCCATTTCACCGATGGATCGTCGCAGGTCATTCCCCTGCCGGTCGCCACTCTTGAATATGCAGGAAACTGGCAGAACGATACACCGTACACTCGCGCCAATATCATCACGGCGCCCGGCATCGGCGTGTTCCAGATACTCGAGGATCATACGACGCCACCGGCGCCGGCAACCTTCAACCCGAATGCAACGGACGAGAGCACCGATCTAAACCCGCTCTATCAACTCTGGATGCCGCTGCGCGATGTGAACTACGACGCGGCGATCTTCGTGCCCGGCAGCATCCAACGCGATGCCGACGAGCTGCTGTTCCAGGGTGTGGCCAACCGCACGATGAAGTTCGGGTCCGGCGACGAGGGTGCCTATGCCTATCTCGATGTTGGCAACGACGCGCCCGGTGCCACCGATGTCATCCTGTCGATCGAATGGAACGGAACCGAGGTCGGCACCATCACGTTCCCGGCCGGCGGCGACATTGATACCAGCGGTGGGCAGGTCGGCGAGTTCAACATTCCGCTGCCCGTGGGTTATGGCGAGGGCGACCGCTATGCGCTGCGGGTCACGCAGTCCGACAATGCCGCGCCGGCGGGTCTGTCGGTGACGCTGCCGTTCATCCGCACGGATATCTGATGGCCGAGCCGGCGGGACTTGGTCTCGACTTCCTGACGCAGATTGTAAATGTACACTGGGCGAGCGGTCTCGCGGTTGAGTTCGGCAAGCAAGCCGAGGACGCGCCGAAACCGCCGGGGCCGTCGGCAACAAGCACAACTCAGCAGCTCAAAAGAAACAGGAGGAGAATTGGTTGAGCTATCTGGAACTGAAAGCCGCGCCAATCCCCGACATGACAAAGGGGATCATCTCGCTCTGGTTTCGCGATGCCAGGAAAAATAACCCACCGGAACCGCAAGCCTGGCCTTCCGGCTTGTGGTCGCCGGGCACCGACTCGATGGTGCCGCCGGATACATTCAAAGTCATACAAGAGCAGGCGTTCAAGCATAACGTTTTTTTCTGGAACGCATATGGACAATTCATCACGGGTGGAGGTGTGACACTGCCTCTGTTTGAAAGCCCGTCGGTGATGATCCCATCGCCGCCTCCCTTTGTTGCCAATGGCATGCACATGATGCTGACCTTTGGCGATGCGCAGCAGAGTTACGATTATTGCGAATGGCAAGTGACATATCCTGGGGTGATTGAGGCGGTGAACTACGTCCCGATGTTGACTGCCGGTCCGCAGTGGTCTGCCACGGCGTGGCCACCGCCCTACGCGCCGTGGATCATGGCGGATGGCAAGTTCAAAGTGGCGACATTCGTGCTTTCGGGGTCTACGCCCAAGCCCGATCTCGTTCCGCAATCCTTCATCGGCGTGGACAAGGATGGATACTTGACGATCTGTCTACAGACCAACACCAAGGCGAGTTACAAGGGCTACGCCTTCCAGCTCGACAGGGCGACCGAGATACGAGCAACACTGAGTTACTTTCAGAGCCCGACCGACCTTCCGCCCGTGCCTGGGCAGTGGGTAAAGGTGCCGAATTATTGGGATGGTTATGAGTTCTGGTACAAGGATGTGTCCAACGAAGTCATGGGCGCACAGCCCGAAACATTCGTCATTGGTGGCCCGCCCGCGGCCTTTGACTTTATAACGATGCCGCCGGTTAGCGATGGCGCCTGGCATCATCTGCTATTCTCTTTTGATATTTCCGGTGGGGTGGGAGTGCAATGGCCGTCTCTGCTCACGGGAGGTGCACGGCCGCCGCCGAGTGTAGCAACTGGATGCAAGGCCTGGCTGGCGCTGGATGACCATAATTATACCGGCGCGGCGCTGCAGCATCGGTTTGCAATGCATGATGGTTTCCAGTTGCCATTGCTGCCGGGAATGGGGACCGACGCCACCGGGTTCGGGCCTGTTACATCCGCGACTCGGGCCGTCATGAACCTGGAAGACAATGCCATCCTACCGAGAAACTGTTGGGTCATTTCCTTTCGCAATAGCCCGAAGCTAGGCCTACGACGGTTTGCCTCCACTGCCGGGTTATGGGAATTGGCATCCAGCACCTACATCAACAAGGGCGACTATAACTGGTTTAACTGGACCGGCTCGATATGGCCGCTGGAGGGCACACCCGGCGGGTTTGAGTGGAGGGGAGAGCTCCATCCGCCAAAGCCAAGCAATCCCGATCCCAAGACGTTCGATCTGCCGACCTACCAGTGTGACGGTTTCATCATTCCGGTTGCTGGTCATCCCATTGGCATCCCGGCATCCGAGCATCATCTCGAGCACAACACCGGGATTGAAATGGCCGAGCTGCAAATCTGGGCCAACAGGACTATCGACACCGCTGATATCAGCATGCGCCGTTTATTCGTTGACGGCAACGGCGAGCCGGTGTCACCCAGCAAGGCGGCGGAGGTGCTCGGCAAGCCAGACATTCTGTTGCATGGAAGCGGCAACTGGCAGAAAGGCAAGAACACCGGTGCGTCCGGCGCGGATGACGACGACAAACCCATACCGGCTGGTCAGTTTGTACCGGTTGCCAAGATCGAGAAGTTCAAACCAGAGCCGGAGTTGGGGAAGTAGTGCTCGTTTGTAATATCAGCTACGCGCCGCCGAGAGTGATCGCGGCGGAGATTGCCGAGGCTGTTACGGCAGCGGACGTGACGGCAACCACAAATGTTGTTTTTGTCACGTTGATCGATGACCCGACATCGATCGTCGACATCTTCACCTCTCACCTCGGCGAGACCATGCTCGAGGCGGCGAGTGCCGCCGATACCGTGAGTGTTGCCGGGTCCGTTTCCGGTGCGGTTGATGAAGCGGCAACCGCCACGGATGCACTGGATGCCACGGCACTAGTGCCAAGAAGCGGCATGGTTGCAGGCGTGTTCGTCAACTCCGATGGCACCTCGCGCGAGGCCAACGCCAGCGGCATCATGGTCAACCTGTAGGAAACAATCGTGGCAATTTACTACGTCTATTCGGGTGCGGGTGGCTCCAACAACGGTTCGAGCTGGGCCAATGCCTTCACCACATTGACGACGGCATTCGCGACCGAGGTGGCGGGCGACACGCTTTATGTCGCGCACGACCACGCGGAATCAACTGCGGCCACGGTTACACTCACGTCGTCTGGCACGCTGGCCAGCATGACAAAAGTTATTTGCGTCAACCGCGCGGGTTCCGTTCCGCCGGTTGCCGCCGATCGCCGAGCCACCGCGCAGGTGACAACAACCGGGGCCAGTGCTTTGAATTTGAGTGGCACTGCAGTTCATTACGACGGCATCATTTTTAATTGTGGCACCGGCGCATCGGCGGCGATATTAAGCGTGGCAAACGCCGGTCCCGGCAATATGCGGCTGGATAACTGCTCGTTGCGAATCAACACCACGGCCACCAATAGCGGCGCGCTGACGATCGGGGGAGGATTGATTGGAGGAATACACGTCGCGCTCAACAATACGACCTTATCATTTGGAGGAGTCAGTCAAAATATTCTAGCGTATGCCAACGTTAAATGGCGCAATACGCCATCGGCTTTGCTTGGGACGATTCCCACGACATTGTTTGGACCGCTAACAGCCCGCGGCGGCTCGGTCGAATGCGTCGGTGTCGATTTCAGCGCCGCGGGCGCGGGCAAATCCATTGTCGACGCAGTGCAGGCGTGCCAGGGTTCGACATTCCGGTTTATCGATTGCAAATTGCATGCATCCGTTTCCAAATCAACGACCCCTACATCAATGGGCCATCCCGAGATTGATTACATTCGTTCGGGATCATCCGGTGTGAATTATGCAGTCGCCTCCATTCGTGCCGCTGCTACTCTTACCGAAGAAACCACGATCGTGCGCACCGGCGGGGCGTCGGATGGCACGACGCCGATTGCCTGGAAGATCGTTACCACGGCAAACTGTACCTATTCGATACCATTCGAGTGCCCGCCGATCGCAATATGGAACAGTGTCGACGGCTCGGCGGTGACGGCCACGATCGAGGGCATCTGGGGCGGTGGGGCCGTGCCTCTGGATAATGAAATCTGGCTCGATATGGAATACCTCGGGGACAATAGCTCACCGCAGGGGAGCTTCGTCAACGATGGCATGGCCGACTTGCTGACGACGGCGGCCAACCAGACATCCAGCTCGGAAACCTGGGGCGGCTCTACCACCAAGTTCAAACTCGCGGTGACGTTCACGCCGCAGCAAGCGGGCTGGATTTATGCACGGGTCAAGTGTGCGAAGGCATCGACGACCTTCTACATCGATCCGCTTGTCACGCTGACCTGATTCCAACAGGAGAAAACCAATGACTGATGAACGCGCCCCCGCGCGCGAATGCAGCGACGCATCTGTAATCCGCGGCAGTGGAATCGGCGAGCAGGCTGAAGCGCATGGCCGTTACGAGATCGAGTGCATCGGCGCGGATGGTAAGCTGAAATGGCGCGACACGATCGAGAACGTGGTCGCTACCGTCGGTAAAAATTTGGCGCTGGATACGTTCCTCGCCGGATCGGCCTACACCGTGACCGGCCCTTACATGGGCCTGATTTCGTCAACGTCCTATTCGGCGACGGCGGCGGGCGACACCATGGCCTCGCACGCGGGCTGGCTCGAGGCTGGCGGTGCCAATGCGCCGACCTATACCGGCAACCGCAAGACCGCGGCATGGTCGTCGGCTACATCCGCATCAAAGGCGCTGTCGTCTGCGTTGTCGTTTGCGATTACCGGCACCGGCACCGTCAAGGGTGCGTTTATCGTCTACGGCGGCACTGCTTCCGCCACCAAGGACGACACCGGTGGCACGCTGTGGTCGGCCGGCACGTTTAGCACTGGAGACAAGCCGGTGGTCAATGGGGACACATTGAATTGCCAATATTCGACGAGCCTATGACCCCCCGCCACTACGAGGCGCTGCCGTGGATTATCATCTTCATCGTGGCGATGCTGGTGCTGGCGTTCCTGTCCTGGCTCGGCTGGGACCAATGGTCTGACCTGCGCGAGGTGACGTGATGGCGGCGCCCGAATGGTTGATGATAGCCCGCGGGCTAGTGGGGACGAAAGAAGTCTCTGGCAGTGGCAATAATCCCGTCATCTTGGCTTGGGCTGATGAGATTGCGCATACCTATCCAGAAATGGCGACCTATTGCGATCTCTACCGTGCCGATGCCACTGCGTGGTGCGGACTGTTCGCTGGGGATGGGAGTACGGTGGCTGGCATTCGCCCCGTATTCGGGAAGACCGATACCGACAAGTTCCTTTGGGCGCGCGCGTGGCACGATGAGGAGTGGGGATACCAATTGGCGACGCCGCGACTCGGCTGCTTCGTGGTGATGACGCGCGAGGGCGGCGGCCACATCACGCTCTATGAGAACGACTCCGGTTCGAACATTAGGTGCCTCGGTGGCAACCAATCAGACCAAGTGAATGTCGCAACCTTCCCGAAATCAAGCGTGCTCGCCTACATGTGGCCAAAAGAAGAAGGCGTTCCGCCGGAAGCACCGCGCCGCGAGCTTGAGCTTGGCGCGTCCGGTGTTGATGTCGGATATCTGCAGGGCACGCTCGGTTTGCCCATTGATGAAAATTTTGGGCCGGTGACAGACGCGGCCGTCAAGGGATTCCAACGCGGGACGGGTCTTGAGGTCGACGGCATCGTCGGCCCGATGACCTGGGAAAAGATCGACGAGTGCGCGCGGCGGATGGAGACCGGCAACGACGGCATTTCGCCCGAGCGCCAGGAGCAGATCGCCGAGCTGGTGCTTGAGCATCCGATCCAGAAGTTCGTGTGGGAAGACCGTGGCCGCTCGCCTTCTGGCTACGTCGCGGGAGTGGCACAGGTGTTCGCGCTGGCGCTGACCTGGCTCAAGGCCGGTGATCCGATCGCGCTCGAGATGGCCGTGGGCGAAAGTGGCGACGGTCAGACCGACGTGCTCTCTTGGTACAAGCCGGAATTTGCCAAGCTTGGTATGGACAATTCGACCGGTGGCCCGAACACCTTGCGCCATCTGTTTGCGTTCATGATCGGACTTGGTATGCGAGAAAGCTCTGGCCGGTACTACGAGGGGCGCGACATCACCGCGACGAACACCAGCGCCGACACAACAGAGGCGGGATGCCTGCAAATGAGTTGGAATATGCGTAGCGCCAGCCCGAGCATGGGCAAGCTACTTGAATATTTCTGGGGCGACCCGAACGGCTTCCTTCCGACGTTCTCGGTCGGCCTAACCCCGACTTCGGCCGGGCTGATGAACTACGGCACCGGCCAGGGTGCGGCCTATCAGTTCCTCGCCAAGTACAGTCCGAGCTTTTGCCTTTTGACCGGCGCCATTGGATTGCGTAAAAGATGTCGCCACTGGGGGCCGGTCGTGAGGAAGGAAGTTGAGCTAATACAAGAGGCGGATGATGTGCTCTTGCAGGTCCAGCGCATGATGGACAGTGCGCCCGTCGAGCCGGAACCCGAGCCCGAGCCGGTGCCCGAACCTGATGAGGCGGCCGTCGTGCAGATCGAAACGATGGGCAAGGTGACCGTGTTCGTCAACGGTGTGCCGGTGCCTTAGACGACGACCATTCACCGCGCGGGCGTCGATTTAGCAACTGTTGACGTGCGGGTGCAGACGTAATTACAAGCACGGTCTAGCTAGAACTGCGACCAATCATTTGAGCCCAAATCCAATAAAGCGGATGGTAGCAACCGTTGTGTTGTGAGAGGCGTCCATTTAAGAAGCGGAGGCTCAAAATCATGCGTGCCGTCTTTGACTAATTTGATTGCCGTCAAACGTCCAAATTGCTTGAATAATAACGGCGACTACAAACCAAGCAATTGTAGATGGGTCACGCATACGGGCCGAAAAATATTCTGGCATTGTCGATGCCAGTGCGGCAATCGTAGGTTCTATCAAGCGTTAGGCCGCGCGGTCTTGCGCCCATGTCAGCAACTGCTATAGGCCAACCCATCCTCAATATCTTCACTATGGGGCCCGCGGGCATCAAGGTCTGCGAACGATGGCGAAAGAGCTTTAAGAATTTCGTTTATTAAGTCGATAAATTTGGGCATCGGACCGCTCCTACGGTTCGGGTCAAGTGGCGGGGTTGGTGCCGCAAGCACCGATCCCGCTGCGCATGGGAGGCTACCATAAACCCCGGCATTACAGAAGAAATTGGCAAAGCTACCAACACCTTCATGGAGATCATGCGGGCGCAGCCTCTATCTTTGAGTTTAGTAATGATGAACGTGCTCTTGATCGTCTTCCTGTTCTACTCGCAGTCGCAAACGCTGACGCAACGGCAGGTCGCACTCGATCAGATCGTTGCGTGGCAGCGGCAGACCGACACGCTGATGGCTGGCTGTATATCGAAGGACGCGCTCGAGCTGGTGCTCAACGCGGTCTTGCGCTCCGTGTCGCCGAGCATGCCGGTTCCGGTGCCGATACCGGATGGGCCGAAGCTGCAGAGCGATGACCAGCCGCACCGGCTATTTGAGATGCCGCCTTGAGTGCGTCTGACGACACCCGCGATGTGATCCTGGCCGGGCTGCGCCATGCGTTGCAGATGCGGGTGGCCACCATCTGGAACAACGTCACGCTTGAGGGCGCGCAAGAGCCTGGCCCGCGCTTCAAGGAAGGCGTCACCAAGGCCGTCGCGTATTATGAGCAGGCGGTTGCGGCGATCGATCGCATGAAACTATGAGCGGCGCGGCGTGGAGCGGAATGGCTTGGCTCGCAACGACGCAGCGTGGGACAGCGCGGCAGGCCTTTGGGTTGGTGCGGGACGGATCGTAATAGAGATTTAGCTTTCGCGGAAGCCCTGATTCCGCACCCCGGTGACCTCC
>Ga0134123_10000671_pt1 | contig 22619 bp, 14 predicted proteins | sample KB303_FD_96460 | JGI IMG/M metagenome (GOLD analysis project Ga0134123, IMG submission 96460) | Terrestrial soil microbial communities without Nitrogen fertilizer from Kellogg Biological Station, Michigan, USA - KB3-0-3 | ecosystem: Environmental > Terrestrial > Soil > Unclassified ...
GCGTCTGATCAGCGCAATCTGGTCTGCAGTGCGCGGCTGAAACGGCAGGTTCTGGCGCGAGAACAGCAGGCTGCTCGGACCATCCCCGCGCTCGATCGCGGCGATCCACGCCACCGCGGATTCGACCGAGTCGCAAGGACGCCAAACATCCATGTTAGGTATCAGCCTGAGGCTTGCCGCGTGCTCAACCGATTGGTGGGTTGGGCCGTCCTCACCGAGGCCGATCGAATCGTGGGTATAGACGAACAGGCTGCGGATCTTCATCAGCGCCGCCATGCGCAGCGCATTCCTGGCGTAATCAGAGAACGTCAGGAACGTGCCGCCGTAAGGGATCAGGCCGCGGTGCAGCGTGATTCCGTTCATGATCGCCGACATGGCAAATTCGCGCACACCGTAATAGATGTAGTTGCCGCCGCCGTCCTTCGACACGGCTTTCGATCCCGACCACAGCGTGAGATTGGAACCGGCGAGATCGGCGGAGCCGCCGACGAGCTCGGGCAGTACCGGTGCCAGGCTCTCGATAGCGTTCTGCGAAGCCTTGCGGCTGGCAATGGATTCGGCCTTCCCATTGACCCTGGAAAGAAACTCTTGCGCGTGGGCGCGCCATTGACCCGGCAACTCGTCGTTCACACGGCGGGTGAATTCGGCCGCTTCCGCGGGAAAGGCCCTTGCATAGGCGGAGAACTTCCGGTTCCAGCCGGCCTCGAACTCCGCGCCTTTCGCCCGCGCATCCCAACCAGCGTAGATGTCCTGCGGGATTTCGAACGGCGCCTGCTTCCAGCCGATATTTTCGCGGGTCGCCGCGACTTCCTTGTCGCCCAGCGCCGCGCCATGCGCTTCGTGGCTGCCGGCCTTGTTGGGCGAGCCCATGCCAATCACTGTCTTGCAGCAAATCAGGCTCGGCTGGCCAGTCGCGCGCCGCGCTTTTTCGATCGCGGCCTGCACGGCGGCGACATCGTGACCGTCGACATCGCGCAGGACCTGCCAGCCGTAGGCTTCAAAACGTTTCGGCGTGTCGTCGCGGAACCAGCCGCTGACGTGGCCGTCGATGGAAATGCCGTTGTCGTCGTAGATCGCGATCAACTTGTGCAGCCCCAGCGTTCCGGCGAGAGAACACGATTCGTGCGAAATGCCTTCCATCAGGCAACCGTCGCCGACGAAGACATAGGTTCGGTGATCGACGATGTCGTGGCCGGGGCGGTTGAACTCGGCGGCGAGCAATTTTTCCGCCAGCGCCATGCCGACTGCGTTCGCGAGGCCCTGGCCGAGTGGTCCGGTGGTGGTCTCCACGCCTGGGGCCATGCCATGCTCGGGGTGGCCCGGAGTCATCGAATGCAACTGGCGGAAGCGGCGGAGTTCGTCCATCGGCAGCGCATAGCCGCTGAGGTGCAGCAGCGCGTACAACAGCATCGAGCCATGGCCGTTGGAGAGCACGAAGCGGTCGCGGTCGGGCCACTTGGGATTGGCTGGATTGTGGCGCAGGTGGTGATTCCACAGCACCTCGGCGATCTCCGCCATGCCCATCGGCATGCCCGGATGACCGGAATTCGCCTTCTGCACCGCGTCCATCGCGAGCGCCCTGATCGCGTTGGCGAGATCCTTCCTGGTTGCCATGACTCCCCTTCGAGAACAAAAAATCCCGGCTGGCCGGGATCGACAATGCCGGCATTTTAGCCCGGATAGTCCGTCAGGACGCCTGGTTACTCCTCGGCGCGGCGCGGCAGCTTGATGCCCAGCTGCTTGAGCTTGCGATAGAGGTGGGTTCGTTCCAGGCCGGCACGGTCCGCCACGCGGCTCATGTTGCCGCCTTCGCGACTGATGTGATACTCGAAGTAGACGCGCTCGAAAGCATCGCGCGCCTCGCGCAATTCGCGGTCGAGCGGCAGCGACTGCGCCGGACTCGGTAACGGGGCCTCGAGCGTGGCAAACGCGTTGGTGACGTCGGCGACGCCGATTTCACCACCCAGGGTGAGCTGGGCCACGGTCTTCACCACGCTTTCGAGCTGAACCAGATTGCCGGGCCAGGGATAGTTGCGCAAGGCATTCAACGCTGCCGTATTGAACACCCGTGGCGGCGTTTCCTTCGCTTCGATCGCACGCGACAGCAGCAGGTTGGAAAGCTCGGGAACATCTTCGGCGCGCTCCCGTAGCGCGGGCACGCGCACAACTACGCCGGCGAGCAACGCATACAGCCTGGGATCGAAAGTCCCGTTCGCGACCAGATCTGCCAGCGGCGCCGAAGTCGATGAAACCATGCGCGTGTTATAACGATCCAGCTTCAGCGTCTGTCCCAGCAGATTCTTCTGCTGACTGCGAGTCATCGCGTCGATGTTGCGCAGGTAAAGGATACCTTCCGCCGCCTGGCCCACCAGGTTGTTCTCCGCCTGATCGAATGCGGCAAGGTCCTCCGGCGCCACCCAGGCCGTGTTGGGCTGATGCAGCAGGCGAGCGCACTGTTCCATCCCGGTTCCGGGTTCGCCGACAAAAAGCGCTGGTGTCTTCAAAGTGCGCAAACGTTCGAGTTGCGCTCGCAGCTGGACCACCGCATGCGTTTTGCCTACTGTGGCGAGCACCGCGGGAGCGCTGACCCTCGATGCGCCCTGCTTGAGCGCCGTGCCCACGGTTGAGAGCAGTTTCTGCAACGCGATCGGTTTTTCGAGGAACGCGTAAGCACCTATTCGCGTCGCTTCCACAGCGGTGTCGATGGTGCCATGGCCCGACATCATGACCACCGGCATCGTGAGCAACCCGGTGCTCGCCCACTCCTTCAGCAGCGTGATGCCGTCGGTGTCCGGCATCCAGATGTCCAGCAGCACCAGGTCCGGTCGAACGCGGCCGCGGATCTGCCGTGCCTCGTCGGCATTCTGCGCCAAGCGCACCTGGTGGCCCTCATCGCGCAGAATTTCGGAAAGCAATTCGCGGATGCCGACTTCGTCGTCCACCACCAGGATCTGGCTCATCTTCCGGCCTGCCTGTTGGATCGTAACGCGGCCGTCTCGGCTGGCGCAATCGGCAAGGTTATTGTCACGCTGGCTCCGGACGTTGTCAGATTGAGGATGGCGATAGTGCCGCTGTGTTCCTCCACGATTTTCTTGACGATGGCCAGTCCGAGTCCGGTGCCTTTGGACTTGGTCGTGACGTAAGGCTCGATTGCCCGGCCCATCATCGCCTCCGGAAAACCAGGTCCGTTGTCCTGCATGATAAGGCGTACACCGTCGCGGGCTACATCGGTTCGCAGCAGGATACGCGGCGCGGCAACTTCCGCCACCGCCTGCTCGGCATTCTGCAGCAGGTTGTGTATGACCTGGCGCAGCTTCGCGGCATCTCCCGAGATGTGCGGCAAATCGGCAGCCAGATCGAGCTGCAGAGCGGGACGCGAGGACTCGTACAGGCCGAGCACATCACGGACCAGCCGGTTCAAATCCAGAGGCTGCAAATCTGCTTCGGGTGAACGCGCATACTGGCTGAATGCATCCACCATCCCCTTGAGCGCGGCCACCTGGTTGACGATGGTCTCGGTGGACCTTCGCAGGATTTCGGCTTCCTGCTCGCTGAGCTTGTCGGCCAAACGGTGTTGCAACCGCTCCGCCGAAAGCTGAATCGGCGTGAGCGGATTCTTGATCTCGTGCGCGAGCCGCTGCGCCACCTCGGCCCACGCTGCAAGCCGCTGGGCCTGTAACAGGCGGGTGATGTCGTCGAACACCAGCACCATGCCTGACTCCGCGCCGGCGGCGAGCTGCGAGCCCCGCAAAAGCAATACCTGCCTGCCCGCCGTTCCGGCCAGCTCCGCCTGCTGTTCCCAGACCTCCGGACGCGCCTGCCGGAACGCTTCAAACGCGATCCGGCCGATCGTCGCGAGGCGCGGTTCGCGCTCCGCCCACTCGTGCGGGGGCAGGCCGATCAGCGCGCCGACGTCTATGCCCAGAATCTCGACCGCGCTGAGGTTGGCAGAACGCAGCCGGAATTCCGAATCGAAGGACATGACTCCCGTAGACAGATTGCCGAGCACGCTTTCAAGGTAGGCCTTGGCCGCCGCGAGTTGCTCCTGGTTCTGCTGCGCTTCGGCGCGTGCATCGGCGAGCTGCATGGTCATGGTGTTGAATGATTCAGTCAGCAGTCCCAGCTCGTCTCGACTCTTGACCGTATGGCGCGGGCTGAAGTCGCCCTGCGCAACCGCGCGGGTGCCGGCGGCCAGTATGCCCAGCGGCGCAGACAAGCGTTCGCTGAACACGATCGCCAGCAGCAGCGCCGACAGCAACGCCAGCAGCAAGGTCAACGTGAGGGTCAGCGAGAAAAGACGCTGCAGACCCTGGCGCGACAACGAAAGTTCCTGGTAATCGCGGTAGATTTCCTGAACGGTCCGCGCGTCGCGCGCCAGTTGCGGCGGAACGGGTTGCACCAACTGCAGCAATGAAGTGGCGCCGGACACGTCGTTTACCGGCACCACTACGCGCAGTTGCAACCCGCCTTCGCCGACCACCTCGATGGCGCTGTAGGGCTGCTGCATGCGCACCTGGCGAACTACCGAAGGCGAGGGCAGTTCTGGAACCAGGCCGGCTGCGGGATTCGCTCCCGAAAAGGCGATAACCGAACCTTCGGGGCCGAGCAATGTTGCTTCGTGCACGGCTGCGCTCTCGCGCAGCGCATTGAGCGTAGCCAGGCGGCGCTGCGGCGAGCGTTCGGTGAGCTCCATGGTCATCGATTCGGCTTTGGTACGCAATTCCCTGAGCATGTTGTCCAGAGTGACCCTGCCCAGACTCAAGCCGCCTTCCAAAGCCTTGTCGACCCGCACATCGAACCAAGACTCGATCGACCGCGATAAGAACTGTACCGACACGCCGTACACGAGCGCGCCCGGCAGCACTGCCACCAGCGCGAACAGCAACACCAGCCGCAAGGTAAGTTTGGAACCGAATACTCGTGCCCTGAGGCGCCGGCGCAGCAACAGCAGCTGGTAGCCGATCACCAGCATGAGGACCAGCACCAGTCCGACACCTAGCCCGAGCAGCAGCGGCAGGTCACCGGAGAACAGCGGTGTGTCGGCGCTGGCCGAGGAGAGCAGGTACAGCATGATGGCGCCGAGCAACAGCACCAGCGCGATCAGAAACTTCATGCCGCGGCTCGCCAGCGTGCGTCTGAGAATACGCGTGAAGGCAGTCATCGCTTCAGCGTCCAGCGAAACCACTCGGAGGACAGGTTCCAGTCGCGTGAAGCGAGTGCATTGATCTGGAACGGCTTGGGCAATTGCGATACGTCGAGCCGCATGCGGATTGCGGCCTCATATACCTTGCCCTCGTCGAGCGCATCGGCCTCGACCACGAAACGCCGGCGCAACCGGCCCAGCAATGCCAGCGCGTCGTTCAGCGTGTCGAAATTCTGATGCAGGGTGCCGAAGCTCAACCGGTACTGGCGGGTGAGCGCGTTGTACGACAAGCGCTGGTGCTGCTCCAGTTCCGCCACCGACTTGTTCCACAGATAGGCCGTGTACCAGCGCGGATAGATGAGCTCGAATTCGACGACGAAGTGCAGCGGCAAACCCTTGTTCAGCGCATCCTCGAGAGTAGGGGTCAGGCCGACTTCAAAATTCGACTCGAGGTAATAGTTGCCGCCGCTGAGAGTGAGTTCCGCCGATTTGACGTGAATTCCTTCGGTCGCGGCCAGAACCGCGCAAATACACAGGGCAAGCAGCCCCGGCAACCAGCGCAGGAAGTCAATTTTTCTGCAGGAGGGCGTAATAAAAACCATCGTGCTCGTGGTCCGGGAGCAGCAATCCGTCGCGCCCCGGCATCGCACCCAGAACAAGCGCGTCCGGGTGCCGCGCCGCGAACTCGCCGATCCTTTCCTGGTTCTCCTCCCTGAAGATCGAGCAGGTCACATAGAGCAATTTACCACCCCGGCCGACGACCTTCCACAGCGCTTCGAGCAACCGTTGCTGTTGCTCGGAAAAACGGCCTATGTCGCCGCGCTGGCGCAGCCATTTGATGTCGGGGTGGCGGCGCACCACACCCGAGGCGCTGCAGGGCGCATCGACCAGCACCCGGTCAAACATCCGCTCGTCCCACCATGCCCGGGTCACCGCTGCATCGGCAGTCGCCAAGTGCGCACTCAGCCCCAGGCGCTCGAGGTTCGAGCGCACGCGCTCGAGACGGACCGGATCGGTATCGAGCGCCGTCAGGTCCACGTCGGCAAGTTCGAGTATGTGCGCACTCTTGCTGCCGGGCGCAGCGCAGGCATCGAGTACCCGCATTCCGTCACCCAGATCGAGCAGGCTCGCCGCGAGCTGCGCCCCGGCGTCCTGCACCGACACCATCCCCTGGCCGAAGCCGGGCAGTTGTTCGACCGGCACCGGGCGCAGCAACGCGAGTGCGCCGCCGTCGAGCATGCGCGCACCCATTCCCGCCCGCTCCAGTTCATGCAGATATTTTTGCGGTGTTGCCCGCCGCCGATTTACTCTCAGGGTCATGGGCGGGCGTGTATTGCCGATCTCGAGGATGGTTTGCGCGTCAGCCGGAAAGTCGCGCCGTATCCGTTCGATCCACCACGCAGGATACGAGTAACGTCCGACATCAGCGCTGTCGGCTTGCCTGAGCAACTCGGCGCGCCCCCGCAGGAAGTTGCGCAGTACGGCGTTGACGAACGCTTTTACACGGGAACTTTCGATCTGCGCCGCGCATTCCACCGCGTGATCCACTACGGCGTAGGGCGCCGCCGCGGTGTATTCGAGCTGGTACAGGGCCACCAGCAACAGCGTTTGCAGTTCCGGATTAGCTACGCGCCGGGGCGCCAGCCGAGACAACACCGAACGCAGCCGGCCCAGATACCGCAAGGTCCCGTAAGACAGGTCCTGAATTGCTCCACGTTCGGCGCGCGTAAGCGTATCCGCACGCTTCCACACCATTTCCAGGGTATGATTCAGGGTCTTTCCGGAAAGCACTGCAGCCACGGAGTGCGCTGCCATGCGTTGGATATTGCGCACCGCGGTCCGCAATCAGGCGCCGAGGCGCTCGCCAGCGGCAAGCGCGACCCCGTGCAGAAAATCCGCGGCCGCAAGCCGCCTGCCTCCGGCGCGCTGCAACTCCGTTGCACGCAGAATGCCAGTGCCGCAGGCAACGTCGATGCCTTGCGCGCCGGCACCGAGTATGGTCCCGGGCGCTGCGGCCGAACCCGCTCCGATCACCGCGCGCCAGATTTTCACCGGTTCGCCGCGCAACCAGGAATAAGCCCCGGGAAGCGGGTTGAACGCACGAACCTGGCGATGCACTTCTATCGCATCTCGGCGCCAGTCGATCGCTGCCTCCTCCTTGGCGATCTTCGTCGCATAGGTAGCGCCCGTTTCCCTTTGCGGCACGGCTGCAAGCGTTCCGTCTGCGATGGACGGGAGCGCCTCGGTAATGCAGCGTGCGCCAAGCGCGGCAAGCTTGTCATGCAAGTTTCCCGCCGTGTCTTCCGCCGCAATCGGGATGCGCTGCATGAGATAAACCGGACCGGTGTCCAGCCCCTCCTCCATGCGCATGATCGATATTCCGGTCTCGTCGTCTCCCGCAAGAAGGGCCCGCTGCACTGGTGCCGCGCCGCGCCAGCGCGGCAGCAACGATGCATGGATATTGATGCACCCCGATGGAAACAGCTCCAGCACCGCCCGCGGCAAGATCAGCCCGTAAGCAGCCACCACCAGAGCCTGCGCACGAGCCGCGCGCAGTCGCGCCTGCACCTGAGCATCTTTTAGCGTTTCCGGTTGCAACAGTGGAAGCCGGGCTTGTTCCGCGAATTGCTTTACTTCTCCAACCGCGAGCTTCAGGCCGCGGCCGGCAGGCCGGTCCGGGCGGGTCAGCACCAGCGCCACCTCATGGCCCGAGCCAATCAGCGCCCGCAGCGCGCTGGCCGCGAAGGCCGGCGTGCCGGCGAATACGATCCGCATCAGAGTGTCTGTCGCTGCTGCTTCTTGAGCTTACTGAGGATGCGGTTTTGCTTGAGGCGGGACAGGTATTCGACGAAAACCCTGCCTTTGAGATGATCCATCTCATGCTGGATGCACACCGACAGCATTCCGTTCGCCTCAATGATGAATGATTTCCCGCTTGTATCGAACGCGCGTACCTTGACCCACTCGGCGCGCGCCACCTTTTCGAAGATCCCCGGCACCGACAGGCAGCCCTCTTCGCAATCTGACTTGCCGCGCGACTCGAGGATTTGCGGGTTGATCAGCACTTGCAACTGATCGCGGGTCTCGGAGAGGTCGATCACGATGAGTTGCCTATGCACGTCCACCTGGGTCGCCGCCAGACCAACCCCGGGCGCCGCATACATCGTCTCGGCCATGTTTGCCGCCAGCTTGCGGATTTCCTCGTCGAACACCGACACCGGCTTGGCAATTTTGTGCAGTCTCGGGTCGGGGTAGCGAAGTATCGGGAGTATTGCCATAATTGCTTGCTAATTTAATAAACTACATGCAGAATTTAAACCAAAGTATCGAGTCTGGCCCCAGGCGGGATCGCACACCGGGCGGGGGCTGTCGATGCTGGATCGACAGAATGGGGGCGTGAGATGGGCAAATCAATTATATCTCTGCTGCTGCTGCTGACCGCATGGATGCCGGGAATCAGCGGGGCGGACGAACTCGCGCTAGCCGAAAATGCGCCCGATCGCTATGTCGTGGTCAAGGGCGACACACTCTGGGACATCTCGGCGCGGTTTTTGCGCGACCCCTGGCGTTGGCCCGATATCTGGGGCCTGAACAAGGACCAGATCAAGAATCCCCACTGGATCTACCCCGGCGATGTGATCCTGCTCGATTTCACCGGCACCAGCCCGCGGCTGCGGCTTCAGGGCGTGGACGGCGCCACCGATTGGCGATTGATTGTCACCAAGCTCAGCCCATCGATCCGCACCCAGGACCTGGCGTCGAGCGCGATCCCCAGCATCCCTGTAGAAGCCATCGCTCCTTTCCTCAGCAAGCCGCTGGTCGTCGGTGAGCGGGAAATGGACGCCTCGCCGACCCTGGTCGCGGGACAGGAAAACCGGGTCGTACTTTCGGCGGGCGATACGGCTTACGTGAAGGGTGTCGTCTACGAAGACGGAACGGAGTGGAGCATCTATCGCCCGGGTCGTAATCTGGTCGACCCGGACACGCGGGAATCCCTCGGGCGCGAGGCCGTGTACCTGGGTGATCTGAAAGTAGGACAGTTTGGCGACGTGAGCAGGGCGGCGATCACCAAGTCAGTCCTGGAAATCGCACCCGGCGATCGGCTGGTAAAAATTGTCCCGGCACCAGTGTTGCCCTTCGTTCCGCGTGCTCCGGGCAAACCGATAACCGGCAAGGTGATCGCAGCGCCGAACAGCAGCGTCACTGAAATCGGTCCGCAGATGGTGGTAGTGCTCAATCGCGGCTCACGCGACGGCCTGGAGACAGGCAATGTGCTGGCTCTCTATCGCAATTTGCCCCGGGTTCGTCCCGCCGGTGCGGCGGATCCGAGAGAACGGATCAAATTGCCGGCTGAGCGTTACGGAGTCGTATTCGTCTTCCGCGTTTTCGAAAAGGTGTCCTATGCGCTGGTGATGCACGCCACGCGGCCTGTCAATCTCTTCGACGCAGTCAGAACACCGTAACGGCCGACGGCGCATGCCGCCGGATCAAGAGCTCCTCGCCTGGCTCAGGCTCGGCTTAATTGCCGAGCTTACACCCGCCTCCTTCCGCAAGCTGCTCGGCGAGCTCGGCGAGCCGGAAGCCGTATGCGCAGCAAGTCGCTCCGCGCTCGCTCGAATCGTCCCAAGCGAAGTCGCGGATGCGATTCTGCGCGGTCCTGACAGTGCCGTCGTCGATCTGACGCTGGGCTGGCTGGAAAACCCCGGTAATCGCATCATCAGTCTCGCCGACGCGGCCTATCCGCGCCTGTTACTGGAGATCACCGATCCGCCGCCGCTACTGTATGTGAAGGGCAATCCCGAATTGCTCAATCGCGCCGCACTGGCGATTGTCGGGAGTCGTAACGCGTCGCCGCAAGGAGGTGCCAACGCCGAGGCCTTCGCACGCGAACTCTCCGATGGCGGCTTCACAATCATCAGCGGACTTGCGTTGGGCATCGATGCGTCGGCGCATCGAGGCGGGCTTGCCGGCGCCTGCTCGTCACTCGCGGTGGTCGGCACCGGGCTTGACATCGTTTACCCGGCGCGCAATCGCGACCTCGCGCATCAGCTGGCCGCGAAAGGCGCACTTGTGTCCGAGTTTCCGTTGGGCACCCCGCCGCTGTCCGGGAATTTTCCACGCCGTAACCGGCTGATCAGTGGGATGGCGCGCGGATGCCTGATAGTCGAAGCGGCGCTCAGAAGCGGTTCGCTGATCACCGCGCGCTATGCGCTGGAGCAGGGACGTGAGGTGTTCGCGATCCCCGGTTCAATCCACTCTCCACTGTCCAAGGGCTGTCACCAACTGATCAAGCAGGGGGCCAAACTTGTCGAGAGCAGCAATGACATCCTCGAAGAACTCGGCGCCGTGGCGCGTACCGGCGCGCTCACGCCCGACAACCAAGATATCCTGCCCGAGCACGTCGAGCTGCTCGCAGCGCTCGGCTTCGACCCGCTCGACCTCGATACTCTGTGCGAGCGCAGCGGCTTGACGCCGGAAAGCGCTTCGGCGATGCTGTTGGCACTGGAGCTTGACGGCACCGTCAGCCGGCTACCGGGCGGCAGGTTCCAGCGCGTGCGCTAGCGTCAGGGGCGTCAATACCTCCAGACAGGGGCTCATGTTCGACATCCTCGTCTTCCTGTTCGAAAACTATTTTCACGCCGGTGCCTATCCCGATCAACAGACTCTCACCAAGCGCTTGTCCGCTGCCGGTTTCGACAGCAGGGACATCTCGCAGGCCTTGACCTGGCTGAGCGGCCTGGAGCGAGTCGGTCACAGTAACCCCCGCTTTTCAAGCAGCGACGGATTCCGTTTCTATACCGAGGAGGAGCTCGCGGGACTGACAGCCGAGGCGCGCGGGTTCCTGCTATTTCTCGAAACGGCCGGGGTGATCAAGGCGTTGCAGCGTGAACTCATCATCGAACGGGTAGTGGCGCTGGACGAGCCTGCAGTCGACCTTGAAAAGGTAAAGCTCATTGTGCTCATGGTGTTGTGGAACCAGAATGAATCCGTGGATTCGCTGGTACTCGAGGAACTGATTTCACCGAATCAGGAACGATATCTGCAATAGCATGCCTTAGCCTGAACGAGAGCTTGCTCCGCCGCCGGCAAGTTCTTATCATTCCGCCCTCCTTTTCAGGCCGGACGTTCAATGTCCCAAAATTTGCTGATCGTCGAGTCTCCCTCCAAGGCGAAGACTCTAAAGAAGTATCTGGGCCGCGGCTTCGATATCGTCGCCTCGTACGGTCACGTGCGCGACCTGGAGGCCAAGGAAGGCGCGGTGGATCCCGCAGACAACTTCCACATGAAATACGCGCTGGTGGAGAAAAACAAGAAACATGTGGATGCAATCGTCAGGGCCGTAGGAAAGGCCACCCGGATCTATCTGGCCACCGACCCGGATCGTGAGGGTGAAGCCATTGCCTGGCATCTCGGCGAGATCCTCAAGGGCAGGAAGCTGCTCAAGAACAAGAAACTGCACCGCGTGGTGTTTTACGAGATAACGGAGTCTGCGGTGACCGATGCGGTCGCAAAACCGCGCCAGATTTCCATGCCCCTGGTAAACGCGCAGCAGGCTCGCCGCGCACTCGACCATCTGGTTGGCTTCAAATTGTCGCCGCTGCTGTGGAAAAAGATCGGCCCCGGGCTGTCCGCCGGCCGGGTACAAAGTCCGGCGCTGCGGCTCATCGTCGAGCGCGAGCTGGAAATCGAGAAATTCGAGAGCCGCGAGTATTGGACCATTCATCTCGACAGCCATAAGGAGAAGCAGAAATTCGTCGCCCGCCTGATGCAGTATCGCGGCGACAAGGTTGAGCAGTTCACCATCGTGACCGACAAGCAGCATCGGCAGGTGGTCGCCGACATCGAAAAGACCGCGAAGGGCACGGCCAAGGTTGCGCGCGTCGAGCGCAAGCCCAAGAGTCGCCAGCCGGCGGCGCCATTCATCACTTCGACGCTGCAGCAGGAAGCGGTGCGCAAATTGGGCTTTACCACCGATCGCGCGATGCGCACGGCCCAGCAGCTCTACGAAGGCGTGGATATCGGCGGCAGTACGGTCGGCTTGATCACTTATATGCGCACCGACTCGGTGTCGCTCGCCAACGAGGCGCTGCACGAGCTGCGCGAATACATACAGAAGAAGTTCGACGCTGACTACCTTCCGCGCACTGCAATCCACTACCGCAGCAAGTCGAAGAACGCCCAGGAAGCGCACGAAGCGATTCGCCCCACTTCGGTTTTCCGCACCCCGGAATCGGTTCGCAAGTACCTCACATCGGAACAGGCTGCGCTCTATGAAATGATCTGGAAGCGCACGCTTGCCTGTCAGATGACACCGGCCCGCTACGACACGACGACGGTTGATATTGCGGTCGGCCGCGCCGACACGCTGTTCCGCGCCACCGGCCAGATTCTGGTGTTCCCGGGCTTCATGGCCGTCTACCTCGAAGACGCGGATGATGCCGAGCAGGAAGAGGAGGCGCGCCTTCCTCATTTGGAAGAACACGAAACCGTCCCGATCGACCGGCTCTTCGGCGAGCAGCATTTCACCCAGCCGCCACCGCGTTACACCGAAGCAAGCCTGGTTAAGACACTTGAGGAATACGGAATCGGCCGGCCGTCGACCTACGCCAGCATAATTTTCACGCTGCAGGACCGCGGTTACGCACTGCTGGAGAAGAAGCGCTTTCTGCCTACCGACATCGGCCGGCTGGTCAATGGATTCCTGACCTCTCACTTCAATCATTACGTGGATTACGGCTTCACCGCCAATCTCGAGGAGGAACTCGACGAAATATCCAACGGTGAGCGCGACTGGATTCCGGTGCTCAAGGATTTCTGGAAAGATTTTGCCCGTGAGCTCAAGTCGAAGGAAAAGGTGGCTCGCGGCAGTCCGCTCGAGGAAACCTGCCCGAAGTGCGGCAAGCAGTTATTCCTGCAGAACAGCCGCCGCGGGATGTTCATCGGCTGCAGCGGCTATCCCGGCTGCGATTACACCAGGCCTGCCGGCGACCAGCCTGAAGGCCCGGTCGTGCTCGGCAATGATCCGGCAAGCAAACTCGAAGTACTGCTGCTGAAGGGACCCTATGGTTTTTACGTCCAGCTCGGACAGACGCCTCAGGACAAAGCCGTCAAACCGAAGCGCGCGGCGTGGCCCAAGAATATTCCGGCTGCGACGGCGGACCTGGACACCGCGGTCAAGCTGCTCGCACTGCCCCGCCAGCTCGGCCTACACCCGGAGACCGGCAAGCCGGTAGAGGCCAGCATTGGTCGCTTCGGCCCCTACCTGAAACACGACGGCATGTTCAAGTCCATTCCGAAGGCGGACAACGTGCACGATATTGCGCTGGCGCGGGCAATCCAGTTGCTCGCGGAGAAGAAGACTGGCGGCGTGTCGGGACGCGCGCTTGGCGCTCACCCGGACGACGGCAGGACTGTGGCGGTTCACAGCGGCCGCTACGGACCCTATGTCAAGCACGGCAAGATCAACGCGACGATTCCGCCATCGGCCGATCCCGCCAAGTTGACCTTGCAGGAAGCGGTGGAGCTGCTCGCCGCAAAGTCCGCAAAGATGCCAGGCGGCAGGAAGAAGCCCCCGGCCAAAGCGAAGGGCCCGAAACGCAAGGCTGCCTGAGACGGTCTAGACGTCGAGGTTGCGAACGCCGAGGGCGTTGGTCTCGATGAAGGCGCGACGGGGCTCCACCATGTCGCCCATCAGCGTGGTGAAAATCTCGTCGGCGGTAATTGCATCCTCGATCTGCGTCCTGAGCAGGCGACGCGATTTCGGATCCATTGTGGTTTCCCACAATTGTTCTGGGTTCATCTCGCCCAGTCCCTTGTAGCGCTGAACCGAGACTCCTTTCTTGACTTCCTCGAGCAACCAGTCGAGCGCCTCCTTGAACTCGCCAAACTGCCGTTCCTGCTCGCCACGCTTTATATAGGCGCCCTCGGACAGCAGCCCATGGAGCACCTGCGCTGTCTGTTTGATCTGCGCGTAATCGCCGCTGTCGAGAAACTCGTTGTCCAGATAACCGATACGCAGGTTGCCGTGCTGCAGCCTCTTGATCAGCAGCACGTGGGTCTCGTTCTTCTGGTCGTAGTGCGGTTCGATCACCAGGCCTGCGGGCTTGCATAGCGCGGTTAGGTGTTCCGCCGAACGCCGTGCCGCCTGCGCGTCGGCGAGGCTGATCTCGGGGTCTTTCAATAGCGCCGCCAAGACCGCGGGATCGATGCGCTTGCCGAGCCGCTCGATCACCGCCTCGGCGAGGATATAGGAACGAGCCACCGATTCCAGTCCATCCTGGACCAGTGCCGGACGGTCACCTCCCGGATAGAGTTCTGCGTCTTTCAACGCGAGCCGCAACAGATACTCCTTCAGTTCGTGATCATCCTTCAGATAGCGCTCGTCCTTGCCATGCTTGACCTTGTACAGCGGCGGCTGGGCGATGTAGATGTGGCCGCGCTCTACCAGGTCCGGCATCTGCCGGTAAAAGAACGTGAGCAACAAAGTACGGATGTGCGACCCATCGACATCTGCGTCGGTCATGATGATGATGCGGTGATAGCGTAGCTTCTCGGGCTTGAAGTCTTCCTTGCCGATGCCGGTTCCGAGCGCGGTGATCAGGGTAGCGATTTCCTGCGACGACACCAGCTTGTCGAAGCGCGCCCTTTCCACATTGAGAATCTTGCCCTTGAGCGGCAGAATCGCCTGAAATTTCCGGTCGCGTCCTTGCTTAGCGGAGCCGCCCGCCGAGTCGCCCTCGACCAGATAAAGCTCGCACAGCGCCGGATCCTTTTCCTGGCAGTCGGCAAGCTTGCCTGGCAGACCGAATCCATCGAGCACGCCCTTGCGGCGGGTCATATCTCGTGCCTTGCGCGCCGCCTCGCGCGCGCGCGCGGCTTCGATGATCTTGCTGACGACAATCCTGGCGTCTCCCGGCTTTTCGAGCAGCCAATCGTTCAAGGCCTGCGATAATGCGTCTTCGACCACCGGCCTCACTTCGGACGAGACCAGTTTATCCTTGGTCTGCGACGAAAATTTCGGATCCGGCAGCTTGATCGACAGGATGCAGCTGAGACCCTCGCGCATGTCGTCGCCGGTCGTTTCAACCTTGGCCTTCTTGGCCTGTTCATTAGCCTCGATGTACTGGTTGAGCGTACGCGTCATTGCCGCTCGCAATGCGGTCAAATGAGTACCACCGTCACGTTGCGGAATGTTGTTGGTGAAACACAGCACGGATTCCTGGTACGAATCATTCCACTGCATGGCGACTTCCACGCCGATCCCGTCGCGATCGTAGATTGCATGGAAGATGTTCGGGTGCAGGACGGTCTTGGACCGGTTGATGTATTCGACGAAGCCCTTGACACCGCCGGCGAAGGCGAAGGTCTCTTCCTTGGCATTGCGCTGGTCGTGCAGCTCGATGCGCACCCCGTTGTTCAGGAAGGAAAGCTCGCGGAGCCGTTTCGCCAGAATGTCGTAATGGAATTCGATATTGCCGAAAACCTCGGGATTGGGATGGAAATGCACTTCCGTGCCGCGCCGTTCCGTCTGTCCGACCACCTTCAGGGGCGCGACCGCATCACCATTGCGGAACTCGATGAAATGCCCCTGTCCGTCACGCCGAATCGTCAGCTTCAACCAGTCGGACAACGCGTTCACCACGGACACGCCCACCCCATGCAGACCGCCTGAAATCTTGTAACTGTTACTGTCGAATTTGCCGCCCGCATGAAGCACAGTCATAACGATCTCGGCAGTGGAACGTCCTTCCTCGTCGTCAGGGTGAATACCGGTCGGAATTCCGCGCCCGTTGTCGACGACGCTGATGGAATTGTCGCTGTGGATCACGACTTTTATTTCGTCGCAATGACCGGCCAGGGCTTCGTCGATCGAATTGTCGAGCACCTCGAACACCATGTGGTGCAATCCGGTGCCATCGCTGGTGTCGCCGATGTACATGCCTGGGCGTTTTCGAACTGCCTCGAGGCCTTTGAGAACCTTTATGCTGTCCGAGTTGTACTCTGATTCTGCCATTTGTGGGATATCGCTCTGATCTTCAGATTCGCATCGGCATGACTACGTACTTGAACTCCTTGTTTCCCGGCACCGACATCAACATGCTGCTGTTGGCGTCACCGACCGCGCAATCCACGTCCTTTGCGTCGAGATTCCCGAGCACATCGAGAAGGTAGGTAATGTTGAAGCCTATGTCGAGAGCATCGCCGTTATACTCGATCTCGAGTTCCTCCTCCGCTTCTTCCTGTTCGGCGTTGGTACAGACAATTTTGAGGCTGCTGGCCGTAACTACCCAGCGCACGCCGCGGAATTTCTCATTGGAGAGGATCGCGGCCCGCTGCAATGCTTGCTGCAGCAACACGCGGTCGAGGACGAAATGCTTCTTGTAGTTGGTGGGTATTACGCGCGTGTAGTCCGGGAACTTGCCGTCCACGACCTTCGAAACCAGGTCTATTCCGGAAAACTGGAACTGCACCTGGTTCGGCAGAATATTAATTTCGACCTCGTCTTCGCGGTCCACCAGCAGCTTGGTTAATTCCAGCACGGCCTTGCGCGGAATGATTACCTCCGAACGGTCCATGGGCTGCGGCAATTTCGATCCGGCGTAAGCCAGTCTATGGCCGTCGGTCGCCACCATGGTCAATTGACGTTCCTCGACCTGCAGCAACAAGCCGTTCAGATAATAACGGATATCCTGCTGCGCCATCCCGTATTGCACCAGAAGCAGCTGCTGTCTGAGTACCTTCTGCGGGAGCCTTACCGAGACAGACCCATTGCCTGCTTCCGCAAGCTTGGGGAAATCCTGCGCGGGCAGAGTCTGCAAGTTGAATCGACTCTTGCCTGCCTTCAACTGCAAACGCCCTTCCTGCGCATCGAGGCTGACCACGGTTTTTTCCGGCAACGAGCGCAGGATATCTTGCAATTTTCTCGCCGACACGGTGACAGCGTGCTTCGCCGCCGGCTTGTCCAGCACGGTCGATGTGGAAATCTGGATCTCGAGATCGGTGGCCAACAGATTCAGGGAGGTACCATCCGTTTCCAGCATGACGTTGGAAAGAATGGGCAGCGTGTGCCGACGCTCCACGATTCCAGACACCGCCTGCAATGGTTGCAGGAGGCTGTCTTTTTCTATTTCCAAGATCTTCATTCTTTAACCTTGATAATTGTTAATAGATTGCCGAAAACCTGTTGATCGTGATGTTTGTCTCTTTGAAAACATGTGCTTCGGGTCTTGTACAGTTCGTGTAGAGGTAGTGGACCGATTGTGGATACTTTCCTGCATATCGACTTGGCCGCGCTTATCAACAGACTGTACAAAGGTTATCAACCGCGCAGTGTCTGCAGTAATGCGTCGAAGTCGCGGGTAATCTCGGCATTACTTGCGCGCAGATCGGCAATTTTGCGGCAGGCATGCAGCACCGTTGTGTGGTCGCGGCCGCCGAAGGCGTCACCGATGTCCGGCAGACTCAGATGGGTAAGCTCCTTCGCCAGAGCCATGGCCACCTGGCGTGGGCGCGCTACTGTGCGCGAGCGCTTCTTCGAGTACATTTCAGAGACCTTGATCTTGTAATAATCGGCAACGATCCGCTGGATGTTTTCCACAGATACCTGTCGCACCTGCACCGCGAGCAGGTCTTTCAGTGCCTCGCGGGCCAGATCTACCGAGAGCTTTGCGTTAGCAAATTTGGCGTACGCGAGAACGCGCTTTAAACCGCCTTCGAGTTCGCGCACGTTGGATTGGATGTGGGTGGCGATGAAAAACGCGATGTCCTCCGCCAGGCTTATCCGTTCTGCTTCCGCTTTCTTGAGCAGGATGGCCACCCGCATTTCCAGTTCCGGCGGCTCGATTGCGACGGTCAGCCCCCAGCCGAAACGGGAGATCAGGCGATCTTCGATACCGGCGATCTCCTTCGGGTAGGTATCACAGGTAATGATTACCTGTTTGTGCGCTTCGATCAGCGCATTGAAGGCGTAGAAAAACTCCTCCTGCGTCCGGTTCTTGCCACTGAAGAACTGGATATCGTCAATCAGCAGAAGGTCCAGGGAGTGGTAATACTTCTTGAAGCCGTCAAAGGCCTTGTGCTGATAGGCACGGACTACATCCGAAACATACTGCTCGGCATGGGTGTAGCGGACCTTCGCGGCCGGATTGAGTTCAAGCAGCAAGTTGCCTATAGCTTGAATAAGATGGGTCTTCCCTAAACCGACACCGCCATAGACAAAGAGAGGGTTGTAGGCCACACCGGGATGCTCGGCGACTTGCAACGCAGCAGCGCGCGCCAGCTGATTGGCCTTGCCGGTAACGAACGAGTCAAAGGTAAAGCTCGGGTTGAGGCGGCTTTGCTCGCGAATTTTGGGTTTTGGCGCTGGCGCATCCGCTTCCGGAGCTGGGCGGGCCGGTTCTTCAGCGACAGCTTCCGACAGAGTGAGCACGACTTGCGTCGGCTTGTGCAGGAACTCTGAGGATAGCCGCTCGATTTCAGGCACAAACTTGTCCTTGACCCATTCGAGAACGAAACGGTTCGGCGCCGATACCACCACCATGTGTTGATCCAGGCGCGCGTGCAACGGCTGTATCCAGGTCTTGTATTGTTGCGCCGGAAGGGACTTTTCGAAATGGCGTAGGCAGTGGTTCCAGAAGCTATCCATCGGCGCCAGGTTGTTGTGATTCTGGTGGGAAAAGCGGCCGAGGATGGCCACCCAAGGTGAGGCGGGATTTTATCAGCAATAATCGGAGTTATCCACAGGCTTGAGGAGACAGATTTCGCGGTTGACAATTGCCTGCAAAAACAAGTGTAATGACGGGCTTTTTCCCGCCAGTCATCGGAGCAGTCAATGAAGCGCACTTACCAACCGTCCAAAATCCGCCGAAGTCGCACCCATGGTTTCCGCGTGCGCATGAAAACCCGAGGCGGTCGCGCCGTCATAAATGCCCGTCGAGCCAAGGGCCGTGCGCGCCTGGCGGTGTGACCCAGCCGCGTCCCAAGTTGCCTCGGCTCGCGAGGCTACACGGCGGGACGCATTTCACCGGCGCGTTCTCGGCAAGACGTCAGGGGCGATTTTTCATCGTCCTCACCAGGAATAATCCGGGCGGGAGGTCCGCGCGTCTGGGCATCGTAATCGGCCGGCGCACCGCTCCCAGCGCAGTGGTCCGCTCTGCGATGAAACGTCTGATACGTGAAGTGTTTCGTCACTTGCGCAGGGATCTCGGGGTTACGGACTATGTGGTGAGGGTGCGCGAGCCCGCTGTCCGGGAACAAGTGGCCGAGGCTCGCGGTGAACTGCAAGATCTGTTGAGCGGCGGTCGCTGAGAGTCATGCGCGCCATCTTGCTGAACCTGATCAATCTGTACCAATACCTGTTGAGTCCGTGGGTTGGCAATCATTGCCGCTTCCATCCGACTTGTTCGGAATACGCCAGAACCGCAATCGAGTCTCACGGTGCCTTGCGTGGAAGCTGGATCGCCGGCAGGCGGCTACTACGTTGTCACCCATGGCATCCCGGCGGAGCCGACCCGGTGCCCTAACCAGAAAAAGTCTTCCATGGATAGTTTGCGATTGTTTGCGGCGATCATTTTTCTCGTTTCGGTGTTTTTGCTGTACGAAGCATGGGTAAAGGAGCGGAATCCACCGGCAACGCCGCAGGACACGGTGCAGAAGTCAGTAACGGCCACTCCATCACCGACGCTGCCCCCGGGCGCGAGTGCGCCCACGAGCCCGACCGCATCGCCCGCAAAATCGGCCGCATCCAATTCCACGACATTGCCTGTGATCACTGTGCGGACGGACGTGCTGAACGCGGAAATCGACCCGGTTGGCGGAGTGTTACGCAGGCTCGAATTCACCCGCCATAAAGACAAGGTCGACAAGAACAGGAATTTCGTTCTATTTGAGCACTCCGCTGACCATACTTATGTGGCGCAAAGCGGTCTCATCGGCGACAGCCTGCCCAACCACACGACCGTCTATCGGACGGTTGCTTCGAAGTATGAGCTGGGCGACGGGACCGATGAATTGACCGTTACCTTGACCGCGCCCGAAGCCAATCGCATCGCGGTGACCAAACGCATCAGCTTCCAGCGCGGCAGCTACCTGATCAACGAATCCATCCAGATCGTCAACAATAGCAGCGAAGAGCTCAAACCTTTCGCGTATTTTCAGTTTCTTCGCGACGGGAAACCGGCCGCCGGCGATTCGAAGATGGTGCCGACCTACACAGGCGCCGCGGTGTATACCGATCAGTCCAAATTCCACAAGGTCACGTTTGCCGACATCGACAAGAGCAAAGTCGACTATCCGAAGCATGCCAACGATGGATGGATCGCTTTCGTGCAGCATTATTTCGTTGCTGCATGGCTGCAGCCCGGCGAAACGCCCCGCGAGTTCTATACGCGGGCGCTCGGAAATAACCTGTACGCAGCGGGCATCATCGTGCCGGCAGGCAACATCGCGCCGCATACCTCGGCCCAGGTCGGCATGCGCCTGTATGCAGGACCGCAGGAGCAGGAAAAGCTCGCCACGCTTGCCCCCGGCTTGCAGCTCACAGTGGACTACGGCTGGCTTACGGTGATCGCGGCACCCTTGTTCTGGGTGCTGTCCGCAATCCAGAAATGGGTGAACAACTGGGGCGTGGCAATTATCATCCTGACCATCATCATCAAGCTGATCTTCTATCCGCTATCGGCCGCAAGTTACAAGTCGATGGCGAAAATGCGCGTACTCGGTCCGAAAATGCAGAAGCTCAAGGAGCAATACGGCGACGACCGGCAGCGCATGCAACAGGCGATGGTGGAGATGTACAAGACGGAGAAGATCAATCCGCTGGGAGGTTGTCTGCCGATCGTGGTCCAGATCCCGGTATTCATCGCGTTGTATTGGGTGTTGCTTGCCAGCGTGGAATTGCGCAATGCGCCGTTCATGCTCTGGATCACCGACCTGTCCGCGCAGGATCCGTATTACATCCTGCCGGTGCTGATGGGCATCACCATGATCATCCAGACATCGCTGAATCCCACACCGCCGGATCCAGTACAGGCGAAGGTGATGAAAATCATGCCGGTGGTCTTCAGTGTGTTCTTTTTCTTCTTCCCCGCAGGACTGGTGCTCTACTGGCTGGTCAACAACATACTTTCCATCGCGCAGCAGTGGCAGATCACGCGCGCCCTCGAGCGGTCAAAACCCGCTCATGTACAGCGCTGACACAATTGCCGCCGTAGCGACCGCTCCCGGGCGCGCGGGAATCGGCGTAGTCCGGGTTTCCGGCCCGGCAGTTCGTGCCGTCATCGCTGGAATGCTTGATCGTGTGCTGCCGCCACGCGTCGCGACGCTCTGTGATTTTCGTGATGCCAATGGGGACACGCTCGATCGCGGGCTCGCATTGTACTTTCCGGGGCCGGAGTCCTACACCGGCGAAGATGTACTCGAACTTCACGGGCACGGCGGCCCCGCCGTGCTGCAACTGATTCTGCGTCGATGTCTCAATCTCGGTGCCCGCCCGGCGCAACCCGGCGAGTTCACGCGCCGTGCTTTCCTCAACGACAAACTTGACCTGGCACAGGCCGAAAGCGTGGCGGATCTGATCGACGCCAGCTCCGAAGCCGCCGCGCGTGGCGCGATGCGATCTCTTGCCGGGGAGTTCTCCGCGCGCATTGCTCAGCTCGCAGGCGAAGTGATGGAACTGCGTGCCCTGGTCGAGGCTACATTGGATTTTCCCGACGAGGAAATCGATTTTCTGCAGCGCGGCGATGCCTTCAAGCGGCTGGCCCGCCTGCGTGCAGCTCTTGGCGAGATCCAGCGCGCGGCCGAACAGGGCAGGATTTTGCGCGAGGGCGCGAGATGTGTGTTGATCGGGCAGCCCAACGTCGGCAAGTCGAGCCTGCTCAACTGTCTCGCCGGAGACGAGATCGCCATCGTCACCGAGTTCCCCGGGACAACCCGGGATCCGTTGCTTCACGAACTGGCGATCGAAGGCGTCCCCGTGCATGTGATCGATACCGCCGGGTTGCGCGACTCGGAGGAGCCAGTTGAAAAAATCGGTATAGCGCGCGCATGGCGCGAAATCGGCGAGGCGGACATTGCCCTACTGGTGGTGGATGTAACGCGCGGGATCGCCGCGGCCGACAGGGCGATCCTGGCGAGACTGCCGAACAACATCAAACATATCTTTATTTTCAATAAGATCGATCTATCCGGCGAGGTGGCGTCCGTCTATGAACGGGATGGCAGAGTGGAGGTTCGCGTTTCGGCCAAGTCCGGCGCCGGCATAGAAATGTTGCGCGCCAGCATCCTGAAGGCGGTAGGTTGGCACCCGGCGGAGGAAGCGCAATTCATGGCGAGAGAGAGGCATCTGCGCGCGCTCAAACTAGCCGATGACGCGCTTGCGCGCGCAACCACTCAGGCTGAGGCGATTGAATTGTTTGCGGAAGAGCTGCGACTGGCTCAAGAGGCGCTGGGGGAAATCACCGGGCGGGTCAGTGCTGAC